>Ga0307516_10002149_pt1 | contig 26747 bp, 25 predicted proteins | sample 19_EM_MG_FD_203310 | JGI IMG/M metagenome (GOLD analysis project Ga0307516, IMG submission 203310) | Populus trichocarpa ectomycorrhiza microbial communities from riparian zone in the Pacific Northwest, United States - 19_EM | ecosystem: Host-associated > Plants > Roots > Unclassified | place...
TTGAAGCAAATCAAGCAACGCCAGAGCGAGGTCGAGCGAGAGATGAAATTGGCGATTGAAGAGGCGCGCCGTGCCCAGCGCCCGGAATTGCCGCCCCGGCCTTTGTGGCCCACTGCCCCGGTGCCTGGTGCGGTTGATGGCAGTGCGCCACCGCTGCAGTGGGACGGCCGCTCCAAATACGAACTGCTGCCGCGCAATCCGGATGGCTCGGCCTCAGCGCCGCGTCTTGGGCCCTAGTGCAGTGTTCGACGCTATGCGGCACATAAAGCCGCGCCTTTGCCGCCCTGGCGTCGTTGCAAATCCTCGCGATGCCACGGGGCATCGCTGTGGTTTGCGCCTAGCCAGGACGACAAATACTGCCAACGTGCCGTGAAAAGAAACGATACACAACGATGCGCCCCCGAAAGGACGGCGGCACGTCGCCCGGCGACGATGCCGTCCATGTTCAACCCTTTTGTGGGAATCAAGATGAAGACATGGATGAAACGCACGCTGATCGGCGTGTTCGGCGCCACCGCGCTGATCGGTGGCCTGGCGGCCTGCAGCCACCGGCCGCATGCCCCCTGGGCCTCTGCCAACATGAGCGAAGCCGACCAGGCCAAGTGGCGCGAGCGCATGGTCGATCGAGTCGGCAGCAAGCTGGAACTGGATGCCGCGCAGAAGACCAAGCTGAGTGCGCTGGCCGATACGCTGGCAGCCCAGCGCAAGCAGGTGATGGGGGCGGCCGGCACCGATCCGCGCGCCGAGTTCCAGGCCATGCTGGCCGGCGAACGCTTCGACCGAAGCCGTGCCCAAGCGCTGGTGGATGCCAAGACCAGCGCGCTGCGTGAAGCCTCGCCCGCCGTCATCGCGGCCGCGGCCGACTTCTATGACAGCCTGAAGCCGGCGCAGCAGGAGCAGGTGCGCAGCCTGCTGGCGCGTGGGGGGCACCGCCGTGGCTGGGGCGGTTGAGGTCGGCGCCACGGCACGCGTTGCCATGGCGGCCGCTGGGCCTCGTGCACTCGCCTTGCTGCGGGTGCGGCCCTCGGGCCTGGCCTTGGCGCTGGGCCTGGGGGCCGCGGGGGCGCACCTGGCCTTGTGGGGGCCGCATGCACCCTGGGGCCAGGCGGGGCCTGCGGGCCTGGTGCTGGCCACGGGTGGGCTGGCGTGGGCCTTGTGGGCAGCCGCCTTGCTGCGTGCGGCCGGCACGTCCATCGGGCCGGCCGTGCTGCCGCGGGTGCTGGTCGACGAGGGGCCTTACCGCCTGGGCCGGCACCCCATGTACGCGGGCACGGCCTGGCTGCTGCTGGGCCTGGCACTGGGTCTGGGCGTGCCGCTGCTGGCTGCGGCGGCTGCGTTGTTCACCGGCATTGTCGCGACCGTGCACGTGCCGCACGAAGAGGCGCAATTGCTGGCCCGCTTCGGCGGCTGGTACCGCGACTATGCCGGCTCGGTGCGCCGCTGGTTGTAGCTGCAAACCCGGCCGTAGACCCGGCCATGGACCCGGCCGGCACACGGGTCCACCAATGTGTCAGCATCCCGCCCCATGCACCGCATCCTGCTGATCGACGACGACGAAGAACTGGCCGCGCCGCTGGCCACATACCTGCGGCGCTTCGACCTCCAGCTCGACCATGCCGCGCGGCCCAGCGCGGGCCTGGCTCGGCTGGCGTCGCAGCCCTATGGCGCGGTGATCCTCGACGTGATGTTGCCGGAGATGGACGGTTTCGAGGTCTGCCGCCGCATCCGCCGCGACAGCGACATCCCGGTGCTGATGCTCACCGCACGCGGCGATGTGACCGACCGCGTGGTGGGGCTGGAACTGGGCGCCGACGACTACCTGCCCAAGCCCTTCGAGCCGCGCGAGCTGGCGGCGCGGCTGCAGACCATCCTGCGCCGCGCACGGCCCGGTGAGGCCACCCGCAGCGGCCGGCTGGTCTTCGACGGCCTGGAGATCGACACGCAGCGCCGCGAGGTGCGCCGCCAGGGCGAGGCGGTGGAACTCACCGGTACCGAGTTCGAACTGCTGCTGATGCTGGCGCGCGAACCCGGCCGCGTGTTCAGCCGCGACGAGATCCTCAACCACCTGCGCGGTCGCGAGGCCGAGCTGTTCACCCGGGCCGTCGACATCCTCATCAGCCGGCTGCGCCGCAAGCTGGAGCCGCTGCCCGTGATCAAGACCTTGCGCAATGCCGGCTACAGCTTTGCCGGCGTGCCGGCGCCGTGAGGGCTTGCCTGCGCGCGCACGGTGAGCGCCACGAGCGTTGGCATCAGCGCTGGCACCAGCGCTTCCGGCATTCGTTGCGCTGGCGCCTGGTGGCTCTCTTCCTGCTGCTGGCGCTGTGCACGTCCATGGTCTTCATGATGGGCACCCGCGAGGTACTCGGCAGCGGCTTCAACATGCTGGTGAAGCCCTTGCTGGCCGACTACGTGGACCGCCTCGCGGCCGACCTGGGCACGCCGCCTGATGTGGAGCGGGCCCGCGCGCTGGTGGCGCGACTGCCCATCTCCATCCGCATCGACGGCCCGCAGGTGCAATGGGCGTCGCGCCCGGCGCACAAGCCGCCAGGCGGCCTGGACGCGCAGCGCCATGACACCGAGCCCGCCGGCATGCTCACGCGCATCACGGCCGATGGCCACCGCATCCAGTTCGGCTTGGGCGAATCCGTGTGGCGCGAGCGGCATCCGTGGTTCGGCGTGATGCCGGTGCTGGGCCTGCTGCTCTTGACGTGGGCCGCCTATGCCACCGTGCGGCGGCTGTTCCGCCCGCTGGATGAGATCCGGGCCGGTGCGCTGCGTTATGGCGGCGGCGATTTCAGCCGGCCCATTCCCGTGCGCCGCCGCGACGAACTGGGCGACCTGGCCACGCAGGTCAATGCCATGGCCGGCGGCCTGCACGCCATGCTGCAGCGGCAGCGGGCGCTGCTGCTGGCCATCAGCCATGAACTGCGCTCGCCGCTCACGCGCGCACGGCTGAACGCCGAGCTGTCGGCGCAGACGCCCGAGCGCAGTGCGCTGCTGCGTGACCTGGCCTTGATGAGCGAGCTGATCACCGACCTGCTGGAAGGCGAACGCCTGGCCGCCGGGGCCGCCGCCCTCACGCGTGAAGCCACGGACCTGAACACCCTGGTGCGCGAGGTGGTGGGCATGACGCAGTTTGCCGGCCAGCCCGTGCACCTGGACTTGGCCCACGACCTGCCGGTGCTGCCGCTGGACCGGCCGCGCGTGCGCATGCTGGTGCGCAACCTGGTGGACAACGCCTGCCGCCATGGCGCCGGCGCGGCCGAACCGGTCAGTGTGAGCACGCAGCTCGATGGCGACGCGGTGCGGCTGCTCGTGCGCGACCACGGCCCCGGCGTGCCCGCGGACCAGATCGAGCGCCTGGCCGAGCCCTTCTACCGCCCCGACACGGCCCGCACGCGCAGCGCCGGCGGGGTGGGGCTGGGCTTGTACCTGTGCCGGCTGGTGGCGCAGTCGCATGGGGGTTCGCTCACGCTGCGCAATGCCTCGCCGGGGCTGGAGGCCGAGGTGCGCTGGCCGCTGTGACCGCGCCACGGTTCAGGCTCGCACCCCCTGTCGCTGTGCGACGGAGCCAGCGTGGCTTTGGCTGGCTGCCTGCCCCACAAGATGCGCGGCCAGTGGCCGCGCATCTTGTATTCAGCGCGGGCGAAGGCCAGTCGCCGCAGTAGGTCCATGAACGTCACGTGGAGGGCATGAGCGCCTGCGCCAGCGGACACGTTTGCCTGCATCTTCCGGAACTCTGTTGCCTTTCCCGCTGGGGTCCGATCTTGTTTACGGCCCGCAAATGCCCCACACTCGTCTCGCACGGAGCCGCTGCGGCGGCCGTGTCGGGCGATGTCGTGGCCAAAATGGGGAAAGTCGGCAATGCGTGCCTGCAAGGGCGAGAACGGTCGCTGTCACAGCATGTCACGGCGCCCGCATCAACAAACAGGGAGGCGCTTGCTCGTGTCTGCAAAGCCGATGACGGACGATCCGCAAGGTGTTGCCCGTTTTCCCATGTCTCCATGGGCCGCCGGCGTGCCGGGCGTGACCCTGGCCCGCCCCGCCCCCCCTGAACCTCCCTGCAGCCCCGTGGCTGCCTAACGCCTGTAAAGCCTGTAAATCCCTTGGACATCACCCAGGACCTCAAAGACCGGATCGTGGCCGCGGCCAACGCGCTGTACGAGGCGCGTGGCCGTGCGGAGTTCCCCACGGTCGCCGCCGTGCGGGCCAGCGCCGGCACCGACATGAACGTCACCAGCGTGGTGATGCGCACCTGGCGGCAGGCCCAGACCGCCCAGGCGACGCCGGTGCCGGTGGAGATTGCCGGTGCGCTGGACGACCTGCGGCGCGAGCTTGAGGAGGCGCATGTCCGGATCGCCGAACTCATGGCCCGCAGCGACACCGAGGCCCATGAGCTGGCCGAGGCCCGGCAGGCGCAGCACGATGCGCAGTCCCGTGCGGACGAGAGCGAACGCTGGGCCGCCGATCTGCAGAAGTCACTGGCGCGCAAGCACGACGAGGCCGATGCCGAGCGCGGCATGCAGGCCGAGCACCTGGTGCGGCTGCGCACCGAGCTGGACCAGTTACATGCGGAAATGACCGAGGTGCGCGCCACGGCCGAGGCCGAGGCCGAGCAGGCCGCCGACCAACTGCGCCGCTTCGTGGAGGAGGCGCAAGTCAAGATCACCCAGCTCACGCTGTTGTCTGAAACCACCGCGGGAGAGTTGACGGAAGCGAGGAACGCGCAGCGCGCGGCCGAGGTGCAGGCCGCCATTGCGTTGCAGCGCGCGGAAGAGAACGAACGCCGCGTGGCCGAGCTGAAGCAGGAGCTGGCGCGCGAGCAGGACGAAGGCAAGGCCGAGCGGCAGCAGCTTGCCGAGCAGCGCCGGCAGTGGGCCGACGAAACCCAGCGCGCCGCCGAGCGCCTGGCTGAACTGCAGGCCGAGCGCGACCAGGCCCGCAAGGAAGCCGGCTCGGCACGCGAAGAAGCGGCCAAGCTGCAAGGCAGGGCCGAGGCCCTGGGCAGCCAGCTCGCCGAGCTGTTGCGCACGGTGGTGGCCCAGCAGGAGGCCAGCACGGCAGCGGCGGGGGAACAGCGCGCGCAGTGATGAGGGCCTGAGGGGCTGCGACGGAGCCTTGCTCTCCTGAGGTTTGCGTCTGGGACGGCCTGAACTCACGGCAGCTTGGCTGCGGCGTACTCGCTGAGGGCCCAAGCGCCGCAGGTCGGCCCTGCACGGTCCGGCACTCACCGGGAGCGCAACTCGGAATTCCAGCGCCTCCATGCCCTACCGCACCTGCCGCGCCCGCTCCAAGGCCCTCCTTCTTTCCAGATTAATTCCTTTCTGGAATAGACGGCGGCATGCCTCATTCCGCCGGATCCGTAGATTCCTGGGTCATTGCTGCCCATTGCGTCCGGGTCTTCTACTCACACGGAGAGCCTGCGCAGGGAGGGATTTCACCATAACAAATAGTTACCCCAAGTAAGTACATTGGCCCGTCCGCGCGGCAACCCAGGCCGTCGGCGTCGTACCCAATGCCCCTACTCAGCAAGGAGACTCCCATGGCCAGAACGTTCCTCAGATCCCCTGGATGGGCCCTGTCCGCCGCGGCAGGACTGTTGCTGACCGCGTGCCAGGGAGGCGGCGACGGCTTGATGTTTCCCTTGCCCCAACTGGCGGCCGCCACGGGCGCCCCCCTGTCGAGTTGCGCCGAATTGGCACCGGGTTTCACGTTCGCCAGCACGACCATCGCCTCGGCGGAAACGGTGCCCGCCGGCACGTTGACCTGGGCTGGCGCTCCGGTGGCGGCGCACTGCCTCGTCAAGGGAGAGATGTTCCGCCGCACCAGCGCGGTGGACGGCAATTCGTACGCCATCATGTTCGAGATGCGCCTGCCGCAGGACTGGAACGGGCGCTTCTTCTACCAGGCCAACGGCGGCTCCGACGGCCTGGTGCAGACCGCGCTGGGCGGCGGTGGCGCCAATCCGAGCCCGGCGCTGACGCAGGGCTTCGCCGTCATCAGCTCGGACGCCGGGCACCAGGGCCAGGGCAACCTCGCCTTCGGCGTGGACAACCAGGCGCGGCTCGACTACGGCTACCAGGCCGTCGCCAAGCTCACGCCCATGGCCAAGGCGCTGGTCAAGGCGGCGTACGGCAAGAACCCGGACCGCTCGTACTTTGGCGGCTGCTCCAACGGCGGCCGCCACACTTTTGTGGCGATGACGCGCATGCCGGATGAGTACGACGGCTACCTGGCCGGCGCCCCCGGCTACCGGCTGCCGCTGGCGGCCATCGCCAACCAGTTTGGCGCCCAGCGCTACGCTTCCATCGCCACCGACCCGGCCGACTTGAGCACCGCGTTCACGTCCGCCGAGCGTGCCATGGTGTCGGCGCAGGTGGTGGCCAAGTGCGACGCGTTGGACGGTGCCACCGACGGCATCATCCAGGACACCAAAGCGTGCCAGGCGGCGTTTGATTTCCAGCGCGATGTTCCCACCTGCACGGGTGCGCGTGACGGCACTTGCCTCAGCGCGGCCCAGAAGACCGCGATCGCGCCCATCTTCTCCGGCGCCACCAACGCCGCTGGCCAAGTCTTCTACGCCAGTTTCCCGTTCGATGCCGGCCACAACGCAGCCGACTCGTCGTTCTGGGAGTTCTTCGTGTCCACGGTCATCGACCCGGGCGCGACCGCGCTCATCTGGAGCACGCCGCCTGCTGACCCGGCCACGTTCAACCCCGCGGCCTTCGCGTTGCAAACGCCGATCGACACCATGCTCGCCGGGGTGGCGGCCACCAACGCCACCTACACCGAGTCCGGCCTGACGCTGATGCTGCCCGTGGAGCCCACCCGGCTGGACCGGCTCAAGAACCGCGGCGCGAAGGTGATGGTCTATCACGGCGTCAGTGACCCGATCTTCTCCGTGAACGACACCACCGCCTGGTACGAAGGCCTGCGCGCCAACAATGGCGGCGACGCCTCGAACTTTGCGCGCTACTTCCCGGTTCCGGGCATGTCGCATTGCGGCCTCGGCCCCTCCACCGACGAGTTCGACATGCTTTCCGCACTGGTGAACTGGGTCGAGAAGGGCCAGGCCCCGACGAGCGTCGTCGCCCAGGCCCGCGGGGCCGGCAACGCGGTGGGGCCGAATCCGGACGTGCCGGCCGGCTGGTCGGCCACCCGCACGCGGCCCCTGTGCCCGTACCCGCAAGTCGCCCGGCTCACGCCCGGTGCGACCGATCTGGAGAGCGCCAGCAGCTTCCGCTGCGAGTGAACCGCGGCGCGGGCGAGGTGAGGCACACTGCGCCTCACCTCAACCTGACGAGCGCGTCGCGATGAAACCCTTGCTATCCCTCCTGGCTGTGCTGGCGGCACTGGCGGCCGGCACCAGTGCCGCCGCCCCGGTGCAATACCAGATCGAGCCCATGCACACCTACCCCAGCTTCGAGGCCGACCACATGGGCGTGTCGGTCTGGCGCGGCAAGCTGAACAAGACCTCCGGCACGGTCACGCTCGACAAGGCCGCCGGCACCGGCACCCTGGACGTGAGCATCGATCTGGCCAGCATCGATTTCGGCCTCGATGTCATGAACCAGTGGGCCACCGGCAAGGACTTCTTCGACGTGAGCCAGCACCCGCAGGCCACCTACAAGGGCCGGCTGGAGGGCTTTGCCAAGGGCGCGCCCACGCGCGTGGCCGGCGAGCTGACCTTGCATGGCGTGACCCGGCCCGTGGCCTTGAAGATCAACTCGTTCAAGTGCATGCCGCACCCGATGCTCAAGCGTGAGCTGTGCGGGGCCGACGCGCTGGGCAGCTTCCAGCGCGACCAGTTCGGCCTGGGCGCCGGCAAGGAGTACGGCTTCAAGATGGACGTGGTGCTGCGCATCCAGGTGGAAGCGATCCAGGCGGAGTAGTTTTTTCACGGGGCGCCGGCGATCCTGTCGATCGGCGGGTGCGTGCTTCGTCGTGCAGACAGGGCCGGGTCGCCACCACGCCACCCGGCCCGCTGTTGCAACCCCATGGAGACTCCACATGCGATTCATGATCATCCGCAAGGCCGACAAGCAGACCGAAGCCGAGCCCACCCCCCTGCCCAGCGAGGCCTTGCTGGCCGCCATGGGCAAGTACAACGAAGAGCTCGTCCGGGCCGGCGCCATGCTCGACGGCGCCGGCCTGCAGCCCAGCCGCAAAGGCGCGCGCATCAAGTTCTCCGGCGGCAAGCCCACCGTGATCGACGGCCCGTTTGCCGAGGCCAAGGAACTGGTCGCCGGCTACACGATCATCCAGGTCAAGTCGCGCGAAGAAGCCATCGAGTGGGTCAAGCGCTGGCCGCCGCTCGATGGTGACGGGCAGGTGGAACTGGAGTTGCGCCAGCTGTACGAGTTCGAGGACTTCGGCCCCAGCGAAGCGATCGACCGCATGCGCGAACTGGACGTTCAGTTCGCCCGCAAGAAGTAAGGCACGGCACCGCTGGAGACCCGCCATGGCACAGGACACGCACCGCACGATCGAGGCCGTGTGGCGGATCGAGTCCGCCAAGATCACCGGCGCCGTGGCGCGCATGGTGCGCGACCTGGGCCTGGCTGAAGAGCTGGCCCAGGACGCCCTGGTGGCCGCGCTGGAGCATTGGCCCAAGTCGGGCGTGCCGGACAACCCGGCTGCGTGGCTCATGACCACGGCCAAGAACCGCGCGCTGGACCGGCTGCGCCACCACCAGCTGCAAGATCGCAAGCACGAGGAACTGGGCCACGACATGGAAGCCCTCGGGCAGACGGTGGTGCCGGATTTCGTGGATTCGCTGGACGACGACATCGGCGACGACCTGCTGCGCCTGGTGTTCACAGCCTGCCACCCGGTGCTGTCCACCGAGGCGCGCACGGCGCTCACGCTGCGCGTGCTGGGGGGCCTGAGCACCGACGAGATCGCGCGGGCGTTCCTGGTGTCGGAGGCCACCGTGGCCCAGCGCATCGTGCGGGCCAAGCGCAGCCTGTCCGAGGCCCGCGTGCCTTGCGAGCTGCCGCGCGGGACCGAACGGCAGGCCCGCCTGGGCTCGGTGCTGGAGGTCATCTACCTGATCTTCAACGAAGGCTACTCCGCCACGGCCGGCGACGACTGGATGCGCCCCGCACTGTGCGACGACGCGCTGCGCCTGGGCCGCATCCTGGCCGAGCTCATGCCCGGCGAGCCGGAGGTGCATGGCCTGGTGGCGCTGATGGAGATCCAGGCCTCGCGCGCGGCGGCCCGGGTCGGCGCCGGCGGCGAGCCCATCCTGCTGCTGGAGCAGAACCGTGCCCGCTGGGATGCCTTGCTCATCCGCCGCGGCCTGGCGGCCCTGGAGCGCGCCAACCAACTGGGCGGCACGTTGGGGCCCTACGCCTTGCAGGCGGCCATTGCGGCCTGCCATGCACGGGCGCGCCAGGCGCAAGACACCGACTGGCCCCGCATCGCGGCGCTGTACGACGCGCTGGCCCAGCTCGCGCCCTCGCCCGTGGTGGAACTGAACCGCGCGGTGGCCGTGGCCATGGCCTTTGGCCCGGCGGCGGGCCTGGAACTGGTGGATGCGCTGGTGGAGGTGCCTTCGCTGCGCGGCTATCACCTGCTGCCCAGCGTGCGCGCCGACTTCCTGGCCAAGCTCGGCCGCTTCGACGAAGCCTGTGCCGAGTGGACGCGGGCGGCTTCGCTCACGCGCAACACGCGCGAGCGGGCCTTGCTGCTGGAGCGCGCCGCCGACTGCGCGCGGGCGGCCGGATCCGGCGCGGCCTGATACGTGCAACCGCTGCGTGCGATCGCTGCGTGCGATCGCCTGCCCGGTCAGCCGTGCCGGTACACCAGCAGCCGGCCCTTGTAGGCCGTGATGCCTGCCGAGGCCGGCGTGGCCAGGCGCTCCTCCCGCATGGCAAAGCCTTCGATCGCCATCTGCCGCGTGAAGGCCGGCCGGTTGCCGCGGTCCGGATCGACGATCCACACCTCGGCGGCTGGCGTGGCGTGGCGGCCGATGAACCCGGCCAGCGCCACGCTGGCATCGCGCTCGTACAGCACGTCGCTGCCGATGATCAGGTCGTAGCGGCCGTGTACCAGGTCTGGCGTGCCCGTGTCGTGGGGTTCCTGGCGGCTCCAGTGGCCCAGGCGGTACTTCATCGGTGCCAGGGCGTTGAGGCGCAGGTTCTCCAGCAGGAAGCTGGCAGCAAGCGGATGGCAATCGCTGGCCGTGACATCGGCACCGCGGCGGTGGCCCACCAGGCTGGCCAGGGCCAGCCCGCAGCCCACCTCCAGGATGCGCTCGGTGGCGCGCACGGCGCGCACCGCAATGCGCGCCGCCAACTGCGCACCCGAGGGCCACAGCAGGCCGAACAAGGGCCATGCAGCAGATGAGATGCCCAGGCGTTCGGCCTCGCCCAGGGGGTCGTGGAACTGCTGTCGGTCGAGCAGCGAGCGGATGACCAGGTCATCGACGCCTGCCACGGCGATGCACTCTTGCTTGGTTTGATAGCCGGGCATCGGGGCAAGGCGCGCCGGGGCGGCCTTGTGGGGGGGGACGGGATCTGCAGTATGACGGGTCGCGCCGCGCGAGGGGCGCGGCGCGACCTGATCAGGCCTCGGGCCGGTAGTACGACGACGTCTGGCTTGCCTGGCTTGCACGGGACGGGGTATTGGCGGGATGCTGAATCGGCAGAAGGGGCGCTGGATCGTTGGACGCCCGCACCGCCTTCCCGCACCAGGCCCGCCGCGGCAAAGTTGTTGCCGACCAGGGGGTACGTGAGGTGGATGAGGTAGCCCACCCCGAAGTTGCCCACGAACGAGGCCACGTCGGCAAAACGCGCCGGCAGTTGGCCGGTGGCCAGGCCGACGGCGTTCATCGAGCCGCTCACCACGTCGTTGGCGAACACCCGCACCATGGCGTGGTCCAGCAGGCGGCCATAGTCGCGGCGCGCCGGGTCCAGCCCGCGCACGTCCAGCCCCAGCACCTGCTCGCTGCCGGCCTCGGCGGCATCGTGGTGAGTCAGTTGCATGTCATCGATCGTCTCGCCCACCACGTTGACGCCGGCGCGCACGCCCGCCACGGCTGCGATGGTGCGGGCCCATTGCCCCAGGCCCGAGCCGACCGAAGACAGCAGCCCGCCGCTGGCGCGGATGGCATTGGACCCTTGCGACAACGCCCCCAGCACGCGCGACATGACGGCGTCCTGCACATGGCCCAGCAGCGCCGACGGCATGGGGGCCACCATGGCGCCGATGCGCCCGCCGGGCCGGACCGCGCCCACCATGGCAATCGACGTGGTGATGAGGTTGGACAGCAGGTGCAGCTTGGTGACGCGCCGGGACGAGGCCTGCTGCTCCTGGCGCAGGCTTTCCTGCTGCTGCGGTGACGCGGCCCGCCACTGCGCCGGGGTCAGTGAATGAAAGCCACGAGCGGCCTCATCGGGCGCCCGCAGCACGCGCTTTTCGCGCTGCAACTGGGCCAGCAGGTTCATCAGGGTCATCGACAGCGTGAGCCCGGCCGACAGGCCGGGACGATTGCGCAACCCCATGGTGATGCCGATGTTGAGGCCCTCGCGGGCCAGGGTGCTGAGGCCGGTGGCCACCACCTGGCTGGCGGTATGCCCCGCCAGCACACCCGCCAGGCGCAGGGCTTCGGTGCCCATGGAGCGGCGTGTCTCCGGCGTGGGCGAGGAGGGGTCTGCCGCCTCGGACTCGGTGCGGTCGATGCCTACGCTGCCTTCGGGCCACGGCCGCAGGGTGAGACTGTGGAAGAAGGCCCGGTTCACCGGCCCATGGCGCGTCTCCTCCAAGGAATCGCCGGTCCGGCGGTCGAACGAGGCCTGCGTGTCCAGGGGATCTTGGACCTGCTGCAGGACTGGGGGCATCGAGCCGGTTGGGTGGCTGGTGGAGCCTGGGCTTTGCAGCTCCTTGCGCAGGCTCGATGGGCGGGACGCGTCGAAGCGCGGGCCGCCATCCGGCGGGGGTGTCACCGGGGAGTTAGGGGGGGGGACTCTGTTCCTGCGGCAGGATCGTTTTCACCGGTGGCGGAAGGGCGCGCTCAGGCGGTCATGCGCTGGCCTGCTCCTCGGCCATGCGGTCCAGCGCCGCCCCGGTGTTGATGCGGAACTGGGGCCGTGCGGGCGCCGGATCGGCGGCCTTGCCCTCAGGCACCTGCTGGAGGTTCATGCTGGAGGCCTGCTGGACGGTGGGTGTGCGTGCCTGAGGGGGGCGGCACGTCCGGCTGGGACCCCAGGGACTGCAACCCGGGGGGGCGCCAGGCGCCTTGTGCCTGGCGGAAGAGCGCTGCGAGTCGTCGTCCAGCGTGGCGCCTGGCCCGCAGCAGGCGGGGGACTGGATGATGCGCTTGAGTGTGGAACGGAGGGTCATGACGGTACGTCTGTTTCTGCCATGTGAAAAAGTCATGCGTCGCCAGCGGCCCGCTCGTGCAAGGGGGCGCGCCCGCGACGCTTCGGTTCCCTGATCTCTTGTCGCTATGTTCGTTATGTCTTTGGGGCCGTGCGGCGGCCCACCATTCGCTGGGCCGCTCAAGGGCCGCTGGCGGATGCCGCGCGGCCGTGTCGCTGATGGACCGGGCCAGGCCGGCCAGATTGGCCAGCCACCGGGCCACCTCGGGGGCCTGGCGGCCCGCCATGTGAAGGCGCGCGATCAGCTGCGCGCTGCCGGGGCCGCCCAGCCCGCGGGCCACGCCGGAGCCGGCGTGCAGCATCAGCAGGGCATTGGCGCGCAAGGCCAGGCGCGCGCACTCGGTGCTGCGCAGGCTGTGCCCGCCCAGGTCGGCCGCGGCCACCAGCACCGCACCCTCGGGGTCCGGCGACAGGGCGATTTCGGTGTCGGACAACCGCAGCCGCTCTTCGTGCAGGGCCGCGTGCAGCGCCGCGCCTTGCAGGCCCAGGTGCGCAAAGGCCTGTTGCAGCAGGCTGGCCATCGCCGCCGGCAGGGTGGGGGCCTGCAGGTCGGCCAATGCGGCCTGGGCCGGGTTGTCTTTCAGCATGCCGGCACCTCCCGGGTCGGGGGCCGGCTCGCCGTGGCCGCGGCGGGCTGCACGCTGTCGCTCAGCAGCAGTGCGCCGTACAGGTCGGCCGACAGCAGCAAGGCGTTGTCCACGCCCTGCAGGCGCTGCAGCAGCACGGTGTCGCCGTTCTCGGCCAGCGCGAATGCGGCGTCTTCGGCCAGCAAGGTGTGCGCATTGGCCTGCAGCAGGGTGTCCAGCCAGGCCGGCTCGTCCACGCCAGGGGGGCGCGGCCGTTGCACCACGGCCACCCAGGGGCCTTGCCGGTGCGGGTCCAGTGGCAGCAACAGCAGGCAGGCGTCGCCCACTTGCATCTCGCCGGTGTGCGCAAAGTGCTGGGCGTCGCGTGCGGGCACGCCGAGCGCCAGCGCGGCGTCATTCAGCGCGGCCCGCTGCGTCGGATGCTCGATCAAAGGTTCAGGGGCGCCATGGGTGGCGGCGGACTCGTGGGTAAGAGTCATTGGATGCCTTGGGTTTGGTTTTGCCAGGCCGGGACTCTGAGGCCCTCAGCCACGCCTTTGCCGCAGGCCGCGAAACGCCGTAGGGGGCCGCGAACCCGTCTGACAAGGGGGTAACCCGTAGTCCGAGCGGCCCGGGGCTCTGCAAGACGCAGAAGGCCCGGGCCACGCCGCTTCACAGCGGCAGCGTCTCCAGGCTGCCGGCCTGCACGGCCTGGGCCAGCTCATCGGCCAGGCGCTGCGATTCGCGCCAGGCCCGGGTCCAGGCCTGCACGCGGCCGTGGAAATCGTCACCGAAGGCCATGAAGTCGCTCCGGTCGGGCAGCTTGCCGCCGGGTAGCCGGGCCACCCAGTGCGGGTGCGGGGCCAGCACCACCACGTTGTCGAGCCGGGCGGTGGCGCGGTGGCGGTGCTTGAAGGCCTTGTCCAGCCAACCCGGCACGACATTGCGCTGGAAGTGCGGGTACAGCACCAGCGCGCCGGGTTCGGCCATGGCGGCGTAGTCCAGGTGCAGGTGGTAGTCGGTGATGCCGCCGTCCCAGTAGGCACCGGCCGGTGCGCCGGGAATGTCGTGCACGGCGTCGAGCCAGAACGGAATGGAGCAGCTTGCCAGCAGGCTGGGCTGCAGGTTGTCGGCTGCCAGCACCACCCGCCGCGTGCGGTAGTCGTGCAGGGGCAGCGGCAGCGCATCGCGCGGGTCGGAAAACACCACCCGCTCCAGCCACGCGCCCAGCGCCTTGCGGCTCAGCGCATTGGTGGCAAAGGCCCCCAGGTAGCCCAGCGGCGTGCGCCAGCGGCTCTGGCGGCGCAGCAGGTGGCGGCCGCGGCTGGCCAGCACGTGCAGGCGGTACTGCGGGTGCGACAGCAGCCCGGCCTCGCGGCCGCCAAAGCGCTGTTGCAGCTTGGCGCCGAAGGCCTGGCTCACCTGGCGCGCCGTGGGCGCTTTGCCGGGCGCGTGCGGGTAGTCCTGGTGGATGTAGTCGTCGGCGAGTTGATCGAAGGCGGCGGCTGCGTCGCCCAGGCAGGCCGTGGCCATGCGCCAGGCGCCGATGGAGGCGCCGATGAGATGCACGGTGTGCGGGCTGCGCGGCAGCCACTCGCCGAAGAGGAAGCGGTCCAGCGGCAGCAGCACCAGCCCCTTGGGGCCGCCGGCCGCGGCCGGGACCACGCGCACGTCACCCGGCTGCAGCCCGCGCTCCAGCAGGCGCTGCCGGGCCACCGGCCCGGCGAAGACCTGCAGCGCCTTCACTTGAGCAGCGTGTTCTGCATGAACACCAGCGAGGCATAGAACAGGTAGTCGGCGTTTTCCTTGCGGGCAAAGCCGTGGCCTTCGTTCTCGGCGCGCAGGTACCACACCGGCGTGCCATTGCCGCGCACCTTGGCCACGATCTGCTCGGCCTCGGTGTAAGGCACGCGCGGGTCGTTCTTGCCCTGCACCACGAACAGCGGCTTGCGGATGCGCTCGGCATTGCTCAGCGGCGAGATGTGCTCCAGGAAGGCCCGCATGGCCGGGTCGCGCTCGTCGCCGTATTCCACCCGGCGCAGGTCGCGCCGGTAACTCTCGGTGCGGGTCAGGAAGGTGACGAAGTGCGAGATGCCCACGGTGTCGATGGCGCCGGCAATGCGGTCGGCGTAGTGCACGCTGGCGGCCAAGGTCATGTAGCCGCCGTAGCTGCCGCCCATCACCAGCACGCGGCCGGCATCGAGCTGCGGCTGGGTGGCGATCCAGTCGAGCAGGGCGCCGATGTCCTTGACCGAGTCTTCCCGCTTCATGCCGTCGTCCAGCGAGATGAAGGTCTTGCCGAAGCCCGCGGAGCCGCGCACATTGGGCTGAATCACGGCCACGCCCAGCTCGTTGATGAGGTAGTTGTAGCGGGCCATGAAGCCCACGGTGGCCTGCGACTCCGGCCCGCCGTGGATGAGGATCACCACCGGCCGCTTGCCAGTGAACGAGGCCGGCGGCTGATGCAGCAGGCCGGAGATGCTGCGCCCGTCGAAGCTGGGCCAGCGCACGGTCTGCGGGTCAGGGAAGCGGCCGGGTTTCAGGCCGGCCGGCACCGCGGGCCGGGTCCAGGCCTCAATGCGCCCGCTGCGCGGGTCCATGGTGTACAGCGTGCTGGGGCTTTGCGCGCTGTTCACGGCGAAGGCGATGTCGGGGCGCTGGTCGTGAAAGTGCGCAGACTGCACGTTGCCGGCGGGCAGGCCGTCGAGCTTGAGCTCCTTCTGCGTGCGGGCATCGAACAGGCGCAGTTCGTGCCGGGCTTCCACGTTGGCGCGCAAGGCCACGAAGGCACCGTCGTGCGACACCTCGGCCCCTGACACGTCCCACGGAATGTGCGCCGTCACACGCGTGGGCGCTGCGTCGCTCAACGGCTGCAGCCACAGTTCGCGGAACTCGCCGGCCCGGTCGGAAATGACATACAGGCCGCGGTGGTCGGGCGTGAACGCCGAGACGAAGTACGCCGCCCGGGGCTCGCCCGCCGTGGCCGGCAGCACCTGCCGCAAGGCGCCCGTGTCCAGGTCAAGCAGCCACACCTGCGATTCGGTGGCCGAGAGGTAGTGCGTGATGGCGAGCTGGCGGTCGTCGCCCGACACCGCCGCCTCGGACCAGCCGGTACCCGGCAGGTCGGCCAGCCGGCGCCGGTTGGTGGGGTCCATGGGGTCGATCAGCCACAGCCGGGTCTGCACCTCCGTGCGGGACCCTTCCTGTGCCGTGCGGTCCAGCGGCACCGAGGTGGCCAGCAGGCGCTTGCTGTGGTGCAGCCAGCCCAGCGAGTCGTGCCGCTCGGCCGGGTCGGTGAGCAGCGTCACGTTGCGGCTGTCGAGGTCCATGCGGTAGAGCTGCGTGACCTCGTTGCCGCCGCTGCCGCGCGCAAAGACGATGTAGCGGCCTTGCTGCGGCTCATAGCTGGCCGAGGTGACCGGATCGCTGAAATCCGTGAGCTGTTCCAGCGCGCCCATGGGCGACGCAAGGCGGAAGATCTGCGTGGTGCCGTTGTTGGCCTTGCGGTGCGCCACCAGCATCTCGCGCCGGGTGGGGTGCCAGGCCACGAAGCTGTGGCCGCTGAAATGGGTGTAGCGTTCCACCTTGTGCACCAGCGACATGGGCACCGGCGGAATGCCCTGGGCGACCAGGTTGGCATTCGGGGGCAGCGTGTCGTCGGGGAGGCTGGGCGGTGGGGCGCTGCAGGCAATGCTGAGCATGGCGGCCGTCACGGCGGCCAGCAGGGAAGCGAGGGGATGCATGAGGGGAGGGGACCGGGTCGGGTAACGGATGGAAGTCGTTGCTTCCGAATGTGAGCCCACATTCTGGCCCAGCCGATGCAAGAATCGGGCGCGGTGCGACGGAGCTTGCCGGATCACCGACAACGGGCCGCTTTGCAGGAGAACCACATGACGTCATGGACCACACGCCGCCGGGTGCTGGTGCGGGCCGGCACCGCGGCGCTGGTGGGGACACCGGCACTGGCCTGGATGGCCAGGCTGCATGCCGCGGGCTCGCTGCGGCCCACGCCCTCGCAAAGCGAGGGGCCGTTCTATCCGGTCGAGATCCCCGCCGACAGCGATGCCGACCTCTTGCGCAACGGCGCCCTGGTCTACAGCCAGGGCGTGGACACCTGGGTCGAAGGCCGGGTCAGCGACGTGGCCGGCGTGGCAGTAAAGGGCGCCGTGGTCGAGATCTGGCAAAGCGACCACAACGGCCACTACCACCATCCGGGCGATGGCAACCAGGCCGACAAGGCGTTCCAGGGCTTCGGCCGGAGCACGGTGCAAGCCGACGGGACCTATCGCTTCCACACGCTGCGGCCGGTGGGCTACGCGGCGCGTGCGCCGCACATCCATGTGAAGGTGCGCCTGGACCGGCGCGAACTCCTGACCACGCAGCTCTATGTGGCCGGCGAGGCGCAGAACGCTCGCGACTCGCTGTTGAGCGCCTTGCGCGACCCGGCCGACCGTGCGGCGCTCACGGTGCGCTTCGCGGCACCACGGGCGGGCGAGCCGTTGAAGGCGTGGTTTCCGATCGTGGTGGCGGCGTAGCCCATGGGGCCGTGCCGCCTGGGCGGGGCCGCCTCGCACATGCTCACCGGGCGCGCCGCTTGCCCCGCCTGGCCATGAACTCCAGCACCCGCCACGCACAGCTTCCGCTCCGGCGGGCTGTTGCCGCATTGGCCGCGGCACTCGGCCTGGTTGCCTGCGCCAGCCACCCGGTGGACGCGCAATGGGCCGATCCCCAGATGACCGGCACGTCGCTGCTCAGCGCGAAGGTGCTGGTGGTCTGCGAGGCCACCGAGGTGGTGCTGAGCCGCTTGTGCGTGGACCGGCTGAGCGCCAGCCTGCAGGAGCGCGGCGCGACGGTCGTGACCGCGCCGCAAGCCACCGGGCCGGCGCAGGGCCAGGCGCGTGACGATGCCCGCTACGTGGCCCTGGCCCGTGCGGCCGGCGCCAGTGCCGTGTGGGCCGCCAGCGTGGGTCCTGAAGCCTTCGCCACCGACTACCGTGCGTCGTCCGGCTTTTCGATCGGGCTGGGCGGCTTTGGCCGCGGCGGCGGCGTGGGTGTCGGGGTGGGGGTGCCGATTGGCGGTGGAGGCGCAGCAACGCCCTTGTATGCGGCCGACGCACGCGTCACCGACGTGGCAAGCGGGCGCTTGGTGTGGACCGCAAAGGCGGGTTCACCGCCGTCCGGCGAGGCCACCAGCCAGATCGACAATCTGCTGCAGCGGCTGGTCGGCGCAGCCGCCGACGCGCACTTGTTCTGAGAGGGTGTGAAGAATTCCGCCAAGGCCGCTCATCCCGCGCCAAAGGCCCCACTCGGCGTTGCAAATGGTCGCCGTAGCCCGGGCTACGTCTGCGCTTTGCGCCTTGATTGGGACCTTTGGCGCGGTCTGCTCGGCCATGCCGGAAATCTTCACAGGCTCTGAGCCCCCGGCTCGCCAGTCAGCCCGTCAGTCAATCTTGACGCGGCGCTTGCCCCGATGCCACACTTCATCCGTCCGCAGTCCGGGGCACCTTCATCACCCACCCACAGGAGACGTCTCATGAGCACCACTGATATTGCCGTCCTCCTGTCGGCTGCGGGCTGAAGCCCACGCTTGCCTGAATTGACCCTCCTTCCGGGTTGATCCCTGCCGGGTGCGGATGAACCGCCCCGTGTGATGCACGCGTCGCTGAAGCGACGCAAGCCGACTCCCTTGCCACCAAGCCTGGCGTGTTCCTGGACACGCCAACTGTCGGCGTGCGCGGCCCCAGGTCGCGCGTGCATCTTCTCTTGCAGCGGATCCACCCATGTTCGATCTCGACTTCGAGCGCCTGCGCTCGATCGGCCTCACGCCCGCATTGGCGCAGGCCCTCTCTCAAACACTCGCCCAACACCTCTCCCGGCATGACGACACGCCGGCGCTGCTGCCGGCACGGCTGGTGCAGGTGCACCGCGAAACCGTGCAACTGCACGACGGCACGGCCGAGCACAGTGCCCGGCCACACCCGGCCCTGCTGCGTGCCCTGACCGAAGACCACGACGCCCTGGCCGTGGGCGACTGGGTGCTGGTAGAGGCCGATGCGCAAGGCGGCCGGTGGGTGACTGCCCGTGTGCCGCCCGTGTCACATCTGGCGCGGCGTGATGGCGATGGACGTCGCCATGCCGTGGTCAGCAACGTGGACACGGCCTTGCTGGTGATGGGCCTGGACCTGGACTTCAACCTGCGACGCCTGGAGCGCTACCTGGCGCTGGTGCATGGCAGCGGCATGCGGCCTGTCGTTGTGCTCACCAAGATGGACGTGGCCCCGGTCGCGCTGCCGTCGGCGCTGGACAGCCTGCACGGCCGCGTGCCGGCGCACATCGATGTGCTGGCCGTGGACGCGCGCAACCCGCAGGCAGCAATGCAACTGGCGCCCTACCTCACGCCGGGCCAGACCCTGGTGCTGCTGGGCTCCTCGGGTGCGGGCAAATCCACCCTGACCAACACCTTGATGGGCCAGGCGGTGCAAGACACCGGCGCCGTGCGTGAACACGACAGCCGCGGCAAGCACACCACCACGGCACGCAGCCTGGTCCTCCTTCCGGGTGGGGCCTGCATCATCGACACCCCCGGCGTGCGGGCGCTGCGGCCCGATGGCGACGAGCGCAGCGTGGCCGCAGCCTTCGAGGACATTGCAGTGCTCGCGATGCAGTGCCGCTTTCGCGACTGCCGGCACGAGGACGAGCCGGGCTGCGCGGTGCGTGCCGGGGTGCCGGCCGACCGCCTGCGCAACTACCACAAGCTGCGGCGCGAAGCGCGCCGCGACACCTTGACCGCGCTGGAGCGGCGCGACGAGGTGGCCAAGTGGAAGGTCAGGCACAAGGCCGCTGCCGCACGCATGCGGGCCAAGCAGGGTGAGACGCGCTGACCTGCCATGGATCCTGAAGACCTGGCGTCGTGGCCGAAGAGGCCGACGCCGGGGCTTTGACTTACGGCATGCTGCCGGCTTCCTGCGCCCGCGGCGCAGGGCCGGGCGGGTCGGCCGGGCCCTGCGGTGGCTGCGGGCCCTGGCGCCGCTCGGGCGCCTGGCCGCCAGACCCCGGGGCGATGCCCTGCGTGCCGGAAGACGCACGCCGGCTGTCGCGGGCGCCGACCAGCCGCAGCCGCCCGCGGGTGTCGAAGTAGCCCCGGTCACCCGTGCGAAAGAGCTTGGCACCGGCCAGGGTGGGGAAGGGGTTGTCGATGAACGCCTGGGCCGTGGCGTCGCGGTCGTTCAGGTAGCCGCCACCCACGCAGGCTCCGCCGATCAGCAGTTCGCCACAGGCACCGGGCGGCAGGGGCCGCAGGGCCGTGTCGACCACGATGACCTGGCAGTTGTCGAGGGGCCGCCCCAGCGCGGGGGCATCGCCGGCTTCGCCGTCGGTCTGCAGCGGGTGGAACACCACGCCGATCGAGGTTTCCGGTGGGCCATAGGCCTGCGTCACGCGCAACCCGGGCAGGATGGCGCACAGCTTCCTCGCGGCCTCGGGGGACACGGCCGCGTCGTCCACCACCAGCTCGCGCAGGCTCGTCACTTGCGCCCGTGCCACCGCGCTGAATTCCGCGATCGTGGCCAGTTGATCAAGCATGCCCGGCTCCAGGCTGGTCAAGGTGACGCCGTAGTGCGCCAGCGTGTCGAGCAGATGGGCCGGCCCGAGGGCCGCACCCGGGCCCGGGATCACCACGGTGCCGCCGGCGGTGAGGGGCCAGAACATCTGCCAGATCGCCGCATCGCTGGCTGGCGAGGCGTTCAGCAGCACCTGCTCCACGCCATGGTCACGGTGGAAGTAGTGCGACGTGAAACGGAAGCGGTTCGCCAGACCGCCATGCAGGTTCATCGCACACCGGGCCGGGCCGCTGGCTGCCGCGGTGAACACGCCGTAGGCCGGGTCATCGGCCTCCAGGGGCACCTCGGGACGGCCGGCCAGCGGCTCCAGGGTGTCGATGTCGATCATCAGCGTGCGGGCCTGCCAGGCCGGCGGCAGCGCGGCGGCGCACACCACCACCTCGCTGGCCAGCAGGTCCAGCGCCTGGTTCAGCCGCTCTTCGGACCATTGCAGGTCCAGCGGCACGAACGCGGCGCCCAGCTTCATGAGCGCATGGGCTGCGAGCGGGAGTTCGAGGCTGTGGTCCAGCAGCACCGGCACCACGGCGCCGCGTTGCACGCCACGCGCGGCCAACTGGGCGGCCAGGCCGTTGGCCAGCCGGTCGAAGGCCTCATAGCTGAGCGCCCGGCTGCCGAAGCGGTAGGCAATGCGGGACGGATCGCACTCGGCACTGTCCTCGATGAGCCGCGTGATGGCGCGGAACGTGCCTGTGGCGTGGGGCACGCCGGCCAGGGCGCCCAGCACCTGCAGCAGCGAGGTGCGCCCGATGCTGGGGGCCTGGGCCGCCTTGATGTGGGTCTGCGTGAGCAGGCCATGCAGAATTTCGGCGTACAACTCGGCAATGGCATCGCAGGCAGGCACCCAGGGATCGCCATCGCGGCACACGCAGACCACCGAGAGCATTTCTTCGCCCAGCCGGCAGCACAGCCGCAGCGCGGCGGTGCCCACCTCGAGATTGAGCGACGGCGGGTTCAGCTCGATGCAGAAGGCATCATCCGGTTGCCGTGATTGGCGCGTGCGCGCCAGCAGCGGCAGGGCATCGCGTGCGCACAGGTGCTGCAAGGCGTCCCCGGGCCATTCGGTCCAGTGCCAGGCCAGCGGCCCGGCATCCACCGACAGGTCCAGCTCCACTTCGTCGGGGGCTGCGCCGCTGGAGTGATCGAGCACCGTGAGCGGCAAGGTGCGGCCCAGCCGCACGCCCAGTTCGATGGCTGCCAGTGCCGCCAACAAGGCCTGGGTCCGGCGGTCCAGGCCGCCGAGCGGGCGGCGCATGGGCCGGGCGTAGTGGCCGGGTGCGCGGGTGTCCCCGGGGGCGCCTGCCTGCTGGGGCGGCTTGTGGGGCGGCATCTCGGCCGCGTTCCCGCTGTTGATGTCTGACATGTCCTCTCCCTGGTCTGACTCGTTCGTCATGAAGCCTTCATGGCTTGATGACTGAACTCCATGACCATCGTCTTCGATGGCTCGATGCCCGGACGGGCCGCCCACGCACCGGCTCCCGCATTTTGCGCCTGCCTTGCCCTGGTGGGCGCCGCGTGGGCGCGCAAACCGGCTTTCTTGCCAAGTCCGCTACGGGGCATCTGCACATTGTGCATTTCGAGTGTCAATGCTCTGTGAAGGCTGCAACAGTTGTCAACCACGGGTTCTCGTGCATGCGGCGTTTCAGCCACGTGTTGATTCAATCGCTGCAATCATCGGATGTGGAACACGCTCTCCACCGGCTCGCCGTCCTGCAGGCGGATGCGCCGCCATGAAGAATGGTCGTTCATCGGGATCCAGCGACGCTCCTCGGAGCGATAGTGCAAGTCCTGGTCGCTTTGATAAAGCACCTGCGCGCCGTCGACCTCCAGGATGTTGAGGATCTCGTTGTCGTGGTAGTTGCGTTCGTCGTAGTCGGTCAGGGCGCGCTGGCCCATCTCCGAATACACCTGGTTCAGCGCCAGCAGTTGTTCGTTGAGCGCAGTGTCCAGCGGCGCCACGTTCAGGCCGATGCGCCGGGCCTCGCGCAGGGTGATGGGATAGGCATGCGACGGGTAGTCGGAGTTCAGCGTGTCGCAGATGTGCCGGACCTTCGCCGCATCGGTCATGTGGTACTCCAGGATCTCCTGGCACAGGCGGATCGACAATGAACTGGCCCGGTCCACCGCGCCGATGACCAGCGGGTGCACGTGTGGGAAGATGGCTTGGTAGGGGTTGGTCTTGTCGCTGCCTTCCTGCTGGCCCCAGACCTTGAGGATGCGCGAGAGTTCATCCAGGCTCACGCGCACGCGCCGGTTGTCCTTGTCCACCGGCGACAGGTCGTGCGTGAGCGAGGTGTCCACCGCACTGAGCTGGGCCAGTGGGCCCATCAGGATGGCGTCAGCGCCGAGCGCGATCATCGTGGCCGCGGAGATGCACTCCAGCGGCACCAGCACCGTGAGCCGCTGGGTGAACTGGCGCAGCAGGTTGACGATGCGCAGCGAGGCCGTGCCGGTGCCGCCGTCGGACTTGATGAACAGGTACAGGCGCTCGGTGGGCCCGACCTGCTTGAGCACCTCGTAGAAGCCCACCACGTCGTTCTGGCATACCGAGCCATTGGTGCCGTGCCAATAGGTGATCAGCGGGCCGTCGAGCTGCTTCTGCAGTTGCTGGATCACGGCCTGGCTGCGCTTGAAGAGGATCGGCGGACGCTTGATTTCTATGGTCTTGCGGTCTTCGGTCATGTGTTGAATTGTTTCTCGGTGAAACACATCGGCGAAGCCAAATGGGGCACCGGATTGGGGGGTCTGCCAGTGCGCAGGCAAGTGCGGGACGGGTGACGAAGGTCACCGCAAATTGCCGACACAAAGCCCCGGCAGCCCGGCCCGCGGGAGCCTCGCACGAGAATGGCACAGCAGGGGCCGAAGGCGAGACCGCGCCGGCGGGTTGGGTGCCGCGGCACCCCGCTCATCTCAGGGGGTAGACAGGCGCTGATACACATTTTGTCGCTGCGGCGGGCATGATTCACTTTGTATGGTTTCAACAATCCCTCCCTCCGAGTCGTCTCTCACAAGAACCACCGACATGGCGCGCCTGTTTGTTGCGCTGTGGCCGGGGCCCGCCGTGCGCATGCGCCTGAGCGCCTTGGCCAGTGATTGGCCCTGGTCCACCGGCGCGGTGCGCGTGGGCGAGGCCGGACTGCACATGACGTTGCATTTTCTGGGCCACGTGCCGCGCCACCGGCTCAAGCTCGTGGCTGAAGGCTTGGTCGTGCCGATGCAGCCGTTCGACCTGATGCTGGACCGTGCCGAAATCTGGCGCAACGGCGTGGCGATCCTGGCGCCCAGCGACATACCGGCTGGCTTGCAGGCGCTGCAGCGTTCGCTCACTGAGGCCTTGCGGCCGCTGGACTTGGTGCTTGAGCCCCGCACGTTCCGGCCGCATGTCACGTTGGCGCGGCATGCCGAGGCCAGTTCGCCGCCGCTGGAATTCGCACCCGTGCGCTGGCCTGTCTCAAGCTATGAACTGGTCGAGTCACCCGTGCAGGACAGCGCAGTGGGCTACCGGCACCTGCGCCACTATGCCGCGCACCCCTCGCTGCGCGTGCAGGAGTCGCAACCGACCGATTTCTCCATCGAGCAATTCCAGTCGGGGCCTGTGCCCTTGTAGCGGCCCCTGTCTCCAAGCCGGCGCGGGGTTATTCTCCACGCCCGCGGGCCGTCCACGAGGCGGCCCGTTTCATTTGGAGGCTCTCACCATGACTCTCTCGCATCGGCTGGGCCGGGTGCGCGCGCTGGGCCTGTCGTTGGCCTGCTGGGCGGTCAGTGGCGCCTGGGCGGCGCTGTCGCCCACCAGCGCATCGGCGCCGCTGCAGGCCTGCTTCGACACCGAATGGGAATGGCGCATGCGCACATTCCCCGAATGGGCTACGCAGCTCGGCGACCCACGCTACGACGACCGGCTCACCGATCTCTCGCCGCAGGCACTGGATGCCCAGGACGCCCAGGTGCGTGCCACGCTGGCCTGCATCGAGTCGGTGGATCGATCGACACTGAATGATCGCGACCAGCTTTCTTATGACGTGTTTCGTCACAACGCGGAACTCGCGGTGGCTGAACTGGCCTTTCCGCAACTGCGCAGCTGGGGCTTCAGCAACAAGGACGGCTTGCACCTGAGCTTTCCGATGCTGATGCGCAGCATGCCGCTGCGCAGCGAGCGCGATTACCGCAACTACCTGGCGCGGCTGGCTGCGTTTCCCACCGCGGTGGACCAGCAGGTCGCGTTGCTGCGGCAGGGCATTGCACAGGGCTGGGTGACGTTTCGCTCCTCGCTCGCCCAGGTGCCGGCGCAGATTGACGCGCAGCTGCTGGCCGATGCCCGCCGCAGCCCGCTGTATGAGCCCTTCAAGGCGCTGCCGGCAGATTGGTCACCGGCCGTGCGCGAGGAACTGCAACGTTCGGCGCGCGAGTCCATTGCAGCCCACTACTTTGGCGGGCTGCGCACCCTGCGCCGCTTCGTGGTGGACGAGTACCTGCCGCGCAGCCCGCAAAGCGGCGCAATGAGCGACTACCCGGGCGGCGCTGCCGTGTACGCGCTGAAGGTGCGCGAGCAGACCACCACCGCCATGACGCCGCTGCAGATCCACGAACTGGGCCTCAGGGAGGTGGCGCGCATCCGCGCCGAGATGGAGGCCTTGATCAAGCGCACCGGTTTCAAGGGCGGCTTCAATGGCTTCGTCGCCTACCTGAACACCGACCCGCGGTTCTACTGGCGCGATGGCCAGCAGCTCCTGGCCAGCTACCGCGACATTGCCAAGCGCGTGGACCCCGAGCTGCCGCGGCTCTTTGCCGAGTTGCCGCGCATGCCCTACGGCATCCGGCCGATCCCGGCGCATGCGGGTGCGGGTGCGCCCGAGTTCTATGAAGGCGGTGCGGCCGACGGCTCCCGGGCCGGGTACTTCTATGCCAACGTGCTGGCCTTGAAGCGCCGGCCCAAGTGGGAGATGGAGGCGCTGTTCCTGCACGAGGCCGTGCCCGGCCACCACCTGCAGACGGCCCGCGCGCTGGAATTGAAGGACCTGCCCATGTTCCGGCGCGCCAACGGGAGCGTGGCCTACGACGAAGGCTGGGCCTTGTATGCCGAGACCCTGGGCGAGCAGCTCGGCCTGTACACCGATCCGTATGCCAAGTTCGGCCAGCTGCGCATGGAGGTCTGGCGTGCCGCGCGCCTGGTGGTGGACACCGGCATCCACGCCATGGGTTGGAGCCACAAGCGTGCGGTGGACTGGATGAGCGAGCGCGCGGGCATCGACCGCGGTGATGTCAGCCCGGAGGTGGACCGCTACTTCGTCTGGCCGGGCCAGGCGCTGGGCTACAAGATCGGGCAGCTGAAGATCCTGGAATTGCGCGAGCGGGCCCGTGCGCAGCTGGGCGAGCGCTTCGACCTGCGGCGCTTCCACATGCAGGTGCTGGACCAGGGTGCGCTGCCGCTGCCGGTGCTGGAGCAGCAAGTGATGCGCTGGGTCGAGTCGGAGCAGGCGGCCGCGGCGGGTGTACCGCCTCCGCGGGTGCAGTAGGCGGCAGCCTGGGGCCAGGGCGTCAGAACGAGTCGATGAGCCCCGACTGCACAGCCGTCTCCGGATTGGACCCCGCCTCACGCACCCGCTGCAGGGCCTGGGCGCGGTCCAGCCCCAGCCGCTTGAGCACACAGGCCGCCGCGGTGCCGGTGCGGCCGATGCCGGCCGCGCAGTGCAGCAAGATGGATTCGCCCTCGCGCAATGCCCGGGCCAAGTCCTCCACGCCGTCGCGGAAGGCTTGTGCGTCCTCGCTGAGGGCGAAGTTGCGCATCGGCAGGTGCATCCATGCACAAGGCAGGCTACCCTGCTGCAAGGCTTGGTGGTAGGGCACGGACAGCGAGGTGATCTCCTCGCGGGGTGTGAGGCAGACAATGCGCGACAGGCCGGCCCGGCGGGCCTGCACCAGGAACTCGTTCCAGGGTTCCAGCCGGCCCGGCATGGGAGCCAGCCACAGGGTGCCGAGCGCAGGCTCAGGCAACGGGAGCGAACGAAACGCCATGTCCTCGACCTTCCATGCGGGGCCTCTATGATCGCGCAGCCGCGCCGGTCCTGGCGTGGCGGCGAGGCCGTCCTGCGGCGGCATCTCGCAAGGTATTTCTCGAAAGGCCACGGCAGGAACTCATACTTATGCGTCTTGGAATCATGGCCAGAGCCCTGGTGTGGGCCACC
>Ga0307516_10002150_pt1 | contig 26743 bp, 32 predicted proteins | sample 19_EM_MG_FD_203310 | JGI IMG/M metagenome (GOLD analysis project Ga0307516, IMG submission 203310) | Populus trichocarpa ectomycorrhiza microbial communities from riparian zone in the Pacific Northwest, United States - 19_EM | ecosystem: Host-associated > Plants > Roots > Unclassified | place...
TACAAATCCAAATTGAGCATTTTCGGTACTGATTGCCTTGTGGAATGTGAACAACACTCCTCCAGGCTTGTATACTGCAATAATATATTCATCTAATGTATATCTACCAAGATTCCAGCCTAGAAGACGAGACGACCATAATTGACCGAGAAATGGCCAAGTGTGTCAAGGAACGCCAGATCACTGTACCTCAGCAGATTGTTGAAATTGAAGGGCTTGTATTAAACCAGGAACCTCGCGATTCAGACAGATAAACGAAAAAACTGTCCCGGAGAGACTTGAACTCTCGATCTTCCGATTGCGAAAGTGTTAACAGTCGGACGCCGTAACCAACTAGGCCACGGGACATACCTAAAGGAAGATTTGCACTCATATATATCACGAAGAAAGGACACGTGTTTGTGATGATGAAATTGGTTTTACGTGGTCCAACCCAGCCGACACCTCAACCGACTTGATATCCCCGACACAAAGATCAGTACCAAAAATTTCCGTTGCAAATTTTCAACCATCTCCATTTTGTCGACTAGATTTCACACCGTGCGAGAAATGCCTGCACTCGAATGGGCCGAGATCCTTTTTCCAAGTTCCAAGAGCTTTGCAGTACAGTGTCCAAGCTGCATGCGACCTATTTATTACCTCCGAAGTTTGCGTGGTATTCGGTAGTGCGGTGCGTTTCGTGATGGGGTGCCTCGAATGTCTTCGGCGAACGGAAGTAATTGATGACTCAACTTCTGAATTTTATTCGGCATGTTACAAAACAATTGAGCCGGCGCTCGCCTGCTTCAACCGATGGCCCGACACATGTCGCAAGTTACGAGCCATCCATCATTCGTACCTCGTTTTTAGGTACCTTCTGAACCCCACCTTCGTCCAAGCACTGTGCTGTTGACGCTTGGCCACTTCGTTCACTTGTCTAGCGGCAGCTATCGCTATGTGGATTTGGTGGTCCTTGGTCCTTTGTGCATGCTCGACGCTTCCGATTCGGGCGGCCTTGGTCAACACTAGTATCGACGATACCCAGCTGACCTACCATCCTGTTAGTCAATGGAGCAGTGGAGGGTGCCCTACTTGTACGCTCCATCCTGACCCTGCTCAACTGTACAACGGGACATGGCACGATACCACGGTATGTTTGGATTTACTACTGCTCGTCTCTTATCTACCATAAGTTTAAATACCAGGCCAATCTTTCTCCTGGAGCGAATAATTCGCCAGACACAATCCTTTATGCCACTGCCTCATTCACTGGTTAGACATTCGCAGCGCATGTCCAAAGAATACATGTTAACTAGATTTAAAGGTTCTGCCGTTTATGTCATTTGTGTCTTACCAAATAGCGGCTCCAACATGGATTATCTCTTCTTCATCGATGGGAACCAGGTGGGAACATTTACAAGAGCCGTGCCAGGGACTTCGGACTACGTGTACAATGTTGCAGTCTACTCTAATACTGGGTTAACAAACGGCGCACATACCATCATAATGCAGACTGGGCATATCGGGGGTCAAGCGTCAGTCATGCTGATTGATCGCATTATCTACACGTACGTCTGCTATCAGTCGACAGTCTGCTGTGCCTTCCCCTGACGGTGTTTCCATCGAAGACATGACGACGGTAGTACCACCAGTGGGAACGCAAACCCGAGTACCTCGACCGATAATGTTGTCACTGTGCCTACAAGCCCCATCACCACCACCGCAAACTCTGGTGGCGGGTCGGGGACCTCAACCTCAACTGGAAGCGGTAGCTCTGTAACATCGCACTCCAGTGGACAATCAACGCCGAGTGGAGGCACCACTAGCGGCAGCCAAACCAGCTCCAAAGTGAACGTGGGCACTGTCGTTGGTGCTGTCGTCGGTTCTGTCGTCGGCGTCTTATTGGTTGCTCTGGCAATCTTTTTCCTATGCCGTCACCGCAAACGACGAGATACAGCACCCGAGACAGAAATAGCTCCGTTCCCTCCCCCGAGAAGGAGTACGCCAGCGCCCACCATGGCTGAGGCATCCTTGGGTCCTAATTCCTCGCAATCCGACCCCCAGTTTTATCACCCGCAAGATGCGTATGACTCCAGATTATACACCGTTGGTGGTACCCGTAAAACTCCCCGCGAACAAAACAGCGTCAGGGAAGTAGGCGCATCGCCTGCAGCCACTGCATCGGGATCATCAAAGTCAGCCGCCGGGCCACCAGTTACCGCGGAAGTTCCTCCGCCTGCTTACCAAGGTTAACCCCTGGCATCCACTAAAAACGATACCACCCCTTCGCACCTGCCTTTCCCTCTCAACACCGGCTTGGATTTGCAAGCCGACGACTGCTCCTTGTTTTCATGTATACTCCATTAATCGGGTACCGATGTCTGGGCCGAAAACTCGCTACTGCGATATCGGTCCTTGAGGACCTCTTTACGTTCAGCCCAATGTCTCGTCATCTCACGCAGCTCGGTATATTCGGCTACTTATCATGGACCCAAAATGCTGGAAGAATCTCCATCTTGAATATCATGTTCTCAATAACTTATCGGAAGCCAGCCAGGTTTTGACTCTATTGTATAGTCACGGTATATAAGCTAGATAGCGACTCAAGCTACTTTCCTTTCTTTCAATTCCTGTACATATGTCTTGTGCCAAGCAGTGCAAGTTGCAACCCTCTCTGAACTTCCGCTCGGGAAGGAGGGTTAGCTAACTGTACTGCCGATCATCCGGTGCTGCTGATGGAAAGATGATTGACAGATCCTGATAGATCTCTCTGACTGATCGATCTGTGACCCTACGACATTGCATTCTCCAGTCGTTTCATCTGCAAATCCATCGCTATACCCGCATGACCTCCGGCTTAATAATCACCGGCGGCCGTGAAAATCCATCGAATGCTTGTGGAACGACCACCAACGAACGCCTCAACATGGATCATCTATTCGCCCCTGCCTATTTTCCTGCACTCGTCAACGTCAGCATTGACGATACTCAATTTACCTGCCAACCCGCGCAGCATGGAATGTTGGAGGAGTTGCCAGGGTTGCACAGCCCACTCCCGACCCTACTCAATTCTATATGGTGGTATATGGCATGGCAGGCACTGACAGCACGGTATATCAAAAATATTCCCTTTTATTCACCCTTTTCTTTTTTCCCGAGTGCTAGTTCAATGCTTACCCACACATGTCGTAAGTTGCGAGCCATCCATCATTCGTATCCCCTTTTTTTTTTCGGCTGTCTTCTGGACCCCACCTTCGGTCAAGCACTGTGCTGTTGACGCGTTGCCACCTCGTTTACCTCCCTAGCGGCAGCCTTCGCTATGTGGATCTGGTGGTCCCTGATTTTGTGTGGATGTTCGACGCTTCCGATTCGGGCGGCCTTGGTCAACACTAGTATCGACGATGCTCAATTAATCTACCATCCCGCTGATCAGTGGAGCACTGGAGGGTGCCCTACTTGTACGCTCCATCCTGACCCTGCTCAACTGTACGGTGGGACATGGCACGATACCACGGTACGTCTGGATTTAGCACCTGTCTCTTCTTTCTGATAAGTTTAAATACCAGGCCAATCTTTCTCCTGGCGCTAACAACTCGCCAGACACAATTCTTTATGCCATCACCAAATTCATCGGTTAGACATTCGCTGCACATGCCCAAAGGATACATGTTAACTAGATTTAAAGGTTCTGCCGTTTATGTCATTTGCGTCCTACCAAATAGCGGCTCCAACATGGATTATCTCTTCTTCATCGATGGGAATCAGGCGGGAACATTTACGAGAACTGTGCCAGGGACTTCGGGCTACCAGTACAACGTTGCGGTCTACTCTAATAGTGGGCTAACAAACGGCCAACATACCATCATGATGCAGACTGGGCGTATCGGTGGGTCAGCGTCAGCCATGCTGATTGACCGTATTATCTACACGTACGTTTGCTATCAGTCGACAGTCTGCTGTGCCTTCCCCTGACGGTCTTTCGTTCAAAGACATGACGACGGCGTCGGTGTCACTACTACTGCTGGAAACACACCCCCTAGTACAACCAGTGGGAACGCAAACCCGAGTACCACCAATGGCGGTGCTTCGACCGACAATGTCGTCACTGTGCCTACGAGCACCGGCACCGGCACCGCAAACTCTGGTGGTGGCCAGGGGACTTCGACGGCCGCAAACTCTAATGGAAACAATGGAAATTCCTCTACTGTAAACAATGGAAAGCCGGGGAGCTCTGTAACAACATCACACTCCAGTGGACAATCAACACCGAGTGGGGGCACCACTCCTAATACCAGCAGCGGCAGCCAAACCACCTCCACATCATCGCAGAATCTTAACTTGGGTGTTGTAGTTGGTGCAGTGGTCGGTTCTGTGGTGGGCGTTTTATTGGTTGCTCTGGCAATCTTTTTCCTATTCCGTCTGCGCAAACGACGGGATACAGCGTCCGACAAAGAAATAGCGCCGTTCCCGCCCCCAAGGAGTACGCCCACCATGGCTGAGGCATCCTTGGGTCCTAATTCCTCGCAATCCGAACCCCAGTCTAATCATCCACAAGATGTGTATGACTCCAGATTATACACCGTTGGTGGTACCCGTAAAACTGAGCGCGAACAACACGGCGTCAGGGAAATGGGCGCATCGCCTGCAGCCACTGCATCGGGATCATCAAAGTCGGCCGCCGGGCCCCCCGCACCAGCCACCGCGGAAGCTCCGCCTGCTTACCAACGTTAACCCCTCTCATTCACTAAAAACGATACCGCTCCTTCGCGTCTGCGTTCTCTTTCGACACTGGCTTGCATTTGCAAGCCGACGACTGTCCCTTATTTTCTTGTATACGGCATTAATCGGGTACCGATGTCTGGGCCGAAAACTCGCTACTGTGATATCGGTCCTTAAGGAGGATCAGCCTAATCTCTCCCCATCTCACGCAGTTCGATGTATTCGGCTACTTATAATCATGGACCCAAAATGCTGGAAGAATTTCCATAAACTTGAATATCATATTCCTAATAACTTTCGGAAGTCTGCCCAGTTGTGACTTTATTGTATCGGTATATAAGCTAGATAACGACCCATGCGAGGCCAACTACATTCCTTTCTTTAAATTTCTATGTCTTGTGCCAGGCGGTCTCTAAACTTCCGCTCGGGAAGGAGAGTGGAAGGCGGGTTAGCTAATTGTAACCTAAGTACTGCCGATCATTCAGTGCTGCTGATGGAAAGATGATTGATAGATCCTGATGGATCCTCTGACTGGGATCTTCTCAAGTCCGTGATGCCGTGCCTGCAATTATACCCTCCCACTAATCTGTGACTCCCGACAATGATTTCTCCAGTCATTATCCATTCATCTTATACTTGTCCTCAGGCAGTGCATGACCTCCGGCGGCCGTGAAAAGGCATCGAACGCTTGTAGAACGGCCACCGACGAACACTTTGCCGTTAACGTTCCTGCAAAGTCAACTGCTCTCACGATGATCATGCCCAACTTTTTCCGAGCCGGCCCCGTATTACCAGGCAATAGTCTAGGCTCTCGTTTATTTGACACGTTGGCCGCTGCCGCTCGCCAGCTCCTTCGCCCGCATAGCCGCAGACTTGACACTATGTTGAGTTTGTGGCGCCTAACATGGATCGTCTATTCGCCCCTGCCGATTTTGGCTGCCCTTGTCAACGTCAGCATTGACGATACTCAATTTACCTACCAACCCGCCGCAGCATGGAATGTTGGGGGAAGTTGCCAAGGTTGTACAGCCCATCCCGACGTTACTCAATTCTATGGTGGTACATGGCATGATGGCACGGTATATCAAAAATACTCCGTTCTATTCACTCTTTTCTTAACTCCCGAGCGCTAGTTCAATGCTTATCCTGGGAGCAATGACTTTCCAAACACAACGCTTTCTGCATCCATCACATTTACCGGTCAGAAATTTTTTCACCTTCGGAGGATACAATAATGTAACGCCACTTCCAGGATCTGCCCTTTACGTCGTTTGTGCTCTAGCTCTTACGACTAGTAGTCCCGCAGGAAACAGCGACATGAGCTTTTACATTGACCAACAGTTGGTGGGTACATTCGTACAATCTGCGCCAGGAACCTCGGGCTATCAATACAGTGTCACGGTGTATGCCAATTCCGCGTTAACATACGGCACGCATACATTCACGATCCAGAACGGACATGTCAATGGGCCGAAGTCACTCATACTGCTTGATCGAATCATTTATACGTGAGTTCGGAATGATTGTCTTGTGGCCTCGTAATTAAAACCTTTCATCCAAGGACGGAAATCGCCACAGGCGACACCACTAGTATCAGCACTTCAACGTCTGTCGAAACTCCTGGTGCCGGGAGTGCCTCCTCCACAAATAGTGTCAGCAGTGGGACCACCATCACCACTGGCACCCGTGGTGTCACTACCGGAACCCCGAACACACTTGATGGAAGCACAAGTCACAGTGCGTCATCAAGCGGAACCTCGACCTCTAGCGGAACGCCTACCCCTGTCCCAGTAGCGACACGAAAACCATCAATAACTGGTGTAATAGCCGGTGCTGTGGGAGGATTTGCGGGAGGCGTCTTTTTCGTGGTGCTCGCATTCTTCCTTTTGTGCCGTCGACGCAAACAACGTGATGGAGAATCCACGAAGGCAGTTCAACATATACATCCATTCCCCTCGTCCGGCGGTATTGTGCCTGATTCGAACGAGGCGTCAATTTTGTTTGCAGAAAGTTCGACCCAATCCGGACGCCAATCTCCGGACCACCAACAATCAAATGGTCCGAAGATTCGCGACCTCTCCGGTTATCGTGGGATGAACCAGCCCGACCTCGGAGCCGGATTTTATACCATCGGTGGGAGCCGCAAAGCTGAGCGGGGCCGAGTGGGTGACAGTCGAATCGTTCCGCCCACTGTAGACATGGCACCGGGATCGTCGCAGTCTGGCGTTGTGCGCTTAAGGAATTCGGAAGCTCCGCCTGCATACCAGCTATCCCAATAACGGCTCCCTCCGACGGGACGGCTGCGGGTTTTCCATGACTGTGCAGTCGGTATTCCGCATGGCGCGAGTGGCGGATCTTTTGACTCTTCTTGTTGATTAACTTTAGCAAGTTTGACCTCCGAGTTTCAGTCCTGGTATGATTGTAGCAGTGTAGCCTGTAGGAGGAGCGATCAAAAAAGTACTGTAAGTCTACCTCATTGGAAGTCGCGCTTGAGGATGGCTTTGGCCAGACTGAGACATGAACTGCGCCGCACCCATCAAAACCGCACGCCATTTTGTGAAGTCACAAGAATGCATAGGTTAGATATATCAACTTCGGTTCTTTGAATAACATGGAGTCCACGCGTACGAATGGATTCTCTGAAAAGTTTTTAGCCAGTAAATGACAGCCGCATGAGTAAACCGTCTAAGCGATATTAAGACAGTGCATATCTCATTTGCTAGAGCCAATGAGCAGTTCCTCAACACAACCATCAGGGCCGCTGGCCTCGAAGACGGCTGCATTGATCTCGCAACGATTGCAATAGGAAGTCGCGAGTGGGGTATAAGGGTATGGCATGAAGGTCGTGGCCATACGAGAACACGTCGTCGGCACGGGTGTTCCTGTTGGATGTTAAGGGAGTGTTAGGACCAGAGTGTCGGTTGGCAAAGTTAAATTGAGAGACTAACATGGTGCCGGCAACACACCGATCTTCCGCCCGTTGAAGAATCGTATGTGTTCTTACACCCTGGGTAGATTAGAAAGTCTGGAGTCAAGAGAGCTGGACCCAATTTTGGATCAGAAACCTGCAGGCGCAAATGCAGCAGCGGTTTGCGCTGAAAGATTTGCGTACACCACACCAGTGAAACATGAAAGCTGCGGTTTGAGCTAGCTCTCAAATTACTTCAGGAGATTGAGTCCCCTCCGTCGGATTTCCGTCACGCAGATACGCAGCAAAGACCATAAGGTTAAAAATGAGTAACATCATGATAGTATCATGATCCCCAAGACGTTTAATATACACTTTGAAACTGGGCCTACATTAGAAGAAGCGGGATGCAGTCCATTTCCGGAGACGCACCTGAACGAGAAGTCGGGAACGGAGAACCATGCGTAGACTTGCCCAGTAGAGAGTTGAATACGATTGAGGGGGGAAGTGCTTTCATAAGGGGACCGCAGAAACAAAGAGAGGGAAAAGCGTGAATACATTTGGAACAACCACATCCTGTCCGTGATTCAACTTGGCCTCGTACTCTGGTACCCCATGCTCTCGCAGCCTGTACTCCACAGCCGACGAACATCACCCCAGCGTTCTTTTGAAATCTAGTCAAGGCTATCCTTTGCATCGCCACCCTCCACATCAAAGTTCTCGACCAGGTCAGGAACGTCATCATCATCATCTTCCGCAGCTCCTGTGTTGGGCGGTCTTTGTTGGTTTTGCTGGATCGCCTGGTACGACTCGGCAAGTTTCCGTAGCGAAGCCAATGAGTCAGGTCCCAGCTGGTTCAGGATTCCAGGGACGAGCTCAGTAAGCTCCTTGACATGGCCCGTACCATAAATCGCGAATGTGTTGGCCGGAAGAGCGGCATGGACTGTGATATATTATTTTTAGCAGATGCATTTGATTTCGGACAATAGGCCATCGTAGACGTAGCAGCAGACGCTTACCTTTCGGAGCAGTGAAATGAAGTACATTGCCGTCCTCCCTGAACATGTTGACCTCTTCAACACCAGCAATCGGCTGCACATTCAATTTTTTGAGTGCGCCTTGCAGCTTTTTGTCGTCTTGCGCCGCGGACGGCTTCGTTTTCCGCACAACTTTTCGCCGCACAGTTCCTTTTCCACCTGAGTGAAATGGCACGCAAGTGTTCGTACAACTTGATTAGCACACGTATGCCTTTTGCCGGGTCGGTGGAGTTTTCCAATGAAGAGACTCACCAATCCTGTTCGCTGCTGCTGCTGCTGCCTGCAGCTTCGCCAACTTTGCTGGGTCCATGATGTTTCCGCCTGTGGACTGTGGTGGTTGGGACCGTGTTGGGTGAAATAAGGTTCAGAGCAAATACCGACATACAATGGTTCAGCCACTCCCCCGCGTCGGCCCGGGAGCATTCGTTACATAGCAAGAATATATGCGGGCGGAATTTCACATACGCCCCGCGACACCTGCAGATGTGGTGCGGGCAATCTGCAGTACAAGGTCCTTCATTGTTTGATCTTTCCAATAGCAAGCGATTCTTAGATTGATCGTTGATCTGGTATGTATCTTTAACATGTCGTTTCCTGGCTAGGACTCATATAGTTAAGGCTACTTACGAGAAAGAACCAGAATCCGTCAAGGCTACACCCGAACTTGTATCGCCCATTTTGAACATGTTATCATGATATCTTATCTATGGTACCATTCAGCTTCACCAAAACCTCTTCAAAACGCCATATGCTCAGACGCTTTTGGCATTCTCCGGGACTCTTGATGCTCCTGGTGAAGCAGTTGGATTAGCCCTCTATTTCTTCAACTTTTCGACTTGGACAGGAAGACCTGGATTATATGTACGTCTACGTATTTTAGCTGTTCTTCATCTGATGTTGGAACAAGCTCGAAGACCTCTATGTCGATCCAAATTATAGAGCTGGCGGCATAGGTAAAGCATTTTTTGCTGAGCTCGGCAAGATCGCTCAAGAGAAGGTACGGATATTCTGCCTATGTGAGCATACCCACCTGATTCTGTCGCGACATAAAATTTCAGAATTGCGGCCGGCTGGATTGGAATGTATTGAAGGTTCGTGATTGTCGTATTGAAGTCTATAAGTCTCATGAATGCGCTGTCTTCCAGTGGAACAAGCCGTCGATAGGTTTCTATGAAACGAATTTAGGTGCGAAGATGATGTCTGAGTGGGTAGGCATGAGGCTAGAGGAAGATGGGATTGACAACTTGAAGACGTTAGTCCATGATGAACATCGTGGTCAGTGCTAGTGAGCCTCTACACCAACTAACCGCTGCAAAAAACCATCATGGGAATATCAACCTGTATTATGCCTAGGTATATCTAACACCCCCGGTATCAATGATGGAAATAATCCTGTGTAACAAAGTAAGGTCTCCGAGCTTGATAAGAGGTCTTGAAGTTAGTCAAACGCCATCATAGCTGGCACCCCCAGCCTATTTATCATGAGAACCCCCAGGATCATTGTTGAATAGAGATTCGGAACAAATCGAGGGGTCCTCTACATACCTTCCGCAATCTGGTGATGATAGCATCTTCCTTTAGGTCATCTTTATCGACGGCAGCGACATCGATGGAGTACACTCGCAGGACACGTTTAACATCGGCAAGTTGAACGGAGATCTTGGAAGTGGATCAAAGGGCGAACAATTAGACGAATGGGATAGACCCACTTTGGCTTTTCTCATGACCTTGCAGTACTTCCCTATCCAGGACTAGTCGCCGTCAGGTGGAGAAGTTCTCATCGAAGGGAAGCAGGAGTTACCACGAGTATGAATTTCTCCCGTGTGGATTCCTTGTCATTGGAATAGGTGACGCGAACATAAGCATAAGATGCATGGGAGTCCTCGAGAATTTCGCTGAGTTCGACCAAGCCGCCTGTCCCCGTCTGTGTGACCTGAAGCTTGTCGGAACGGTCAGACTCGTAATCCAAAAGTAACCAGTTCGTTTCCGATTTGTCGGAGCGGACGTCGAGATAAGCTGTACAGGGCATGTTAGATCATCTCTGAGGTCTCAAGCTCAAGGTCCGGGAGAGAGAATAAACCTTGGTCAATTTTCGGATCTGAGAGATCTGCCATATCGTCCGTGTCCCACAAGAAGAAAAATCTCAAACACAACGGACAGTTTTCGCCTTGGTGGTGGCTGACAGAGCCCAGGATCGACTCAGCAGTGCCGAGGCGCCAAAGCTGGGTCCGTCGGCCGAACCGACTTGGGGCCAAAATTGGTGCTTTTGTCCGAATCACGGTTCCAGCACCACCCGATTTGTGTGAACCGGTATCCGGCCTCCGAAAAAAAACTCGGAAATTTTCGGATGCTACCGCGCGGCGGGCTCTTTACACGCCCATGCGATTTTGTATGTACGTAGTGTGCCTTTCTGTGCAGCCCCCAAAAAGATTTGGCGCTCCTGAACCACAAGGACCCTCCAGCAGGTTGGGCCCCCGTGGATCCAGGTTCCTCCGGCGGGCTATATGTCCGAACTTCCGGCCGTTAGCCACAATTTTGTCCGAACCGACGGGATTAGACTTCTCGGTGCACGGCTTCTGCCGGTCATCGCGGAGACTCTCTCTTCTTTTCTCCCCCAACGGCGCCAACTATCGCCATGTCGACTTGGTTCAGAACACTGACCCGTCATCGGCTTTTCCTTACTCGCTCGTATTCGGTAGCGATCCCTCCCGAATCGCGGAAAAAATGGGGCGTATCTGGGCTTCCTCGGCCACGTTCAATCCTGGACGATGACCACACGGCAGTAGATCTATCGGAGGATAACGAAATTGCAAACGGCACACGACCTGGTACACCACCTCCACATCTTCGCCGTCCTCCCGAGAAACCCACTCCCAGTGAACACAAAGCGCACAGGGAAATCATGCGGAAAGAATTTCCCGATGGGTGGAACCCTCCCCGAAAAGTCACCCGCGAAACGATGGAAGGCATCCGCCAAATGCATCGCCTCGATCCCACGACCTTTACGACCCCAGTTCTCGCAGAGAAGTTCAGGATCAGCCCAGAGGCTGTGCGGAGGATCCTCAAGAGTCGCTGGGAACCGCCTAGAGAGAAAAGATTGAGGATAGCGGAAAGAGAAAGAGAAGACAGAGCGGCCTACCTCAAATCCAAGCGAGAACAGGAAAGGACGGAAGCGCAGGAAGTGGCGGAGGCGAGGAAGATACGCCGCGACGGTTTGACCTTTCAGTAGGCCCCGTCTGCACTTCTTAAATTCTAAGGCCTCCGGAGGGTCCATTTGGAGCATGAGCCAGCATTATATGTTACAGATACATAGTCGTGAATTTCTATCTCCGGAGCCGTCTCTATGTAATTATTAGTCCGTCGTTCATATAGCTACAAGGGACAATGTGAGGATGTAAGAATGTGCACAAGACAAATGCAAAAAAGAGCGTGGCAAGAAGGAACGAATATTAAGGATGATGAAATAGGAATAAGAAAATAAACTACAAAGGCATGTCCGACCGTTCGAAGCTCAAGTAGGCAGTCTGCTCAGGTGGTGGCCGGCAGAGGAGCAAGTCATTCCAGTTCGGCGCGGGCTCGTACCGCTGGTCCATCTTGTCCACGGTGGTGTGTCGAAAGCCCAACAGGAACATGGCGGTAACGAGCTTGAGCTCTACCTTGGCTAGCCGGGTCCCGAGGCAATGAGTTCTCCCTGAGGTCGCCATCAGCAAACAATATCGTGGACCCGGAGATATCAGGTCGTACCACCTCCCCATCCCACATATCCATAAGGGGCTTTGGCGTCTGGCCGCCCGGGATTGAACTTCCAGGGATCGGGATAGAGTTCATGATCCAAATGAACATCGCTGAAGGGGTAAACAACGCAGGTCCCAGTGGGAATTATCTTGCCGTCGATGTACATGGGAGGACCAACATTAAGCCTCGTAGCAGTATATGGCTGGGCCAATCTAAGGGTTTCTTTGATGATGGAATCCAAAACCGGAGTCTCAGACTCCCATTGCTCCAACGGAACCGAGGCCAGCCGCGACGAAAGTGATGCCGGCATGGTAGAAAGTTCGGCGAAAGGGTTGTTGGCCAGGAGGGACTCGACTTCTGCTGCTGCTTTTGCTTGCCAATCAGGATGGCTTCCGAGAAAAATCATTAACCATGATGCGGTAGTTCCAGTGGCTCGTGCACCGGCGATTAAGAGACCCATAATAAACTATTGGGGCAATATGAATATCACTAGGGTCTGTCAAGCCAACAAGGAATGTGCTTACTCCAATTACGACGAATTTTTCGTCTCCAGCGTCGAGAAGCATCTGTAAGGTATCATTGCGAGAGATGCCACTTTGTTCCCTGGCACTAATAGCGGTGGTGACAATATCATAGACTTCTTTTGAAACCCGCAACTTCTTGATCATAGAGAGGGTAGGCAACCACGGCATAAGAACGGTCATGGGCGTAGTGCCGACATCCAGAACATCGTACAGTTCCTTGAGGCGCGCGACAAGGACCGGGTTATCGGCAATTTCAGAGCAGGTCAAACTACGAATACTTGTTTGGAAGAGAAGCTATGCTACCATCAGCCGTGAAGTGGAATAGCCGAAGATGCGCGGGCGAACCTCGTAGATTTTCTCAAAGGGGTCAAATATTCCGGAAGCCCCCCAGGACTGCATGACCCTCTTCGTATCTTCCAGGATTAGAGGGATAACTTTGGAATGTCACTCGGATTGCGTGGATATGTAGCAATAAACAAACATACGGTCATTCAGTGGGACGTTTCGCTGCACAGCCGCGAGGCGCTTGTGTATTATAGCGATCCGCTTCGTCTGACGTTCAGACGTTGTTAAGCCTGGGATTATAGGCAGCTGCTGAAACGTATGAAGTAACATTTTGATTCATGAGGTAATGACTTACGGCTCCCGTGAGGATCTTAAACCCCTCTGTGAGGTCGAGGCCTTTGGCACTGAAAAAAGCCTGCCGGGCGCTGTCGCCGGAAACGACGACAACTGTATTCTAGAAGTTGAGAATGTTAGGTTTAAGAATGGCATGAAAACTCGGAAGGCGTACGCGCAATAAGTTAAATTTAAAGACGGACTGGCCAGTCGCATAGAAGCCCCAGTTCAAGAAATTATACCTCTGACGGAAGAAAGGCGCAATAGCGAACAAAGAGAAACACGGCAGAGATGCCGGAGCGTCGGCGGGTTCCTTTTGCACAGCAGAAAGAGAGATGACAATGGCCAGGAAAATTACGACGGCGAGAGCGAGCTGTGTCGGGAAGCCCGCAGAGAGGAAGGCGTTGGCTGCAGACTCGAGGCCAACGCAATAAGGCATGGCAATTAAGGTGGAAAGGGAAGAGTATAACAAATAAATGTTAGGTCGGAGTCAAGGGTGGTGGCTAAGGAGCAAGACCCTTTATACTTGGCCACATGTCGTGTCTCGTGCCCCAAATAATCAAGGGCTTGGCAGTGGAGAAATTCTAACGCGCTTCGCAGTGAGGATTGTTCGACTCTTCGCATGATGGTGATCGCAGTGAGAGCCACGGTTCCGCAAATAGTTACCGTGGGGACTGTAATAGCATCCGCATGTTGTAAAGGAACACGCGGGAGGCGGCACCTAAGATCCTCGTTTTCTTAAGTTCGACACGCGCAGCTGTTTCACAAAACAACAGGGTGGGAGCCATATAAATTATGACATGGATCATTGTATCGTACCTGTTTCGAGGGTTTCCTGCCCAATCTCTGAGGTTCGCAGGCCTTGGCCAGGGAGTGGTAATGGTACGATAGGCCGGACCCGGTAACAGCAGTAACGGCCAATTTGTCATTGTGAAGAAGAACCTGAATTCTCAAGTAGAGCGCGACTGAAAGACGTAAAAATCTTACTAATAGTATCATTCACATGGAGTCCATCGGTTCCGATGATCCCACATTTCCCTGCACCCCCGTGCGAAGCCCACGAGCAGGAACCGGAAAAGGCTCGCCGCCCGTCCCAACGCATTACGCGCTTCTTTGCGATTCTCCGTAGATATTTATAGAAAAGGGACAACCAGCCCAAGAGGAAAAGCTGAAACAAAAGTACCTTAAGACAGGAAATGTCTGGCGAGAGCTACCCACCTCAAGCCCACCCTTAAGAAAGCTAAAGTCGCGGTAGCCGATGGTCGAGCCCTCACGTAGTTCCACGATATGTGCGGCCAGTGCAACCTAAAAATATGATATTCGATGCGATGAGAGGAAGTAATCGAATCGAGTCCGTGTGCCCAACGCTCTGCCATACGATTCGCGCTGAAACATGCGGAAATTAGTTAGAAATGGAACATTGGAGAAGTCAAAAATGAAACGAGGTACTGAAGCATGTAAAACATAGTAACGCCATCTAGAATGTAGAAGCCGCCCGAAGCATGCGGGCACCAACCCATCCCCTCCTCGTAACTTGATGTAATGAGATCCGTGCGCCGCACGAAATTGGTAAGCAAGAATAAGCCGATCCGCAAAATCGCAGGCTGGTGAAAACAGTGATCATTGCTCCCCTATGTGTAGGATTCGTATTGTTATTTCTGGGTTCCATCATTCAACGGAGCGAGACGGAGGGATCATGATCGTAGCCTATTTCCCTGATCATGATCTTGATGGCGACTCAACAAGAAGAACTTGAGGCGCTAGAGAGGCATTGGAGTTGCAGGTGGCTGTGAAACCAGCTTTACAGAAATGAATAAAACGACCCTACCCACCCTAAATAACACTATTCCAGTATCTCGTAACGTAGGTATGGTGACCTATAAAAGAAACAGTCAACCGTTGTTTTGGAAACCAGTTTGCACACACGAACCGTACTTACACTTCTGGGTGGCACGCCACCGTGTGGTAAAATACACTAGCCGAAAGGCAAAACCATGCGGAGACCAGAAAATGCAGGGAAAACCGCGGAGTCGAGCCATGTGATGCCAAATGGTTACTGCATGGCGAAATTCATACGAGATCAATTGGGGTATGGATGTTAACCGGTCGGCGGTCGACCACCTGCCTTGCGTAAGACGGACGAACACAAAGGGAGCAAGAAGGTCATGAAACGAAAACATCCTTTCCCAGTGACTTGAAATTCTACCTCGTAGTTTCGTGGGTGGTGATCATTTTTAGAAAATCGGGATGACTCACCGCCTTCGTCCAGACATAGAATTGGACGGTTTCAGTATCGTCCGAGAGGGCCTGAGAGGCGCTCTGAGTGAGTCTGCATTGAACAAGAGGGTTAGCCATACACGTGACTTGCCGTTACTCCAGTGCCAGTGATGGTGAGCATGAAGTCACCTCATGATTCGATTGAAACTCATGCCAAACTCCGTCAACAATGAGTAGTACGAAATTAAACATGGAGGGTATCTTGCTCTTTGAACAACCTTTCGTGCGCGTGCGTAAAGGATCACTTCAAACCGCACACTATTCATCGGCATGATTTCCAGGTTCCGTTCGAGAATTACCGGAAGGTGTTCAGGACGTCGCAGCGGAACGTTGAACGAGAATTGGGCGCTGTTCAGTCCGCTTCTACAGACCTCGTCAGCCGTGGAGCCGGTGGTGCTCTCGGGAAAGAGGAGGTTTTACAGTCACTTCAGGGAATGATCGGGAGAGTGGAGGGCCTAAAACGCAAGGTCTGTCGCCGTGTACTTGGTTCCCTAGTCATTTGTCTCAACGAAACAAGCTCTCCGAACTGCAGGAAACTGTGGGAAAGCCCACACTGGATGTTTTGAGGGAGCGCTTGCATCATCTCGCCACCATCGAAACCTTGCAAGCAGGTAGTGGTTCAGACTATGACAGATGGGCAGACATGCGTTTGGACCGGTGGTTGGTCGATTGGGCTCTGAGATCCGGAATGGTACAGACGGCTAGGAAGATTGCCCAGGAAAGAGACATCGAAGTGCGCTCCGCAAAACTTCAATGATTATGAATTGACTTCTGTACCCAGATGCTCGTGGATATTGAGCTCTTCATGGATATACGCCGTATAGAAGAGGCACTAACGCAGCGTAGCTGCACTGAAGCATTGGCGTGGTGCAGTGAGAACAAGGTTGCACTTCGGAAAATGAAGGTTAGCCCACTTTCTGTCAATCAACGAATCCTAAGCATAGACGCAAACCAGAGCGCACTTGAATTTGAGCTCCGGCTTCAAGAATACATAGAATTGTCTAGAGCTAGAAAAGCACAGGAGGCAATCGCGTACTCGAAGAGATATTTGGTTCCTTGGCAAGAAACCCACATGGGACAGATTTGGGCGGCATCCGCTTTGTTAGCCTTTCCGCCGAACACGACTTGTGCCCCTTACAAAGTGAGACTGATATTCCACTCGAACAACAACCGGCTGAAATCCAGTAGCGTTTGTACGGTGCATCGCGATGGAACGACCTGGTCCATTTATTTCGTGTGGCCATTTACACACTGAACACACTTCCGACTCAACCCCTCCTCCATCTTTCATTATACGCTGGTTTAGCATCCCTGAAACTTCCGGTATGTCATGATCCCGCAACGAAGAACGTTGATTGCCCCGTGTGCGACGGCGAAACTGGTTCAGAGTCTCACGGCCCAGGACTGGGCAAACTTGCCGAGGAAGTTCCTTTTAGTCACCATGCAAATTCCACCATTGTATGCCGCATCAGTGGGAAAATCATGGACGAAGATAACATGCCCATGGCGTTTCCCAATGGTCAAGTTTATTCCAGAGAGGTATTTCTGTCAGTCGAATCTTTAATTGCCCAAGACTGATGTTGGATAGGCATTGGAAGAAATGGCTGCGAAGAACGATGGAAGGGTTACGTGTCCACGCTCTGGTGTATCTTGTAAACTGTCCGAGATGAGGAAAGTGTTTATCTCGTAGCATGACCTTGACTACTTACCGTAACATGTACCATTCGCACTCGATGCATCTTGTTGTAACAAACTTATTACTTCACTGTCAATCTAATCAGAGATCGGATGAGAGTTTTTTTTTGATGAATGGATTGCGCGGAGGCCGAGCCTTAGTATATGCGACTTCTAGTAGGATTTTGGCCCGAATGCCCCCGTACGTGTGTAGCAGTTTGCACTGACGACGGCCGTCCCCCCTATGGAGGCCTCGATCGGATGGTATAGGGGGCGTGAAAGAAAGGTAGGGGGGCAACAACAGTCTCGAATTTGCCTCAGTAGTAGTACACTGTGCATCGCCGTTTTGAGGACCAGCTTTGAATCCCCAAAAATACAAAATAAATGCCCGCTGGCTGGATTGAACAACCGACCTCACCATCACCTTGCCAACTACGAGTGGCGCGCTCTACCACTGAGCTAAGCGGGCTGTTATTTTCATTCAGGGTGATTGGAACATCACGAGCACCTGCTCATCGGTTATAATGATTTGGTGGCGCATTCCCCTCCACCTCTGCACCTCCCCGAACATAGCTAGTAGACCGAGCGGTGCTTGTGCCCCTCACTCCGGTCCTCATCGCATGCCTAAGGCTCGCTTTTAACATAAAGGGGATATTTACATTTCCGTGTCTGTTCGACAGGTCGCTTTGCACCCTATACCTCATGGCTGTCAGATTTCTTTGACGCCCCAAATTACCCTGGTCCTAATGCCATGTCAATTGAAGTTTCGTCTCTGCCCTTCTGGGGGATGGTAGCAACGTGTTTTTACTGCCCTCCAGTTTTTTCCGGACGTCCTCCAATTAATTCCCAGTGTCTTCCATTCCCACCTTTTGTGTCGTTTCATCATGATGACAGGTGCTCACTTTTGGGAGTCCCCCTCTAAAATTCCCATAATTGGCACTCATCTTGGGTTTCGTTCAAGAGGGGAAACAACGTTTCAAGGGTCTTGGGCTCTGCATGTCAGACACGGTAGCCGCAAGGATATGTTTGTGCAGAAAACTTGTGATGGAATGAATACCTTGTCTTTCATGTTTCCGGAGCCTATACAGCCCCTGTTTTTTTTTTGAGTCTTGACATTCCGGTGCGCGGTGGGCCCGTCCTTACGATATTGATGTTCCTTCCGCGCGATCACCGAATTCGAAAATCTCTACAAATCAGCATGTGTTTCACAAACTCAAGCCTGAGTGACAAGGTTGGCATTACTCAAAATTGGAAAGTTGTCATCCCGCCCCTTGACTCTTACGTATCGGCTGGCTCACGCTCGGCTTCTTGGTCGTGAAATGTGCGGTCGTCGTGGTTAATTTCTCACTGGAACAAGTCAATGACCCTCGATTTACAGATGAGATGATCAAACTGGTCACCAAGGCATGTGTGAGGTTTTCGGCGTAATTTTATTCGCACAACCACATACACGCCGAAACCCACACTTCTAGGCACTACATCGACAATATCTAGAATTTTACCGTCTATCGACGGGTTGATTTCTTTGTCGTCTCCAGGCAGAGGCTTCTCTGAGCGCCGCTACAAACAACGGGATGACCGCGCTTGCGAACATCGGCGTGTAGACGGCATACTTGTGCTCTGCAGGGAAGTACAGCAAGGCAAGCATACCCGGGTCGAAGAATGCTCGCGAAGAGAGGGTAAATGCGCGAGCAGAGTGACGGAAAGTCTGGATCAGGGACGTAGTCGATGCATTGTACATCTGGTCGGTAGGATGAAGTCAGCGGGTTAACTTTAACAAAAGTTCAAGACAGACCTGTTCAAAAGCTGTTAGCGCGCCCTGGACATCTCCTTTGACGTCTTGCCCAACGGGCATATTCTCAATCTGATCAACAAGCTTGACTATGCTCTGGAGAGTATCTCTAGCGCCTTTGGCATTACTCAAAGCACGGTAGCGCACAAGGGCATCTAGCTGCCAGTCTGTTAGGATATGAGAGCCGCCAAGAATTCTTTTGACACCATGGGGTAGGTTCGGCACGCCGAGAAGAGCAAGGAGGTGTCTGGAAAAGGCTGAGAAGACGGGGTCGAGGCTGCTAGAAGATAGGGTTAATTGTGGCGTAGACTCTTGAGAGTTGAGAATAACGATGCCACCCCATTGAGGCAGTAGGAACGCATTGGATTCAGAAATAGAGCCTTAAGAACTAGTCAACAGCGTAAGTGTGATGTGAGGAGGATTCCGACCTTGGGTATCTAGAATGTGAAGTGGTCGACCCGCTGCGGATGGGACGAAAAGGACAAAATGAATGACTGGGTCATCGGAGGCACTAGATGCTGGGTTGGAATAGTTAGCACCGGAATATATACTGCAAGATGTTGTGGTCACATAAAGTCCATTCTGCCGAGTTGATGAATACTGAAAGGTCTTCGGGCGAGACGCCGGAGCCGTGATTAAGTGAACGGGGGGCGAAAGCCAGTGGCGCATGAAATTGCACCTGACTCTCAATTGTAAAGTTGTGCAAAATAGACAACTGGGAGAGTATTGGGGATATGTGGCCTAAACCAATCATTTAGTTTTTGGGGCCACCATTTCTCCGAGGACTGAAGGCAAACTAACGCGAAATAGCATCGGTGATATTCCAACCTTGGAACATGTCACCTGCTGTGGCGTCTTCGTGAAGCAGCGAGAAAGAGAGGCGGTAGCGAGGTGAATATAGAAGGACTCGGTAATCTTGGGGTGATGGTGAAGAAAAGGGGACGAGGAGTGCGCTGAGAGTGTCAACCAGTCCAGATGCTTGGTTCCTCGCGCTTGTTGAATGTCTTTGATGTGATTGAAGGGGCAACTCACTGGTCGAAGTGTGAAACGGGTATGCCAACTGCCTGGCTTTCACGACAGGGTATGTATTACTTGGTACGATGGTGTACGCGTCATCACTGATATCTTTATTTTCAAGAGACATGTACCATTCAGCTGAGTGACAGACACCTGGACTAACATACCGGTCTGACTATAATCTACACGAACGTCGAGTGGCTTCCAGTGTTGTGGTGAATCCGTGATTCTGGAGTCGAGTACTGTACGGAGGGAAGATGCTAAAGAGGGGCTCTCTGGACCGGCATCGACGAAGAGTCTGACTGGTATACGCAGATGTATCTGAGCTTGAGCGGCGACGCGGGCCGTCGGCAAGGAGAGGCGTTCGATGCTGGTTGTGTACCACCAGAGCGGAAGAGCTAGAAGGATGACGGCCCAGTACGCTGCTAGGATTGCCCTTCGAACGTGGTCGCTCTGGAAGAAAAGGGTGGATGGGTCGCGAAGAGGGGCGTCGTTGGGCATGGTCGGAGCGGGGTCAGAATCCGGGCGGAGACAACATGGCCAAACTTTGGTTCTTGGTCGACGTCTGCTTGAGTCCCGTCGGTTTATGATCCACGCCAGTGCTCGCTCCAGTCGCCCGGGATCCCTGTTATAACGCAATCAATCTTAGCTCACCCTTGGCTTATTATGTCTGCTGCTTACGGCGGTTACTACTCCTCCACGTCCTATGCGTATCCTTACGCCAATTCCTGGCGTCCATCCGACCCCGCCCCGACCCACGAGGTTTGCCTCGCTCTCTTCCTTTACTCGATCCACCCATTCACCCCTCTCACAGCGGTCGCATCAGTATCCTACTCGCCGGAGGACGCCTTCACCTTCCCGATGCTACCGGCCTTACGATGGATATCCAGCAGAAAACAACTACAGACCCACTTACCGCTCCGACGAAGATGCTAGCTACTACAATCGCTCCCCAACTCCTGATCGCTACAGCACCCGCGTCGAAGAACCCGACACCTGGGATCGCTCGACGCAATGGAATCTTCCCGCGAAGCCGTCGGCCTGGCAGGATGCACCGCCTTCACCCAAATCAGCAATAGTTAGACAGCGCAGCGATTCTATCCTTGCTACGAGAATCTTTGAACCCTCGGCCTCGTGGAAACAAACCCACACCGAACGTCCCGCATATCCTGACTCGTGCGTCATGATAATATTTCTCATATAACCCCCATTTACACCATCACCACAGGCCTCGGGCTCATACCGATTACCATTCGAATTCGACTTCTCCTCAACGGCTTGAACTTTCCACACCTGTCGGCGGCGATCGCTATCGTCTCCCCCTCTCTTACTCTAATGGGCGCTCTGGGTATAACTCCTATCGACCAGAATGGTCTCTCCCCCCCGCTCGTAGGAGGAGTCCAAATCGGTCCTCCGGTCCATATGATTATACTAATCGGCGCGTTTCAACCGCTGGCTCAATCGATTCCTCAGCTTCCTCTCGGAGACGGTCATCTCCTTATCATAGCCTACCCCAGGTGCGTTCTCGCAGTTGTAGCCGCCGGTCCTTCAGTCGGAGTCGTCATTCCCGAAGCCGTTCGTCCAGTCGTGGTCGCCGGCCCTCAACTCGCGGCCGTCGTTCTTCTAATCGCAATCCCTCCCGAAGTCGTAGTTCACGTTCCCGAAGTCACGGTAGACGTCCCCGGAGTCGCGGTAGATGTTACCGGAGTCGCGATCGACGTTCCCGGAGTCGCAGTCATTGGTCAAGAAGTCGCTCCAGAAGCTCTTCTTCCAAATCTTTCCAGGGCAATCGGCATCGTTCGCAGGCCAGCGGCACCAAAATTAACGGTAAGGCCTCCTTGTCTCCCAAAGGGAGAAATCAGAAACGCTCTGCTTCTCGGTCTTCGATTGCTTCAACCAGGAGGTCCCCTTCACCTCATCCCGACGTTATTCAACCATTAGTCGCGAAAGAAGGATCACCAGCGGTAGGCAATGATGATGTCAAGAGCCCACCGGCGGCAATCAGTGATTTGGAAATGGTATCTCCTTCTGTTGATGAACTGGCGACGGCGAGATCTGCCGCTGTTGCGCATCATAGCTCACCAGGTCAGCACCGGCTTCCCGTTCAGGGAGCAGATGCAGTGCTCATTGAGGGCAACCCGCTGAAACCTCTTCCATCTCTTCCGTCCCCGAAAGGTAAGCGATGTTAATTTCGATGAATATAGAATTCATAGTTTTTACCAGCGAACCCAATATTACAATCCTCGACTTTTTCCGTCGAAACGGCTCGTTTGGACAACTTGTCAATAGATGAAACATTGCAAAATCCGGCTAGTCTCCAACCCACCTTGGAAGCGCCACCATCACCCATGGAGCCCCCTCGTCCCGTATCACCGCCACAGCATCCTGCCCCAAATGAGGTCGCCGCAAATTACAGTAGTCCCCAGGCAAGACCACTTTTAGACAGCTTTCCTCCCCAGCGGGATATAATAATGCCTTGCCCGGCGGAATACAGACCCTCTCCAGAACGTCTTGGTGGCTCTTTGCCCACCCCAGTGTCTACCCCTAAACCTCCATCAGGAGGCCCGCCCCCGCACCGCCCCCTTCCTGAGGAGATTTCCGATCGTTCTGAAGCCAAATCTAGGGCGGAGCTTCTGCGTACTGTGGTAATGAGCCGGATGCTCTGTGACCGTCAAACGCGAGAAGATCGTGTTGATCCCGTTTTGAGAACCAACCTCGTTCTTGCTTCTTTGATTCCCGATGCACGACCTTCATCAGTGCCTCAAGCGGTCTCCAAAGAGGGCACAGAAGTGGCCCACTTTCGACCAAGACTCGAAAACTTTAATCGAGTTCAAGGTTGTCTAGTAGATCGGTTCAGAGAGAGACAAATCGTGTTGACGGAGAAGACAAAGCGACTCAAGAAAGAATATCTCGCTCTTCACGAGCGATGGGTTGCACGTTGCGCACAACTCGACGCGCAATCTAAGCCACCTACCATGGAGGTCGAGCCCATACAACAAGCGTCTGGGCGGGCAACTCGCCGATCTCTGGCTAATCTCAGTGATGTTGTACGCTCTGACCTTGAAATGGAGCAAATCATCGCAAATCTTGGCAATGACGATGCGACTGATCCCAACCACCTCTCTCTGAGGAATCTCGCTCACATTCCCGACATGATATCTGTCACCCATGGAAAAGTTGACTATCAATTTGACGACACGAACCACCTCGTGGGAAATCCTGTCGAGTACTATGGCCCTCGAACTGGCACTCACGATTGGACGAACGCGGAGAAGGAAATCTTCCTAGATAAATTTGCCGCGTATCCCAAACAATTCGGCCTGATCGCCGAATATATTCCGAACAAGACGGCCGCACAATGCGTTGATTATTATTACCTCCACAAGAAGACGTTGATTGATTTCCGCAAGGTGGTTTCCCAGTATGCGCCCAATAAACGCAGGCGGAGAGGTACTGGTAAGAAGAGGGGTAATGGTCTCCTGGCCGATATCAGGCAGCACGACGCTGAGGTGCATCGTGACACCAATTCGCTGTCTACCTCAGGCCGCGCTGCACGAGCCAGGAGGACCTCTGTGGTTCCTCCTGAACCTAAGGAAGCCAAGAAGCATCCGAACTCTTCTCGCCGCAGGTGGGTTCCTAATGTTGAAGGAACCATATCTCTGGGATCAGAGACGCCCACACCCGAGCCGGAAACACGTCCACGGCGACGACGGTTCATAGTAATGCCAACAAGCCAAACAGTCTCCGCGAGGTTCGAGGATGCAGAAGAAGACAATACGGTTAGTACCCTCCACATATTTTTCTCAATATGTCCATAGCTCATGGTTCGGAATAGGAGGACGTCGAGCGGCCAGCGAAGAGGGCGAAGAGAACGCGGAGAATCAAATCTGCTGCTATCGTTGCTGAGGAGCCGACCACTCCTGAGCCTGGCGGCGCCACTGAGCAGAACGAAACGACTGCCAATCGTCGCAAACCTCAGTCGTCCAATGTTCTGTGGTCAGACGAGGATAAAAGTCTGTCATCGCTTGGACTTCCTTCGACTTTCATAACCATTTTGCCTATGCAGAAGTTTTCCTAGTTTTGCTTGCTCAGCATGGTGACGATTCCAAGCGCATAGCAGCCTCGATGCCGAACAAGGTAAGAGGTTCTCTGCTCGGATGCGTTTTTTCTATCTCATGGCCCTAAAAGACGACTGTGCAAGTCAGCAATTATTACAAGGCTAATCTTACTGAGCTCAGCCTTGAGCGAGTGGCCGCCAGTGCTCCTAAACGATCACCAACTCCAGAACCAGACTCCCGACAAGAACGTTCCTTTTCAACTTCTCATACAGTGTCGACCCTGCAACCTGAAGCGGCGGGTGCCCTGTCGGTTGTTATTCCGCAACATAATCCCGACACCAACCCCCACTATCCCAATCACGAGCTGCACAGTCGACCGCTACTGCCAACCGTCCCACCGGTAAATTCGTCGAGCCAGATGCACAGCTATGCCGCAATGGGGTATCCTCTTCAGAACGGTAGGCCTGGCCTGCCTTACGTCACTGGCACCCCCTTGCCAATGTCGTCGTACCCGCCACACCAGGCGGTTCCCTACGCGTATACAACCTATGCTGAACCTTTATATTCACCATACGACGCTCGATTAACGCCCCTGCCCCCGATATCCCTCATCGACTCCCTGCATGGTACACGCAGGATACCGTCTATGCCATCTTTTCGGTCCGGGGGGAACCCATATCCTGTCGCGTCTCCTCGGCTACCGCCATCCTATCCTTATTCACTTGAATCGTCTTGAGACGCATTCTCGCCATTTTCTCTCTTCCGACTTCCTTGCAATTGTACCGTCCAGGGCATTCATGCATCGTATTGGAATCATTTTGCTTGTCAAGTGGTTGTGTATTTTTACATACTTACTTACCTTCGCGTTAATTAGCGCACTCAAATATAATCATTAGACTTTCCTGTATTATGATCATGCAGAAACAGTGTATGGTAGTAGTCATCGGCGACCCTCTACCATGATAATGTGGTAACCAAAGTTTGTCTTGACAAGGGGTGTGGTGATTGGTTTGTCGATTGTCGACGGTGTAAGGGCGAACGCTGCGTCTTGGAATGGACTGACCATGGACCCCCTCGTCATCCATCCCAGACTACCGCCAGCTGAACTCTGGTGGTTAGAACTCCTACATCGCATGATTCAGGCGATAAATACCTTTCGCTTTGTCTTCAGAGTACTCTTGTGCCACTCTGTTGAAGGCCTGGCCCTCCTGTAATGTGAAATCAGTTCGATGGACTGACGACGGAGATCTAAAGTGAATGCATGGTCAAACCTGTATCTTTTGCAATGCTTCCGTTGCTTTCGAGTGCTTCTCGCAAAGGATGTGACGGACGTTGACGGCGGTGGCAGCCTTCAAACCACCTTTTCCCTTGTTGATTTAGGTAGGTCAAGCTGACAAGAGCAATCTGAGTGCGTGAGCGAGCACCTTTGCTTGTTTGTCCGAAGCGCTCGTGTCCTCTGCATTATTCGAAACTTTTCCCTTTTTCTCGGAAGTCTTCTTGGCTTCTCCGGTTCCTGCTTTCTTCTCCGTTGCCTTCTTGGCCATCCGGGACACTGAGTCGATGTGGGAAGACCAAGAGTATTCGTCCCCGGCCCTTGATCTCGGGGGTCACGTGACCAAGAATGATGATGGAGATGGGAGAAAAGTTTTTGGGTCAAGTCCTGTTCCTCGTTTTTCACCCGCTCACCAGTCTTCATGGCGGACAAGATCACTCGTATTGCAATCGTCGATGCGAACCGATGTAAGCCCAAAAGATGCGCTCAGGAGTGTAAGAAGGTGTGTCGGGATAGAACTGACTTCCGTTATCTATCAAGCTCTGATAATCGCCTGGCTATAGTCATGTCCTGTGGTCAAGATGGGTGAGTGTTCTTTCCGGTCCAATTACGACGATGTATAAACCCCTCATGGCTCTAGGTAAACTCTGTATCGAGGTCAAATCGACGGACAAAATAGCCTTCATCTCCGAATTCCTATGCATCGGCTGTGGTATCTGTGTGAAGAAGTCAGGCATCAGATATTATGCTGTCCTGCTCGACTAAAACAGTGGCCCATTTTAGATGTCCTTTTGAAGCCATTGCGATCATCAACCTTCCTACGAACTTAGAATCACAAGTCACACATCGATACACCGCCAATGCCTTCAAACTCCATCGTCTTCCAACACCGCGACCGGGACAAGTTCTGGGTCTTGTCGGGACGAACGGTATTGGGAAGAGCACAACATTGAAGATCCTGGCGGGGAAGCTGAAGCCAAATCTGGGACGGTACGATGTACGTACTCCTCCCTATTCAAGTTTATCCCGGTCGCCTTTTGTAAACATCCCTCCGATAGGATCCTCCGGACTGGCAAGAAATTCTGAAATATTTCCGTGGCTCTGAACTACAAAATTACTTCACTAAGGTTCT
>Ga0307516_10002151_pt1 | contig 26742 bp, 13 predicted proteins | sample 19_EM_MG_FD_203310 | JGI IMG/M metagenome (GOLD analysis project Ga0307516, IMG submission 203310) | Populus trichocarpa ectomycorrhiza microbial communities from riparian zone in the Pacific Northwest, United States - 19_EM | ecosystem: Host-associated > Plants > Roots > Unclassified | place...
CGTTGATGGGTTCCTTCCATTCCTTGATCGTTCGGATTTTCTCTTCGTCCATGCGCAGGCCTTTCGGTGATATCACATATCCCAGGTACTCGGTTTCCGTGGTATGGAATTCGCATTTTGACGCCTTCAGTGTGAGTCCTGTATCTCGGACCCATGTCTGGATAGCTCGTACGTGGCGTCTGTCCTCCTCCAGTGTTTGCGAGAAGACCAGGATATCGTCCAGGTACGCCATACTGAAGATATCCAGATATTGGCTCAAAATCTCGTTCATCCATCGCTGGAAAGAGGCTGGGGCATTTCTTAGTCCGAACGGCTTGACGCAGTACTCGTACAGCCCATACCGCATTCGGAACGCTGTCTTCCATTCATCTTCTTCTGCAATTTGGAGGTTGTAGTATGCATCCTTGATATCTAGTTTGGTGTAGATTGTGGCATTTGACAACTGGTCCAGTGATTCGCCGATGAGTTGTAAGGGTGTCCGGTCCTTGACTGTGATTTTGTTCAACTGCCGGTAATCTACACAGAGTAGCAAACCTCCATCTTTTTTTTGACGAAATGGATGGGTGCTCCTGCCGGCGAGGTGGATACCTGGATCCATCCTCGTTCTTCGTTGACTTCGATGTACTCTCTGAGGGCGTGCAATTTTTCCTCTTTGAGGGGTCATAGGGGTTCCTACGGCGGCATTTTCCCTTCTAGCAGTGGAATATGGTGATCTTGGTCACGGTGTGGTGGAAGGGCGGTTGGCTCTGTACTTGTGAAGACTTGGAGGAAGTCTTGATATTCTTCCGGGATTACTCCATTGCTGTCCTTGCTGGTTTCCTTGATTTTGCCTATGACCATTTGACAAACCTCCTACGGGTCGGGTTCTGCTTCCTCTGGTGTCTTCTGGTAATATTGGTCGATTGCTTTTCCTTCTGTGACGCTGGTGGCTTGTGGGGAGGTCATTAGGCATTTATCCGCACATCTATCTGAGTGGAACTTCAGTATATGGTTTTTCCATCCGATTGTTGGGTCGGGGATTTTTAGCCATGGCATTCCGAGGATGATGACTGCGTTTCCGATAGTGATGCAGTGTAATCGAATCTCTTCCTCATGGTGGTTGATTCTAATTCGTACCTGGGCGTCATGGGTTACCGGCCCGCCGGCAACTTCCCCCCCATCCACTGTGAGGACTCTTCTTGGTACTGTCTTTTCTTGTGTTGGAATATGATTGGCTTCTGCGTATGCTCTATCGATGAAGTTCTCTGACACCCCGCAGTCGACTAGGGCGGTGGTCTTTTGTTCGTTGCCGTCTTTCCCTTGTATTCATATCCTGATGATCAATTTCTCTTCTCGGTCATACTTTCCGGTGCTGGATACGACAAATGGCGGTTCTTTAGTCCCTATTCCTTGTGCAACTTGTCTTTCTCTTGGGTGGCCATTGCTGGGGCCTACTCCCGAGGGCTGCCATTTCCCACCAGTTCGGGACTGTGGGTGCTAGGCTCCTCTTCTAGTTCTTCATAGGTGGCTTTTGCGGCTCAGTATGGCCTTTTCCATGGGATTCGTGCCTTCTTTGGCTAAGGGCATTCTCTCGAGAAATGCCCCTTTCTCCCGCAGTTGTAACACTCATCGGTGCTTGTTCGTCTGCCACCCCTGTATGGGGGTCTCCATGCGAACTTGAATCGTCGGGTGGCATCGAGGTCCCTTGGGTCTCCTGGAGGCGTTGGTGCCGACTCTTTGGTGGAGATGTGGAACCGTGCTTCGGGGTTGGTCGTTGGTCGCCGGTTTATCACTCCCAGGTTGCATAGGCGGGTGTCCGTTTTGATGGCTGTAGTGGCGTAGTCTACCAGGACTGTGGCGGGTGCTTCGCTCATGACCAGGTGTCGTTTTACCTCTGGGTGCAACCCATCTCGGAATCGCGCAATGCACACCTTGTCCGCCTATGCGAGATCTGCTTTGAGTCGCTGGAATTCTCCCCTGTACGTTGCCGCCGTTCGGTTTCCCTGCTGGATCTTCTGGAAATTTTCGAATGCTATTTCTTCTGCATCTACTTGGCCAAAAGCATGCTTCACGTTAGTCTTCAGCTCTTCCCATGTTAAGTTGATTCCTCCTTCTTGGTTCAGGAAGGTTTCTGCCCAGGTCCATGCCACCCCTCGGAGTAAGGATGATGCATATCCCGTTTTTTTCTCATCTTCGTCGAATCGGTTTCTTTCTGTTCGAAATTTTAACTCGCATTGAGCCAAGAACGTTTCAAATTTTTCCTTATCCCCTTCAAAAGGTTCTGGGTCTCAGAGCTTCGGGTAGCTATACTGCGGTGGTCTGTCGCGTGCTGGTAAGATAGCTTGTAGCATCTCTGTTGTCAACTGATAAGGTCCCATTCCCTCCGTGCCTGATCCTTCCGCCATTCTTCTGGGTTGTTCTGGTGATTCGGGTGTCTCCAGTCTCGTTTGTGGTTCCGGGGTCACGGGGCTCGGTACTCGCTGGTCGTCGGGGACTTCCCTAAATTCTCGGAGGTTGAGGGGATCTTTCGTATTTTCGTCCGGGGACTCCACTCTGTCTTTTTACTTGCTACGTTGGGTGTCGATTGGGGGGTGCAATCTAGTGTCAAGATCCTGTCTCACTAGTCCGTGCAGCTAGACAGGCAACGTAGGAGGTCCGGTAGTCTCGCTGTGGCAGTATCCGACTACACCCTAATCTCTGCACACCTGGCGTGGTCTCGTTGCGGTATTCAACTTCGCTGTGGTGGTATCCGACGTCACCCTAATCTCTGCACGCCTGGTGTGGTCTCGTTGCGGTATTCGACTTCGCTGTGGCGGTATCCGGCTTCGCCCTAATCTCTGCACACCTGCATCAGCAAAAAATTTAATTCTTAGCGGAGCTACCGGAGCTAGCGAAGCTTACAGGAGCATCGGGAGTAAAATATAACTTTGTCCTTCGCTAAGCTAGCAAAGCTAGGGAAGCAACCACCACCTTACCGACGCAACCACCACATTAGGAAAGCTAGGGAAGCTAGAAAAGCTAGAAAATCTAGCAAAGCTACGGACGCACCACCAATCTTACCAACGCAACCACCAACCTTACCGACGCAACCACCACCTTACGGGAGCTAGGGAAGCTAGAAAAGCTAGTGAAGCTAGGGAAGCTTATGGGAGCAACGAGTGTGCACAGTGAGCAGTTTCATTACTAGTTATAATGCTACTACACGCAGTTGGCTATGCTCTTAGATCGCACAGAAAATCAATTATTGTATTTAAAATCTATATATACATTATGATACAAAGTCCAACGTCCCAAATCTCGTCGCGAAGTACAGCGCAGCTACAGTGGCGCATAAGGGCAGGCGAGCAATGCGTATTCCAAGTAGGACAGGTAGGAGAATGAGAAGAATGAGGCCGGTGTGGAGAATGAGAGCAGACGAGCAACCGGTACGAGCGCTAGGCCAGCGAGAAGAATGAGGGCAGACGAGCAAGCCGTACGAGATGAAATTCAGTGAGAAGAATGAGGCAAGAGGAGCAACGCGTACGAGAGGTAGGCCAGCGAGGAGAATGAGGCCAGACGTGCAACGCGTACGAAATGTAGGCCAGCGAAGAGAATGACAGCAGACGAGCAACACGTACGAGATATAAGTCAGCGAGGAATGAGGCCAGACGCGCAACGTTTACGAGATGAAATTCAGTGAGAAGAATGAGACAAGACGAGCAACGCGTACGAGAGGTAGGCCAGCGAGGAGAATGAGGCCAGACGTGCAACGCGTACGAGATGTTGTCCGGCGAGGAGAATGACAGCAGATGAGGAACGCCTACGAGATGTAAGTCAGCGAGGAGAATGAGGCCAGACGAGCAACGCGAACGAGATGTAGGCCACCGAGGAGAATGACAGCAGACGAGCAATGCCTACGAGATGTAATTCAGCGAGGAGAATGAGGCCAGACGTGCAACGCGTACGAGATGTAGGCCTGCGAGGAGAATGAGACGGATGCGCAACACGTACGAAATGTAGGCCAGCGAAGAGAATGACAGCAGACGAGCAATACGTACGAGATGTTGGCCAGCGAGGAGAGTGACGGCAGACAAGCAACGCCTACGAGATGTAAGTCAGCAAGGAGAATGAGGCCAGACGCGCAACGCGTACGAAATGTAGGCCAGCGAGGAGAATGAGGCCGGATGCGCAACGTGTACGAAATGTAGGCCAGTGAAGAGAATGACAGCAGACGAGCAACGTGTACGAGATGTTGGCCAGCGAGGAGAGTGACGGCAGACCAGCAACGCCTACGAGATGTAAGTCAGCGAGGAGAATGAGGCCAGACGCGCAACGCGTACGAGATGTAGGCCAGCGAGGAGAATGAGGCCAGACATGCAAAGCGTACGAGATTTTGTCCGGCAAGGAGAATGACGGCAGACGAGGAACGCCTATGATATGTAAGCCAGCGAGGAGAATAACAGCAGACGAGCAACGCGTACGAGAAGTAGGCCAGTGATGCGTAACAGGGTGTTTCTGTAATGTGTACGACGATAGGTGAGCGGTGCGTAGGTTGGTGGTGTGTATTATTTCAACTTGTAATGACTTGGATGGGGTGTGTTGCAAAAAAGCGAAGTTATGGGTAACTGGCAGGTGTGGCCGCACTTAGGAGATAAATGAACTGACGGGGGGCGCACTCGGTGTTGTTGGTTGCGCTAATCACGTGACCAGTTTTTTTGTGGTGGTTAAACTTGACATCAACGAGCTGGAGACCGTCAGTTCATTGTGTTTCGAGATGTCGAAGCCTAGGTCTAGGCAATAGTGCCGAAATTTGAGTAGAAGTAAGTTCACGAGGCGGATAGGCAGTAAACAATTGAATTGCTACTGCTACAGTCTTTGAATTAAGCCATGAGTAACTCCCTAACGCAAAGTTAAAAACCGGTCACGTGATTAGTGCAACCAACAACGCCGAGTGCGCCCCCTGTCAGTTCATTTATCTCGTAAGTGCGGCCACAGCTGCCAGTTACCCATAACTTCGCTTTTTTGCAACACACCCCATCTAAGTCATTACGAGTTGAAATAATACACACCACCAACCTACGCACCGCTCACCTATCGTCGTACACATTACAGAAACGCCCTGTTATGCATCACTGGCCTCCTCTTGTACGCGTTGCTCGTCTGCCGTCATTCTCCTCGCTGGCCTACTTGTCGTACGCGTTGCACGTCCGGCCTCATTCTCCTCGCTGGCCTACATCTCGTACGCATTACACGTCTGGCCTCATTCTCCTCGCTGACTTACATCTCGTAGGCGTTGCTTGTCTGCCGTCATACTCCTCGCTGGCCAACATCTCGTACGCGTTGCTCGTCTGCTGTCATTCTCTTCGCTGGCCTACATTTTGTACGCATTACGCGTCCGGCCTCATTCTCCTCGCTGGCCTACATCTCGTACGCGTCGCGCGTCTGGCCTCATTCTCCTCGCTGACTTACATCTCGTAGGCGTTGCTTGTCTGCCGTCACTCTCCTCGCTGGCCAACATCTCGTAGGCGTTGCTCGTCTGGCCTCATTCTCCTTGCTGGCCACTGCTATTACGCGTTGCTCGTTTGACCTCATTACCACTGACCTACGTTCGGACGTGTGCTAGAAATGCTGTGTTAGTCATCACTGGCCTACTTCTCGTACGCGTTGCACATCTGGCCTCATTCTCCTCGCCGGCCTACCTCTCGTACGCGTTGCTTGTCTTGCCTCATTCTTCTCACTGAATTTCATCTCGTACGCGTTGCTCGTCTGCCCTCATTCTTCTCGCTGGCCTACATCTCGTGCGAGTTGCTCGTCTTGCCTCATTCTTCTCACTGAATTTCATCTCGTACGCATTGCTCGTCTGCCCTCATTCTTCTCGCTTGCCTACCGCTCGTACTGGTTGCTCGGCTGCTATCATTCTCCACGCCGGCCTCATTTTCCTCGCTCTCCTACCTGTCCTACTTGTAATACGCGTTGCTCACCTGCCCTTATGCGCCGCTGTAGCTGCTCTGTACTTCGACAAGATTTGGGACGTTGGACTTTGTATCATAATGTATATATAGATTTTAAATACAATAAGTGATTTTCTGTGCGATCGAAGAACATAGCCAACTGCGTGTAGTAGCATTATAACTAGTAATCAAACTGCTCACAGTGCGCACTCATTGCTCCCGTAAGCTTCTGTAGCTTTTCTAGCTTTTCTAGCTTCCCTAGCTCCCGTAAGGTGGTGGTTGCGTCGGTAAGGTTGGTCGATGCGTCAGTAAGGTTGGTGGTTGCGTCAGTAAGATTGGTGGTGCGTCCGTAGCTTTGCTAGCTTCCATAAGTGGGTGGTTGCTTCGGTAAGATTCACTATCCTTATCAGAGCTACAGATGCTAGCGAAGCTAGCAATGCTAGCAAAGCTACCGACGCAGGTCGTTCTTACCGACGTGCAGGGATAATTTCTTAATTTTTTCCTGAGGTGGCATGGTCTCGTTGCGGTATTCGACTTCGCTGTGGCGGTATCCGACTTCGCCCTAATCACTGCACGCCTGGTGTGGTCTTGTTGCGGTATTCGACTTCACTGTAGCGGTATCCGACTTCGCCCTAATCTCTGCACACCTGGCGTAGTCTTGTTGCGGTATTCGTCTTCGCTGTGGTGGTATCCGACTTAGCCCTAATCTCTGCACGCCCGGCGTGGTCTCATTGCGGTATTCGACTTTGCTGTGGCGGTATCCGACTTCGCCCTAATCTCTGCACGCCCAGCGTGGTCTTGGTGCGGTATTCGACTTTGCTGTGGTGGTATCCGACTTCGCCCTAATCTCTGCATGCCCGGCGTGGTCTCGTTGTGGTATTCGACTTCGCTGTGGTGGTATCCGACTTCACCTTAATCTCTAGTAGGTTCTTACAGGTGGTGGTCGCAGCGCCAGGTCACGGAGGTAGAGAGATAGGTCTCTGGAGAGAGATAATAGATTGCGTGGAGAAGAATCTCCAGACTAGCTACCACACTCTTCCTTTTATACTTTTCCTTCCTTCCGTGGAATCACAGCTTGCCCGCAAGACTGACACAGTTCCTCCATACCACATCATGACTCAATCGTCGTGCCCAAGGAAACCACATGATCGCACTCGGACGCCACGTGGCCAACACTCTACTCGCGGCAACAGGAGAAAGGACATGCAAGCAAGAACAGTGAGGAAAGAGAAGAAGGACACGCAAGCTCAACCAAAGAGAAACACATACGTAAGAAAGGAGAAGAACGCGCAAGCTCAACCAAAGAGAAACACATACGTCAGAAAGGAGAAGGACATGCAAGCAATATAACGGAGACAAGGAGAAGGGACCTAGACCGGCTGGCGGTCTGTAGGTAGGAGAGATATCGCTACCCGCGCGATATGGGGGAGATCGGTCGAGGCGCCTAAGCGCAGAGGATGATCGTGGCTGCGCCAGCAGTGATAAGGGCAAGCCATAGGGCGGCAAGAGTGATGGCGGCACCGGCAGCGGCGCTGACGAGCCTGCCGCGCGAGATTCCTGACAAAAGAGGGTGGTATCGGGGATCGCTTCATCGATTCCGGCCGATTCCTACCGAACGGCGAGTAGGCTTGAGATCTATTCGACGACCGAATATTGTGAAGGCAGAGTTGTATGCCTGCGAAAGGAATCCCCAGCTGTAGGCTGCAGAATCGATTTCGTTCTCAGGAGGACTGCGGATGACGGTTCGAATCGTGGGTCCAACCGACAAGTAGATCAAGCAGGCAGTGCGGTCAACGCACCGATGGTGGTCCCGGCCCAAGTGGGCAGCAGTGTCAGAGTTCCATGAAATTTCTTTGCGAGTAACAATCTTGAGGATACTCTCAGCTGTAAGTCATGACCTCGTCGTTCTCCACGAACGGTTGTTATGGCATTGTGTAGGTCGGCGACTGCGAATGTGATGTCGGCGGTGTTGTCGACACGGTGCGGCTCTGACGGTTGAGTCTTAAACGAGAATGCAGAGGTGATGTGCAGAAGCGATGTCGATGAGGATGCCAGAGGTATGGATGATAGCAAGTAAGACGCGATGAGTACGATGTCGATGAGGATGCCGGCGGCGTGAATGATAGCAAGTAAGACGCGGCGAGAAGATCTACAAGCTTCATGAGATTGTTAGCGCAGCTCTGACAGCGACAGATAGTTGGAAGTTGTACAATACAACACGACGAATACGATGTCTATGAGGATGCCAGCGGCAAGGACGATAGCAAATAAGATGTGGCGAGAAGATCGATGAGCTTCATGAGGGAGAGACAGTAGGAAGTTGTACAATACGACGCGACGAGTACGATGTCAATGAGGATGCCGGCAGTGTGGATGATAGCAAGTAAGATGGGACGAGTGCGATGGTGGCACGCATCATGAAAGCAGAAGAAAGAAGGGGTGGATTTGTGGCCCGTGCAATCGTATTTAGCAAGCCGAGCTGTGGTAAGGGAGTCGAGCTGCGGTAAGCAAGCCAAACTGTAGAAAAGCGCACGTGCTAGCAAATGCTTGGCACCTTACAAGTTGCATACGAAATCACTCGCAATGCTCGAAACCTGTGAATTCCTCTCCCATAGTCGTTGACACCCCAGCCCCCGCCGTTTATATTTGCACAATAATCACCTATCGTATCAATTCAGTCTGACTGAACGTTTGTGCCTGCTGGCTCCTGCTTATGCCTACGAGTTGGACATACTGGCAACCTTACAAAAACACCGAACTTTCCTGGTATCACTCCTACATGCTGCTGCTGACGACCCGCTCCCTGGCCAGGTGGTTCTACCACCCCTACCGGTAGTAGTTGAGGGCGAAGAAGAGTGGAAGGTAGGAGAGATTCTGGACAGTAGCAGGGCGAGCGGGTGGTTGCAGTATTTGGTTAAGTGGAGGGGGTTTGCGGACCCAACATGGGAACCCAAGGAAAACCTTGTTGAGCCTGTGGAAGCAGTGGACATTAACCACGGACGCTACCTAGAGCGGCCGGTACCTGTTCGGGCTGGCCTTGTGGGAACTCGGGCCTAAGGGGGGGCTACTGTCATGGCGCATGCCAGCTACACCTCGACCCTTGGCGCCGTCAGGAATGCGGGAGGAAGGAATGTGGAGTGATATCGAGCGCGAGGAAGGAATGTAGAGTGAGGCCAAGCGGGAGGTTGGAATGTAGAGTGATGCCGAACGGGCAACGGATATCCTTAAAAGGAGCCGTCGTCCACTTCTTTCTTTCTTTCCTTCTTCTTCCCTTTCATTCCTCATGCAACAACTTGTTTCCTAAGTTTCCTAATAGAAGAACCACTGTCTTTTCGAAACCTCTCCCCTGCCGTACGCCATCCGCTCACTACCCACCGCCCCGGTCTTGTCCCCGCTGCACGCCGTCTACTGGCCACTGCACTTGCCCTGTCCCCACTGCGCGCCTTCTGCTCGCCACTGCCTTGTTCTGTTTCCGCTGTTCGCCGTTGTGACACTGGCGTTGTATCGTAACCGGAGTGCGGGTAAAATCAAAGGTAATCAGGCTACTTTCGATAATTCACAGCGGAATAATCTTAGATCTTGTTTGTGGGGTTTTTTCTTTGCTGAGCGGGTGTTGGGTACTGCCCCCTCTTCCTCTTCCACCGAGCGGGATCTTGCCTAGCTATATAGCCTTCTGGCGGCATCACGTGGTTCCTCTGGAGAACCCATACTTCCTATCCTTTTCTCAAGAGATTTGTCCGCCAGGCAAGGCCCCGGAACTCCATGGGCTCGGTCCTCACCACTTCATTGGTCCTGGTCGGTCTAACGATACGCCGACTGATCTCTGCACCATGTAAACCCCTCAAGTCCTATGGGTGAGTGGTTTACCGGCCTATCAGAGAAAGAGCAGATATTGGTACTATGACCTCACCCCTCGTATTCCGTATTTAGTTGCGTTTGCAGTTCGTCCCGAGATTAGCCCCTTAGGTGCGTTACGGCCGTAAGGTCTAATACCGAGGCTATCTCCTTCCTAGACTCTCCGAAGCCGACTGGGCTCGGCTTCCCTACTTCGATCGGTATTAGGTAAAGTCTCACATGCCCTGACTACGTAGCTATCTATTTTCCCTAGTGTTTCGGACTGAGGTGTAACACTACCTCCCCCTCTTCTTAGCTTCGTTCCGAAGCTAGGTATATTCCTCTATCGAAGTAGCCCGCCTCTTTCTTAATAAATCTTGCTGGACATGGTGCTTGCCTGCTGAATGCAGTCCTCCACCCCTACATCCCTCCCAATCGCTGGTCAGCCGGTTGATGCCGGGGAGCCTCGGACGATTGGGCCCTCAGAGTAACCCGGTGCGTACTCTTACTGTCGTGCCATATTGAGTCGTACTCGCCGCCGCTCTACGTTAAGGCTTGGCCAGCTTGGTGGGGTTCCGGGGTCGCAGTCAGCACAGGGAATCGGGAGAGGCATGGTGTCCTTCGTGCTAGTAACCTGTATACTCGGCAGTGACCGCACCCACGTCCTTCCGGCAGAAGACTAGTATGCTGGAGCAGTGACAGCACTTGTCGGGGACTCACTTCACCGCTTATATGCCGTCTGCACCGGTTCCGCCGGTCCGAGTCGGTCGCCAAGAGGTCGATACGTCTGTTCTGAACAGTTTTCCTGACTCTCAGCGGTTTCGGTCATGTGCACTCTTCGTTGGGTGCCGGGTCGGTGGCTTTGTTGCGCTGTGGGATCGGTGCCCGAGAAGCGGGTCTTTCTTCAGGTTGTTTCCTCATTTCGGATTTCATCCGAAAGTTGGTCAACCGTGTGTCATAGGTGTGTGTGAGATGAAGTCCTCTAACCCCTTCATCCCTAATACCGCTTGTGCTTTGTCGGGCCCTTCTATGGACATCCTGTCTAGGCGTCGGCGAGTCGGTAGTCCCTCGGCGCGTCTGGATTTCGTTGGGGAAACTCCCGGAGTTTCTCTAGGCCGCCTACCGAAAAGTTGTCGAATCGTTCTTCCGTCCAGTCTTTGCTTTCTGGATAGTCGAGCCATTTGACGAGGTAAAGAATCCTTTTGTTATTTCCCTGGCCACGTTCGACCGAGGATATAACTTAGTAAACATCGTATTCCTCCTACAGCTCGATGTCGTCAGCCTCTCGGAGCACCTTTGACGGGTCCGGTGGTGCTCGGTACTAGCTGGTTCGGTATGGTTCGAGCAGCGAGACGTGGAAGACGTTGTGGATCTTCCATTTCCGGGGCAGTGTGAGGCGAACGGCCAGGGGGGAGACGATTTTCTTGATCTGGAAGGTTCCATGATTTTTGTGGTCCAGTTTCTTCGAGGGGCGGCATGTTTTGACGTTGCGTCTGCTGGGCATCACCAAGTCTGCTACCTGGTATGCCAGTGGTCCTTTCCTCGTGGGATCGGTGTACCGGTGCATTCACTCCTGTGCTTCTTCCAGCCCTTTTCGGGACTCGTCGTGCACCGTGATCATCCAGTGGGCATAGACTTTGCTGGCCGGGTTGAGGGGTTCCGTTATTGGGGGGTTCATGGCTGCCGGGTGGAAGCCATAGTTAGCATAAAACGGAGACATACCGTTACCCATGGTGGTCGAGTTGTTGTAGGCAAACTCACCCGTCGGTAGCAAACATACCCAGTCGTCTTGCTCTTTGCCGACGAATGCTTGGAGGTATGCCTCAATCGTTTGGTTGAGCCTCTCCGTTTGGCCGTCGGTTTGGAGATGGAAAACGGTTGACATTTGAGGGCAAATTCCCAAGAGTCGTAGGAACTTCTTCTAGGTTTCCGAAGTAAACCTGGAATCGCGGTCTGACACAATATCAGTGGGGAGGCCATCATACTTCCATATTTCTCGGGCGAAGATGACGGCTAGGTCAGCTGCTGTTTTTTCTTCTTTTTTCAAGGGAAGGAAATGTGCCATCTTGGTGAACCGGTCAATGATCACCCATAGCTGATCGCAGCCTCTCGAGAACGTGAGTTCCGTGATGAAGTCCATTGCTATGGATTGCCATGGGGTGTATAGCAGTTCTAGCGGGGAGGACAGCCCATAGGGTTGGTGTCAGGCTGCCTTGTTTTGTTGGCATTCGGGGCAACTTCTGATGAAGTCGATGATTCGTTCGTTCATTTTTGGCCACCAGAAGTTCCGTCGGATTAGTTCGATGGTCTTGTTCTGACCCATGTGTCCGGCCACCTTGGTGTCATGCTCTGATTCCATAACCTTCTGTATCAGTCCTGTTGGTACCCAGAGCAAGTTCAGTCGGTACAGTAGGTTGTTTTTGCAACTTAGATCCTTGACCTTTCGGTCCTTCGGTGGCTGTTCCCCTGCCGCCGCTTCCTGTTTTCTTGTATGTTCATAGGCTTGATCCTTTTTCCCTTCTTCCCTGACGTTCGCTAGGAATTGCTCCGTCCATTTCTTCTCTGGGAGTGATGATAGCCGGGTTGAAGAACAAATGAAGGACTGCCCCCTTCGTTCAAAGTGATCTTTTTTCAAAACTTTTGTTACCGGCTGGTTTTCCACTCCCCCTTTTTCGGGGCAGTACTCCGAATGCCTTGATAACACGTCTGGCTTGCTATTTTGGGTTCCTGGTCGGTAGTAGATTCTGAAGTTGAAGCCGGCCAGCTCCTACGTCCACTGTGCTTGTCGTCGGTTCAGTACCTTGGTCGTTGTGAAGTACTCAAGGTTGTGGTGGTCCGAAAATACCTGCATTTGGTGGGTCACTCCTTGGCAGTACCGTCTCCAATGTTTGAAGGCATCCACTATCGCCAGGAGTTCTTTGTCGTGGATTTCGTAGTTGATTTCCGCCGGTTGGAACTTCCTTGAGTGGAAAGCCACCGGGTGCAAGTGTCCCTCTTCATTTTGTTACGATAGGACTGATCCCAGCGCAAAGTCCGATGCGTCTGTTTCGATGAGGACCGGTTTCTTTGGGTCGAAGTTGGTCAAGATCAGTGCCGTAGTGAAACGGTGTTTGAGTTCCCGGAAGGCGGCTTCTGCCTCTTGGTTCCAGAACTATTCCCTACCGTTCTCTTTCTTCGTGAGTTCCGTAAGGGGCTTTGCTATTCTGGAGTAGTTCAGAATGAATCGTCGGTAAAAGTTGGCGAAGCCCAGGAACGATTGGACCTCGGTCAGCGATCTCGGGGTCTTCCATTCAAGTACCGCCTGTACTTTATCTTCCGACATTCTGATCCCGTTTCTCCCGATGATGTATCCCAGGAATTCGACTTCCGTAGCTTTCCACACCCATTTTCCCAGAGAGACCGCTAGCCTGTTGCTCTGCAGTCTCTTCAGTACCTCCTTAACTGTCCGGTCGTGTCCTTCTTCGGTGTCGGTGTAAACTAATATGTCGTCCATGTAGGCTAATACCCCAATGTCTAGTATATCCGAGAGCACGTGGTTCATCATATCTTGGAAGGTGGATGGGGCGTTGGTTAATCCGAATGGCATTACCTGGAATTCGAATAGCCCGTAATGGGTTCTGAATGCTGTTTTCCATTCATCTCCTTCTCTTACACGGATCAGGTGGAAGCCGTTCTTCAGGTCCATTTTGGTCAACCATTGTGCTCCTTGTACTCGGTCCTGAAGTTCCTGCATTAGCGGCAGAGGGTACCGATTGGGGATGGTTATGCGGTTCAGTGCTCGGTAGTCGACACACAGGTGGAGCCCTCTTCCGTCACGTTTTGGTACGAAAAGAATGGGGGAGCCGGCTGAGGAGGTGGAACGCCTGATTTTTCCTGTTCGCTCCACATCTTTCAGCCATTCTCGGAGTACCTGGAGTTCTTCCTCCGAGAGTGGGTAGATTGGCCCCCAGGGCGACGTACTTCCTTCCTGGAGGTTGATCTGGCAGTCGTACGGCCGGTGTACCGGTAGTGCGTCCTCTGCCTCCTTTCCCATTATTCCCAGGTATGGCCGGAATTCCATAGGCACTTTCCCCAGGGGATCTTCCCTTGCGACTGCCGATACGTACCCAATGACTCGAGCATCGGGGTTGGTTGCGACTGAGTCATCCCAGGTTAGGGGGAATGGGTTTGTTTCATACTTGGTGCATCGTTCCTGGCAGCCAGGGCTGTCGAACCGAATTTCCTTGTGTGTCCACACGCCTTGGGGTGGGTGGTTGGCGATCCAGCTAAAAGGTAGGAAAACGTCAATTTCAGGGTCCATTGGGGATATCTCGAGCTGTTCCCAAGTATAGTGCTTCCGGTGTTCTATTTTCAAGGCCTTCGTACAGTACTGCCCTGCTCCTGGAGCCACTTCTCATGTGTAGTTTTCGATGGTCCGCGGTCGTTGGTGTTTCTGCCTCTGGATACCTAATTTCTTTATTGTGTGCTCATTAATGAGGGCTATAGAGCAGCCTGTGTCTAGTAGCACTCGTATGGGATGTTTCGCCTTGTCCTGGTGTAGTATCATGGTGATGATTGGGCGAGCGCCTGGGTTTGTTTTTGATTTCTTTCTTGACATGGTTCCAACACTTGGTTCCTTGTTCTTTCATTTCGTTCTGGATAGGCCGTATGCAATTCACTGGGTCTTGAGGGCCGGCCTGGTTCCTCGACTGTTCAAAACTCCTCCTCGCTTTCCCACATGGGTTCTGTTTCCATAATGTCTGTCGCCGCGGTTTTCTGGACTTTGGTTGGCGGCTCGAGGGTTTCTTCTTCTGGTTCCCGTTGCCGCTTGGTTCCAGCTACTACCTTCCACCGGGCCGCTGGGAGGGTGGTGCCTTTTATTGTGGTGCTGGCGAAACACTGGGCCGCTCAATGTCCCGTTCGTCCACAACGGTGATATCCCCGGGTGCCTGAGTGTTCCCTTTTCTTGCTGAAGAGAACTCCTTTGAAGGCTGCTGTCCCGGATGCCCAGTGTCCCGTTCCTCCTTATTCGTTCCCGCTGGTTTTGTGGCTTTGGTCGCGGGGTTCCCTTTCGGTTTCTTTTCCCTTTCGGGTGTTGTCCGAACTCTTTTTGCTCTGACCGTCCTATTTCCCTTCGTTGCGTTTTCCGGTCGTTCCTGTCGGGGCCTTCGCGTGTTCCCTCACTAATTTGTGAGCCTTCTATTTTTCTACTTGCAAGCCTGCCTGGTGGGTGGCCTGCAGGAAACCTTCATTGTCTGCGAAGTCTTCCAGGTAGTGGGCGAACTGCATGTCGAGTACCGCATCTGGCATGACCAGGTCGATTTTGTCTTGTAGCGCTTCTCCTGTTGTGCAGGCAAAGTTGTTCAGCGCTCGGAACTCCGTGAGGTACGCTCGGATGGACCCCTGGTAGCGTAACTGGCTGGGCTTATGCTGGGCGTCGGCCACCTCCCGTTCGTTGTGGAACTCCGTTCAGATGGCCACAGAATAGTTGGCCCAGGTGTCGTTTTCCCACAATTCCCTCTATCGGTGCAGGTGCCATACCAGAGCGGTGTCTGTTAGGAGGGTTCCGACCCAGGCGATCTTTTGTTGGTCGATTGTCTCGGGGTAGAACCCTAGGTACATGGTGACTGACTCCCACCACTGGTTGAAGGTGGTCGAGCTTTTTCCATCGAATTTTTTGGGATTTTCCATTTTTAGCCTCGAGGTGTGTACCCAGGCTACGTTTGCAGGTTGCTCGACCTGTTGCGCCACCGCAATCCCAGCTCCTACTAGCCTGGCTATTTCTCCTGGTGTAAGCATGGTGGCTAGCTGTGGTTCCGTGGGCTCCGTTGTTCCCGGTGGGGGCCTCCCAGTTGGAAGGTTTTCCACATATAAATCGTCATCTCCTTCGCTAGGAGGTGGCAAGGGTGAGGGTGATCCACCCTGCTGCCCAGACCTTGGCGGTGATCCGTTCCCTCTTCCTCCCGTGCCCTCGACTGCTAGCATTGGTGGGAGTGGTGGTGGGCTGGATGGTGGGACTGCTGCTCACCTCGTTCTTCCGGTAGCAGGAGCAGGGTTAAGTTGGACCAGACTTCGAAGCAGTGGCTGCGTCGGTAGTGGTGGGGGTGCCGCCGGTGCCGTTGCTACACTGGTGCTGGGTGGCCTGACCGGACTTCGCCAGAGTTGTAGTGGTTCCGGGGTCACAACCCTTGTTCTCGGCGACCTTGGAAGGGGTATCCGGGTGGCTATTCAGCGGATTTCTTCCCTGGCTAGCCGGAGCTCTCCTTCGACTTGGTTCATCGTTCTTTGGTGGTCAACCGCCCAGAGTTCTACATTACCTTAAAAGGTAACCAGGTGCTGGCCTCAAGCGATGTTGGCTTCAGCTAGGAAGGCGAGGGCGTCATTGACACGGGTGAGCAGGGTAGCTTGGCATATTTGCCACTGGTTCCGTTCGTCGGTGTGTTCCAGAATGGCCTGCGAGACGTCTTGTGCCAGTGTTTGGTATGCGTTTGCCGCGTTTGCCAGCTCGGTCTGTACAGTTCTCTGCGATTTCCTCATTAGCATTTACTCGGTCATATATGTACCTGGTTCCTTCAGCCAAGGTTTGATAGGCTTCCTCAATTCGGATCATCTGTTGATCGGTCCTATCAATCTTGTTGCCGCACAGCTCTGTGATCTGCCTTAGATCCTTTTCGGACTGCTTTTGTTGATGCGCCATGGTTCGGACCCAGACCGCAGGGTTGGCTAGTTGCAGGGCCTGCTCTGGTGGGGTCATTCTGTCGGTGATCTGCAGCAGGTCCCTTGGGGCCTCGAGCCTGAGCATGTTGAAGTCGGAGGACATTACTTTTCAATACTGATCAAGGAAGTCTCCGCTGTAGATGGTTGAGTCGTAGTCGAAGTGGTAGTCGAACAGGTCCAAGAGTTCGTCCTCGTCAAAATTGGCAGGTTGGGATCGTAGCGCGCAGTTTCACCACTGCTGGGTGTACCAGTGATACGGGGCACACTCGATTGTTTCGTAGATCGGCTTGGGTCCGTCAAAAAATTCTTCCCACTGCTCATACTTCGAGATTTCGTCGTCGATTGACTGAAAGGTATAGTCGAAGGAGTATTGAGACTTAGGTTCCAAGAAGGTAGATAGTTCGGGTAGGTAAAGGTAGTCTTCGAAGTAGGTGTCGTCGAAGCCAGTCATGAAAGTAAGGTGATTTGAGATCAAGATTATAGTGTGACACTGGGGTTGTATCGTAACCGGAGTGCGGGTAAAATCAAAGGTAATCAGGCTACTTTCGATAATTCACAGTGGAATAATCTTAGATCTTGTTTGTGGGGTTTTTTCTTTGCTGAGCGGACATTCGGTACTGTCCTCTCTTCCTCTTCCACTGAGCGGGATCTTGCCTAGCTATATAGCCTTCTGGCAGCATCACATGGTTCCTCTCGAGAACCCGTACTTCCTATCCTTTTCTCAGGAGATTTGTCCGCCAGTCAAGGCCCCGGAACCCCATGGGCTCGGTCCTCACAACTTAATTGGTTCTGGTCGGTCTAACGATACGCTGACTGATCCCCGCACCACGTAAACCCCTCAAGTCCTGTGGGTGAGTGGTTTACCGGCCTATCAGAGAAAGAGAAGATATTGGTTCTATGACCTCACCCCACGTATCCCGTATTTAGTTGCGTTTGCCGTTTGTCCAGAGATTAGCCCCTTAGGTCCATTACGGCCGTAAGGTCTAATCCCGAGGCTATCTCCCGCCTAGATTCTCTGAAGCCGACTGGGCTTGACTTCCCTCCTTCGATCGGTATTAGGTAAAGTCTCACGTACCCTGACTACGTAGCTATCTATTTTCTCTGGTGTTTCGGACTAAGGTGTAACAGCCGTCCGCTCACCGTAGTCCTTGTCCTGTCTGCTATCGGGAGGCTGCCTAACCCTACACCATTACACAAACCTCTAATCATCCTTCACCACTAGATCGTACCTTTAGAATTGCCACCGTCGTAGGTGTTTGTTGAAATGACTAGGTTTATAGCCTTGCCTTTGCCAGCTGAGCCTCCAACTCAGATGGTCGTCCTCCCAGCTCCTCTAATACATTCACGAATCGTCACCACTGTCCCGGAGAGGCACATTCTTGATCTGTGTCCGTAAACCTCTAATCATCCTTTGCCACTAGATCGTTCCTTCGGAATTGCCACCTTCAGGGGTGTTTGTTTTAATGACTCGGTTTACTGCGTTGCCTTTGCCAGCTAAGCAGCTAACTCAGAGAGTCGTCCTCCCAGCTCCTTGAGCACATTCGCAAATCTTGACCGCTGTCCTGGAGAGGCACGTTCTTGATCTGTGTCCGCGAACATCTAATCATCCTGCGCCACTAGATCATGCCTTCGGAATTGCTGCAGTCAGGGGTGTTTGTTGAAATGGCTCGGTTTACAGCGTTGCCTTTGCCTGCTAAGCCACTAACTCAGAGAGTTGTCCTCTCAGGTCCTCAAGTGCATTCGCAAATCCTGACCGCTGTCCCGGAGAGGCACATTCTTGATCCATGTCTGCAAACCTCTAATTATCCTTCGCCACTAGATCGCGCCTTTGGAATTGCCGCCGTCGGGGGTGTTTGTTGAAATGACACGGTTTACAGCTTTGCCTTTGCCAGCTAAGCCACCAGCTCAGAGAGTCGTCCTCCCAGCTCCTCGAATGCATTCGTAAATCCTCACTGCTGTTCCATAGAGGCACATTCTTGATCTGTGTCCGCGAACCTCTAACCATCCTTCACCACTAGATCGCTCCTTCGGAATTGCTGCCATCGGGGGTGTTTGTTGAAATGACTTGGTTTACAGCATTGCCTTTACCAGCTAAGCCGCAAACTCCGAGAGTCATCCTCCCAGCTCCTCAAGCGCATTCGCAAATCCTGACTGCTGTCCTGGAGAGGCACGTTCTTGATCCGTTTCCGCAAACCTCTAATTATCCTTCACCACTAGATCGCGCCTTTGGAATTGCCACCATCGGGGGTGTTTGTTGAAATGACATGGTTTACAGCGTTGCCTTTGCCAGCTGTACCTCCAACTCAGAGAGTCGTTCTCACAGCTCTTCGGACTCATTCGCAAATCCTCACTGCTGTGCTGGAGAGGCACGTTCTTGATCCATATCTGCGAACCTCTAATCATCCTTCGCCACTAGATCGCCCCTTCGGAATCGCCGCTGTCAGGGGTGTTTGTTGAAATGACTCGGTTTATAGCGTTGCCTTTGCCAGCTGAGCCGCCAACTCAGATTGCCATCCTCCCATCTCCTCGAGTGCATTCACAAATCCTGACCGCTGTCACGAAGAGGCACGTTCTTGATCTGTATCCGCGAACCTGTAAATATCCTTTGCCACTAGATCACGCCATCGGAATTGCTGCCATTGGCAGTGTTTGTTGAAATGACTCGGTTTATAGCGTTACATTTGCCAGCTGAGCCGCCAACGCAGAAAGTCGTCCTCACAGCTCTTCGAATGCATTCGCAAATCCTCACTGCTGTCCTGGAGAGGCACATTCTTGATCTGTGTCTGCAAACCTCTAATCATCCTTCACCACTATATTGCGTCTTCGGAATTGCCGCTGTCGCGGGTATTTGTTGAAATCCCTCAGTTTACACCTTTGCCTTTGCCAGCTGAGCTGCCAACTCAGGGAGTTGTCTTCCCAGCTCCTCGAGCGCATTCGCAACTTCTTACCGCTGTCACGGCTACCCACATTCTTGATCTGTCTTCGCGAATCTCTAATCATCCTTCACCACTAAATCGCGCCTTCGGAATTGCTGCCATCAGGGGTGTTTGTTGAAATGACTCGGTTTACAGTATTGCTTTTGCCAGCTGAGCCGCCAACTCAGAAAGTCATCCTTCCGGCTACTTGAGCGCATTCGCAAATCCTGACCGCTGTCGCGAAGAGGTACGTTCTTGATCTGTCTTCGCGAATCTCTAATCATCCTACACCACTAGATCGTGCCTTTGGAATTGCTGCCATCGGGAGTGTTTCTTGAAATGACTCGGTTTACAGTGTTGCTTTTTCCAGCTGAGCCGCCACCTCAGATAGTCGTCCTTCCAGCTCCTCGAGCACATTCGCAAATCCTCACCACTGTCCCAGAGAGGCACATTCTTGATCCGTCTCTGCAAACCTCTAATCATCCTTCGCCAGTAGATCACATCTTCGGAATTGCCGGCGTCGTGGATGTTTGTGTAATCACTCGGTTTACAGCGTTACCTTTGTCAGCTGAGCTGCCAACTCCGAGAGTCATCATCACAGCTCTATGAACTTGTTCGCAAATCCTCACCACTGTCCCTGAGAGGCATGTTCTTGATCCGTGTCTGCGAACCTCTAATCATCCTTTACCACTAGATCGCGCCTTCGGAATTGCCGCCATTGGGGGTCTTTGTTGAAATGACTCGGTTCAGAGTATTGCCTTTGCCAGCGAAGCCGCCAACACAGCGAGTTGTCCTCCCAGCTGTCACGAACCTGGCATGACAGGTTCCTTGGTGCCAGCGCCAGTGCCGTTCTCACCCTTGTCGGCCTATGGGTAATCCTCGTTTCCGCTGCCGCAGCTGAGGTCATCCTTCGCGCTTAGGCACCTCGACCTATCTCTGCCATATCGTGCCGGTAGCGATATCTCCCCAACCTACAGACCGCCGGCCGGTCTAGGTCCCTTCTCCTTTGTCTCTGTTATAGGGCTTGTATTTCCTGCTTCTACATAGGTTGTTTCCTGTTGATTATGCTTGCGCGTCTTTCCTCCAGTTCGCTACGTCTGTTGTCTCCCGTTGATTGATCTTGTGCGTCCTTCTCCTTTATTGTTGCGAGTCTTGTTTCCCCTTGATTAAGTCGTACGTCATTCTTCCTTGTTCCCTTACTGTTACTGCTTGCACGTCCTTTCTCCTGTTGCCGCAAGTAGAGTGTTGACTGTGCCGCGGCTGAGTGCGATCATGTGTTTTCCTTGGGCGCGACGATTGAGTCATGATGAGCTATGGAGGAACTGTGTCAGTCTTGCAGGCAAGCTGTGATTCCACAGAGGGAAGGAAAAGTATAAAGGAAGGGCGCGGTAGCTAGTCTGGAGATTCGTCTCCACGCAATCTATTATCTCTCTCCACAGACCTATCTCTCTACCTCCGTGACCCAACGCTGCGACCACCACCTGTAAGAACCTACTAGAGATTAAGGCGAAGTCGGATACCACTACAGCGAAGTCGAATACCGCAACGAGACCATGTCAGGCGTGCAGAGATTAGGACGAAGTCGGATACCACCACAGTGAAGTTGAATACCGCAACGAGACCACGCCAGGTGTGCAGAGATTAGGGCAAAGTCGGATACTGCCACAGCGAAGTCGAATACCGCAACGAGACCACACCAGGCGTGCAGAGATTAGGGCGAAGTCGGATACCACCACAGCGAGACTACCATACCTCCTACATTGCCTGTCTAGCTGCATGGACTAGTGAGACAGGATCTTGACACTAGATTGCGTCCCCCAATCGACACCCAACGTAGCAAGTAAAAAGACAGAGTGGAGTCCGCGGACGAAAATACGAAAGATCCCCTCAACCTCCGAGAATTTAGGGAAGTCCCCGACGACCAGCGAGTACCGAGCCCCGTGACCCCGGAACCACAAACGAGACCGCAGACTCCCGAATCACCAGAACAACCCAGAAGAATGGCGGAAGGATCAGGCACGGGCGGAATGGGACCCCATCTGTTGACAACAGAGATGCTACAAGCTCTCTTAGCAGCACACGACAGACCACCGCAGAATAGCTACCCGAAGCTCTGAGACCCAGAACCTTTCGAAGGGGATAAGGAAAAATTTAAAACGTTCTTGGCTCAATGCGAGTTAAAATTCCGAACAGAAAGAAACCAATTCGACGAAGATGAGAAAAAAATGGGATATGCATCATCCATACCACGAGTGGTGGCATGGACCTGGGCGGAAACCTTCCTGAACCAAGAAGGAGGAATCAACTTAACATGGGAAGAGCTGAAGACTAACATGATGCATGCTTTTGGCTAAGTAGACGTAGAAGAAATAGCATTCGAAAAATTCCAGAAGATCCAGCAGGGAAACCAAACGGCGGCAACGTACTGGGCAGAGTTCCAGTGACTCAAAGGAGATCTCCCATACGCGGACAATGTGTGCATTGCGCGATTCCGAGATCGGTTGCACCCTGAGGTAAAACGATACCTGGTCATGAGCGAAGCACCCACCACAGTCCTGGTAGACTACGCCACTACAGCCATCAAAACGGACAGCCGTCTATGCAACCTGGGAGTGATAAACCGGTGACCAACGGCCAACCCTGAAGCAGGGTTTCACATCTCTACCAAAGAGTCAGCGCCAACGCCTCCAGGAGATCCAATGGACCTCGATACCACCCGACGATTCAAGTTCGCACAGAGACCCCCATACACGGGTGGCCGATGAACAAGCACCGATGAGTGTTACAACTGCGGGAAAAAGGGGCATTTCTCGAGGGAATGCCCTCAGCCAAAGAAGGCACAAATCCTATGGAAAAGGCCATACTGAGCCGCAGAAGCCACATATGAAGAACCAGAAGAGGAGCCTAGCACCCACAGTCCCGAACTGGCGGGAAATGGCAGCCCTCGGGAGTAGGCCCCAGCAATGGCCACCCGAGGGAAAGACAAGTTGCACAAGGAATAGGGACTAAAGAACTGCCATTTGTCGTATCCAGCACCGGAAAGTACGACCGAGAAGAGAAATTGATCATCAGCATATGCATACAAGGGAAAGATGGCAACGAACACAAGACCACCGCCCTAGTCGACTGCGGGGCATCAGAGAACTTCATCGATAGAGCATACGCAGAAGCCAATCATATTCCAACACAAGAAAAGACAGTGCCTAGAAGAGTCCTCACAGTCGATGGGGGGGAAGTTGCCAGTGGGTCGGTAACCCATGACACCCAGGTACGAATGAGAATCAACCACCATGAGGAAGAGATCCGATTACACTGCATCAGTATAGGAAACGCACCCATCATCCTCGGAATGCCATGGCTAAAACTCCACGACCCAACAATCGGATGGAAAAACCATACACTGAAGTTCCACTCCAATAGATGTGCGGAAAAATGCCTAATGACCTCCCCACAAGCCACCAGCATCACAGAAGGAAAAGCAATCGAACAATATTACTGGAAGACACCAGAGGAAGCAGAACCCGACCTGTGGGAGGTTTGTCAAATGGTCATAGACAAAATCAAGGAAACCAGCAAGGACAGCAAGGGAGGAATCCCGGAAGAATATCAAGACTTCCTCCAAGTCTTCACAAGTACAGAGCCAACTGCCCTTCCACCACACCATGACCAAGATCACCATATTCCACTGCTAGAAGGGAAAATGCCGCCGTACGAACCCCTACGACCCCTCAATGAGGAAAAAATACGCGTCTACAGAGAGTACATCGAAGTCAACGAAGAACGAGGATGGATCCTGGCATCCACCTCGCAGGCAGGGGCACCCATCCATTTCGTCAAAAAGAAAGATGGAGGGTTGCGACTCTGTGTAGATTACCGGCAGTTGAACGAAATCAGAGTCAAGGACCGGACACCATTGCCACTCATCGGCGAATCACTGGACCAGTTGTCAAATGCCACAATCTACACCAAACTAGATATCAAGGATGCATACTACCACCTCCGAATTGCAGAAGGAGACGAATCAAAGACAGCGCTCCGAATGCGGTATGGGCTGTACGAGTACTGCGTCATGACGTTCGGACTCACAAATGCCCCGCCCACTTTCCAGTGATGGATGAACGAGATTTTGAGCGAATATCTGGATATCTTCTATGTGGCGTATCTGGACGATATCCTGGTCTTCTCGCAAACACTGGAGGAGCACAGATGCCACGTACGAGCTATCCTGACACGGGTCCGAGACACAGGACTCACACTGAAGGCGTCAAAATGCGAATTCCATACCACGGAAACCATGTACCTGGGATAGGTGATATCACCTAAAGGCCGGCGCATGGACGAAGAGAAAATCCGAACGATCAAGGAATAGTAGGAACCCATCAACGTCAAGGGGATCCAAAGCTTCTTGGGATTTGCCAACTTCTACAGACGCTTCATCAAGGACTACAGCAAAATTACCGCTCCGCTCACGTCGTTAACAAGGAAAGAGAAAAAATGGGAATGGAATGACGAGCAGCAAACAGCGTTCAAGACGCTCAGAACAGCGATGATAACGGAACCGATCCTCCAACACTTTGATCTGGTGAAACCGGTCACCATCGAGACAGACGCTGCGAACTATGCCATAGGAGTCATTTGCTCGCAACCTGACGAAAAAGGGATCCTGCACCTGGTAGCATACTACTCACGAAAACTGAAGGATCTGGAACGAAACTACGATATCCACGACAAGGAACTTCTGGCGATAGTAGACGCACTATGGAAATGGGATACCTATTGCAAAACAACAGGCCCAAAAATCACGATCCTAACAGACCACAAGAACCTTGATTACTGGAAAACGAAACACGACCTAAATCTGCGAAAAGCCTGGTGGGGTGAACGACTGGCAAACTACGATTTCATAATCAAATACCGACCAGGGAAACTAGCGGGAAAGCCCGACATCCTCTCTAGAGAGTCAAGAGACTCTCCCTGGGAAGGGGATATGAAGCATCGACAGAATCACGGGCGAGTTCTCTTGCCAGAGGAAAATTTCGAAACACTACAAGCACTCCAGGTTAACACGACAGAAACAATGAAACTCCAGATAGATAAGGAACTCCTGAGCAAAATACGAGAACAAAGCGCCAAGGATAAGGAAGTCCGAGAAATCCTGGGGAAAAAGGCGAGCGGGAACACCCGCGACGGGAAGATCGCACTAGGATTATGCAAGTAAAAGGAAGGGGTACTTATATACGACGGTCTGATATGGATCCCTGACAATGACAAACTGTGACTGCGGATATTAAGAAACCACCATGACGTGTAGGCCACGGGACACCCGGGGTGAGCCAGAACCCTGGAACTTATTAGCCGAACTTTCTACTGGCCACAACAACGCAAGTATGTACACCGATACGTGGACCACTGTGACACCTGCCACCGTACAAAGCCAATTCGACATGCACCATTCGGATTGCTCAAGTCATTAGACCTGCTCCATCGACCTTGGGACACGATAACAATAGATTTCATTACCACGCTACCAGTCAGCAACGGACAAGACGCACTGTGGGTAATCATCGATCGGCTGACGAAAATGGGACACTTCATCACATGCAAAGGCACAATGAAACCAGAAGACCTGGCGGACCACTTTATCCAGCAGGTTGTCCGACACCATGGGCTGCCGACAAGTATTATATCGGACAGAGGATCACTATTTACCTCCGAATTCTGGAAACATGTAACCAAAGCACTCGGAATATCACGTAACCTCAGCACGGCGTTTCATCCGCAGATAGACGGACAAACGGAACGAGTCAATGCCGTCCTCGAACAATACCTACGTGCATACTGCAATTACCAGCAGGACGACTGGGAAAAACTGTTACCAATTGCCGAATTCTGCTACAACAACATGCAGGCAGGAAGCACGAAGGTAACACCCTTCTTCGCCAACTACGGATATCAGCCCAGGTTTCTACCTGATCTCGGTGCACAAAACGAAGAAACACCGGAAGTCTCAGAATATACCGCGGTGCTGGGGAAGCTTCACGAGGAACTCAGGGCGGAGATGAAGGAGGCACAAATGGCTCAGACGGAACAGGGGAACAAGGCAAGACACCCGGATCCCATCATGGAACCAGGTGACAGAGTCTGGCTGAAGAGAAAGAACATCCGAACAACGCGACCATTGAATAAGTTGGACCACAAACAAATCAGACCCTACACCATACTAGAAAAAGTTGGCTCGCACGCATATAAGCTGGACCTGCCCGCCTCTGTCAAACTGCACCCCGTTTTCCACATTAGCCTGTTAGAACCCACAGCCAGCACCGAGCCCATACCGGGACACCACCAGCCACCGCCACCACCCATTATCATAGAAGCACAACAAGAGTGGGAAGTGGAACAGATCCTTGACTCACGACAACACCGGAGCAAGATACAATATCAAGTAAAGTGGACCGGTTTCCACTACCCAGACAAGACCTGGTACCTGGCCGAAAACTTCGAAAACTCCCCAGAGATTATACGCGAATTCCACGAGGAATACCCCGAAAAACCAGCCCCCACCAATTAGCATGTCCAACACTGCCACTGTCGACACGAACGAAGGCTGGACCTTCACCAATGTCGAGCAAGCCGAACTGCGCACGATGACCGACAACAATGACAACTGGGGCATCCCCGACAATGCCACCACCACGGATGGATGTAATACCCCGCCACCAGCACCCTCCCCTCCACTGTCCGCTGTAGGACAACCCAGCGCCAACGACCATGCCTCGCTACACTGGACCGCCTGCTACGATGACTACTGTAACGCTCACCGCCAGATGAAAGATGACTGTTGTAATATCTCACTCGTTGCTTAGTCATGGCAGGCAGGCATGGACCTGCCCCTATATTCTCCTTTCTCTCGAGGCTTCAGCCTTACTTAGACAATACACACGTTCATCACTTTCAACAGGTTATGAGTCTGGACCAGCACTTTATCCAAAAACCACTGCAAAAATAACCTCACACCGCGAATAACCTCGATCCTCTATTACTTTCCGCAACAAACTTGCCAATTGCCCAACATGGTTGAAATGTACAAATCGATGTACGGATCCTTCGAGAAACTCTCCTCAGACAACTATGACACCTGGAAACCGTGCATTTCAACAATTCTCTCAGCAATGCTTGCCCTCAAGATTGTCACAGGCGAAGAAGTCGAAGACGATCTTCCTATCGGAAACTCCCCCGCAAACATCGCCAAACGCGAAAGCTACAAGAAGCGACAAGCTCTAGCCACCACCGCAATCCTGCTCTCCTGCACCCCCGAGGTCAGAATCCACCTATCCGGCATTACCGATGCGAAAGCAATGTGGGATACGCTCGCGGAGCAACTAAGCAGC
>Ga0307516_10002152_pt1 | contig 26734 bp, 26 predicted proteins | sample 19_EM_MG_FD_203310 | JGI IMG/M metagenome (GOLD analysis project Ga0307516, IMG submission 203310) | Populus trichocarpa ectomycorrhiza microbial communities from riparian zone in the Pacific Northwest, United States - 19_EM | ecosystem: Host-associated > Plants > Roots > Unclassified | place...
GATCCAGTGTATCCTGCGCCAATCTGGCTATCTTGCGCCGTTTCCAAACGGGAGCCTCAAGATCTATACCTCTAGTGTCAGTGAGGAACCATTAAAAGGAAAAAGGCATTGGAGAAGATACCTGGGACGTCAAAGTCCATTGTTCCTGGTGCTACTCCAGCTCCCGGATGGAGACATCACCTTTGTAGTCCCCTTCCCACAATTCAGTCGTTTCGGATTTTGCCTTGGCAATCTAGTCAGGCTTGTCGTGCCATTCGTTTTCGAAATATTCAAATCGCATCTCGTGGTGAAGGGCGACAGCTGCGTAACCAGCCAGCAAACGGAAGCTGGTATTCTCCACCGCGTTGAAGGAATATTGCATATAGTCATCCAGCGTAAAAGAATGGCGTTAAACACTTCCGGATTGAATGCAACTCGTGGCGTAGTGTTTCCGAATGCCTCCCGAAGGCTTTGCTGGCGGATGGCTACCGTTGGCAATTCTCCATCTGGGCCAAGTCTGTGAACACGCCGAAGGTGTGAAATGGCGTTTTTGGTTGAGGCATCTGAGTACGTTTGTGCTGTACGTGTACTGGGACCTAAGCAAGTGTTAGTAACAAGCAAATTGTAGATGGTGATGACATACATCTTCGGCATCTCCATCGAAGTTTCCCATTGACACCAGTGTACTCTTCTCCGTTTTCGGCTTGCCACACCCAACTTGTCCGTTTTCGTGAGAATCCGGCAGACACAGTAGAAAAGGAAGACGTGACAACGGATGTAACATTTGTCATTGCGCTGCTGCCCATCGGTGGGGAGAGTAATTCGGGATCGACAAGGAGTTGTCGCTGGGAAGCCGAATCCTCGGGGCGAACGACGATATCATCGAGTGCTTCGTCTTCGGCATAGGCATCGGTACTGAGATCGCTGTTAGGCATCTGACCGGTGGGTTGGGTGGGTTGGGTGGTGCCGATGGGATCGATGTCTGGCGAGCCGGATGGAGACGGCGGTAGGCTCGGAGGCAAGGGAAAACCCCCTGTTGAACCAGTAAGTTTAGCTAGAAGAAGTAAGAGACTGGAAAGCATCTACGGACAGTATGTGGTTGCAGAGGCGTTTCCTAGTATCAGCGATACTGAAGACGACGACGGTGTGGAGTTCTGAAGACAATATCATGGGGTTTTTTTATGCTAGTAATTTTGAAATTGACTAAGCGCCATCGCACTGCGGATACGCCAAGACTGCCAAGAGCGGCGCTAACCACTTTCAATAAGAGGACTCTTATCCGAGATAATACGGTAGGATTCCGTCCCATTCATCAATTTTGACGGGCAGCCATTATGTCGAGGAACATCTATCTTCTGGAGTAAATAGAAAAAATAAACCCTCCTACTCCGAATCATCACTCTCACCGAATTGAAGGAGCTGCCCACTTAGAATTGTGGATATGCACCAGTTGGATAGGGAAACCGCCCGCTCCATGATGGATCTGTCTTCATCAGTAATGGGTCACCTCCCCTTCAACTACTCTTACCGGCTGGAACCTCTAGCAGTAGTAGTAGTAGGTGTGGCGCCGCGATGACTAACTGAGATATCTGGGCACGGAAATATACGCGCTAGCTAGCGAGCGTATGTTGTGAAATACACATACGCTGCGGGATATACGCTCGCAAAGAACAGGCCCTTATTGTGTTTTTTTATTCATACTCGCATGTAGCCTATCTAGACTACATATGCGCACTCTTTATACAGGCATCCCATCCACTGTCCGCACGGTGGCGGCATGTTGCAAGCTGCCCTTTTGGGGTCCTTTTCAAGCGGCCATGACGCTAAATTTTAGCGTGTGGCGCAATGACTGGGTGTGGTTGCCAGCTGGCCGAATTTGGTGTCGCTCCCTTTTTTATTTTTTATTTTTTATTTTTACCCCTAAAAAACACCATCCCCCATCCACACAACGTTCCCACACAAGCGATCCCTTGTCGACCAACTATCACTTAACTACAACACTTTGCTCATTTCTCGTGCATTCGGTGCCCACCTAGTCTACTCGCTCGTGTCCGCTCGTGTGCTCTGCTCGGAACCCCGTCGCTCGCGTACCTGTTGCTCGCGGCACCTGGAGCCCTGGCAGCCAGTCTCGTTACATACAACACGGTTCTCCAATTTTTTTGCTACTTCTAATTTTTGCTTGCTTGCTATTGCACGTCGGAGAGACCGGCTACTATATTTTTATAAAACAAATAATTGCAACTCCCAAGGTCTATGCCTTTCTAAAATCTCCGATCGTGAATTTACCAATGGCGCGACCGCTTCCTCATCCACGTCCGTGTGATTATCTATTGCTCGTGATTTTCCCAATAATTCTCCCCCATCAATATACCAGTTGTAGGCGCAAGATGTAAGCGCTTTGTCACATTATCGAGGTGAAAAATATGTCATGTAAGATAATAACGATGAGAAAATCTACTAATCAGTAAAATTCACGTATTAATTTGAAGGAAAATGAATACCGGCAAGAACACTTTAATTTTCATCATACCGGTGTTCCTTCCTCCTAATGGCACTGCGTAATGCACTGAAAATTTATGGCGCTGCATAATGTTCTCGGTTTCCGTCAAAAAATCAACGGTTGTACAGACCTTTTCACCGTACAACTGTTCTAAGCATGGCCGTGATGGTGTTCGGTTTTCCGTTCGAGAGTGACAGTAGGATTTGGTCCGAGGAGGTGACGTGTCAGGTTGACTGTAACCGAACACTGATCTTTCTTGCAGATACCGCTGGTTCTTCGTTTGATCTGGTTCTCTTCGGCTTGTGGTTTGGCGGCTGCATGTTTGGCTCTTTTTCACACGGCATTTACCATGTTCAACCTCTTCAGCCCCTTTCTGCTGTAACTTTTTGTTTCGAAACCTATAAACGTTACTAACGGCTAGATATCGTTGAACTCCGCAATTGGTAGAATAACAGGCTTTTCTAACTGAAAGAGTTTCGTCTTCCAATGTGACGCGTCTTTGGGGAGGGGAAACATACTAGAAGACATTCTGTTGAATGAAATGGTATCTAGGGATTGGTAGCTGTCACGGTATCATATGTACAATGAAGTATTCGCGTAGGTGGGATGACCCCTTTTTTAAAAATCCCCTTTTTTAATCCCCCTTTTTTCCCCGTTACTAATGCCAGCTGAGTTGTCGCAGCCACACGCTTATTTTTTAAGCTTAGCGTGGTGGCCGCTTGAAAAGATCCCACCTTTTGTCCTCCGCCCAGGCTTGTCCCAATAAGGTGAAGTGCGCACCAAGGAAATTACTAAGGGAAGGGAATCCGGTCCAAGGAAAGAACAGAGGAAAAAGGAGCCCGAACAGAAAGAACAAAAGAAAGACGCACCCGTCCCCTACTCCTCATTTTCGGCGGATGCTATTGAGGGCGGCGTTGGTACGAACAGCGGAAGCTCCTCCCCGGCACTCGGCTCCTCCGCCTCCACCCTCCGCTCCTCTTCCTGCTCCTTGCTCTCCCAAAGCTCCCACTCTGACACATCGCTTCCCGCTACTTCCCCCTAGGGTTCATTTTCAGGTAGTGTTATCGTTGGATAATTCTGTGGTCGATTCGTTGTATAGTAGTAGTAGCTTCGTTGTGTTAGCGTTGAGTGTGTTCCAGCGTTATACCACATGCGATTACTCTACAACGATACAACGCTGTGAGCACAGTACAATGACTGATCCGCCATGGATAGCTCACAACCACGCAACGCTGTGAGGACAGTATGATGACGGATCCGCCATGGATAGCTCACAACCACACAACGTTGCAAGGACAGTATGGTGACGGATCCACCACGAATAGCTCACAACCACACAACGTTGCAAGGACAGTATGATGACGGATCCGCCATGGATAGCTCACTACCACACAACGTTGCAAGGACAGTATGATGACAGATCTGCTACGAATAGCTCACATTCACACTATATGATGATTTAATCGTTGGGCTTATGTAGGCAGATGCAACCACAATACAGCAACAATTACACCATGAATTCCCAACAGTACTGCAACATAAAACCCACAAATGCACTATAGAATGATAGCAAGTACACAACAGATACGTTCCAACCCGCCTCAAGTACAACACAACAAAGACATGACAAATAGAATTCCCTTGTAGTGCTCAACAATGATCAATACGGCCGCAAATAATGATATTCTGTCCAGTAATGTTAGCACAGATTTATAAGAATGCCACCAGTACGTACATGTTTCATCTTCTAGGACTGAACCTATAGAGGTGCATCCAAATGTCCATGCTGCAAATAAAATTGTGAAATCAGCTCTTGGGCTTCTTTTCTTCGTTTCAGATGCGTCCTGCATTCGGTTTTCTGATCAGCGAATTCCTGTTGGATTTCCAACTCCTCTTGGATTATCCTACTTGGCTTTGGCTGCCGTTGAGACTTTCTTGCAGGCTGCTGAGGGTGCTCGGGATCCAGACTAGCTTTCCGTTTGCCGTCTGATTTACATTTGCCAGTAGCAGTACCGGGTGGTTGTGATGCTGATTCCAGAGAGGTGATAGTAGGTGTTGGTATAGCGGATGGACCCTCTTTCGGTTGAGTACTGGCAGCAACCTGAGATTCACTATCTGGTCTTTGTCCACTTCTTTGGTCACTGCCTTGGATACGACCCTTTAACACCCACTTGCAGGAGCGTTTAGGGGGCTGTATAACGACATCAAGAACCTTCAAACTGTTAGCAAAGCTAGTTTCTGGGAGTAAGAAGCTTACATCATTCGATAGGAGTGTAGGATCAATAGCCATTACATGTCCGGAACTATCAGCTGGCTGGGTTGCAGGAATCTGGACATCCTTCTTCGACAACATATTAAGCCATGGTGAAACACTGTGAGTAGATTGATCTGGAGCAGAAGATGAATGAGAACATAACACTGAATGTGGAATAGGAAGCGTGTTGGAGATGGGAATTGATGGTGAGATCGAAGACATGGATGGATTACCGGTAGTGGGAATCATGGTATTAATCTGCTGAGATTGATGACTGGGTATGTTTGCTACAACCGAGGAAGATATCTGTAAGAAACAAATCAGATGAGTTGCTTCAGTTACAATTGTCAGGAAGGGAGGTCACCATAGTATTATACAGCTTCACCAGAGACTTTAACTCAATATCAAAAACCTGTCAGCTTTGCAAAAGGCACACCAAGGCGTTCGGCATACCGATCTGACATGCTTTTGCTCATCATGTTCTTCATCAGATGACATGAAGCCGGCAGCCACAGCGACGCGCACATGTAAACACCTCTTCACAATTGTCATTTTCAGTCGTGTAAATGATTCCTCAGAGAGCGCAATCCATGGTTCTTCCCCTGTTGCTGACGCAAAGATGATGTCCTCAGTATCAAATGTCAAGTAAAGCTTTAAATGTCCAAGAAAACGGACATAGTCGTAAGTGATAGGGAATAGAAAATCTTCGGCAGTACTAGTGACAACAGCTCTCAGGTAACCATTGGGAATAAAACTTTCCTCAATGGAAATATTTGTGGAGGGGTTAATAGCAGTCGTACTAATCTGTAGCAAGCCATCCACAGTAGTCTGCGAAGCGATCTTTGTCATAGTTGTACAAGAAGAGGAGTGTGTAAGTTGCTTGTCAAATAGGATGGGATCGAGGGGTAAAGCCATGTCGGTTTCAGCTGCGCCACCACAGTCGATCACTGACTGAATTGTGGTTGAACGAGTTTCACCAACATCCGACGGTAGCTGCAACGTATCGCCGATTGGTTGTAATGGTTGCGAATTCTTTTGCTGTTTGGGTAAGTATCTGGAATATCAGGAAAAGAACTGAGGACACGTACCTGTAAAGCCAGCGATGGTGCAGTCTCAAGGCAATTGTTACGCCGTCTTACTTTCTGGGTTGCATTCCGCTTCTTGTCGAGACAAAGGCGATGAATCAGAGCTCGAACAGAGTCGTCATCGAAGATACTAGTATCACCAAACTTTTGATTGCACTTCTCAGCAATCCACTTACTCAACCTGTGCATCTCACCCCGATCATAGCTGTCAAAAGGCTGTAGTAAATCCCAGTTTTTTCCGAAGTACAAACAGTCGATATATTCGCGGTAGGTTGTCATAGTTGCTTTATCATCCTTTTCGTCAAGATTTAAACTTTGATACAGACGTGCTGTGTCTTTGTACAAAGGGCCCTTGGGTTTGATCTTTCCCTTGTTGATGGCTGCCGGATTGAGACGCTGCAATGGCTGTACTAGACGTGTGCGTTCCGGTGGGCTTGAGGCCAAAGCTCTTGGGGATTTGCTCGGAGGAACTCGAGGTGCAGATTGTAGGACTGTAGGAAAGGGTGCTCGATCGGAACTGATAGCGGAGGACAGAGAATGAGGAACGATAGGGCGTGGGATGGAGTCAAGTGCCATATTAGCACTGGTGTGACCGGCAGCGAGGGTAACTTGTTGTATCGCTGGGTACTCTACGTATATTAGCTCAGCCAGCAATCGAGGAACAGGGGAGTACCAGTGCTACTCATGGTGGAAAGGGTATTGTCATTACCGGTTCTCTGATCTGGAGTTGTTCCAAGTTGCAATTGGTTCATAAGTGCTGTGTACTGGCCAGTAGGAAGTGCACTGATTGCTGCTAGGACAGCAGCAGGATCCGGTAATGGGTTATCCATAGTGACCGAGAAGTAAGCGGATGTTAGGATTGATGGTTTTAATGGAGATGGAGATGGAAGCTGCAGGGAAGGAAGTGACAGTGGGAGCAGAGAGAAGAAAAGAAGAAGAAAAAAAAAACAGAGAATGACAGATGCAACTCCGCTGCTGTACGGTGCTATACCTAATCAGGCACTTACCCAAACCAGGCTCCTCGCTCAACTCTGGCTGCTCGCCCAACTCTGGTACCACATAGCCCAGTAACAAATGATCCGGGATCACTCTACTATCTCTCTCCACAGACCTATCTCCCTACATCTGTAAACTGATGCTGCGACCAACACCCCGAACCCAATGATACCACGCAAGGCGTCAGGAAGACCGCTAGCTAGACTATTTCTCTTTGATAATCTCACTGAATATACTGTCATCTACCTCCTTTTTGGGCACCCATCTCCCTCCTTTCTCTTGTCGCATTGCCGCTCCACTACAACACCTTCTCCACGCTGCACATTCAGAACCTTCCTCACGCCACACATCAAAAGTTTGGCCCGTACCACACATCCACTGGCACAAATTTTCCTCGCGCCGCGACATATCGAATGTCCTAGGCCTGTTTCAACATACAGAACCTTTACCGATATAGGATCTAGTCATTTCGTACTCGTGGGGGGCCATTGTAGGCGTCTCGTTTGACCAGTCAGCTTTGACAAATGTACACCTATTGGTATCTCTGAATTCAAAAACATTCATCATCTTGCTAACAATTACCTAGAGGTATAAGTACAATGGCCTCTTTCGAACCCAAGGTGTGCCAATGTTCGCTCCGCAGTGGTGTCCATCATCTTGTAAAAACCCATACTGAATGGGAGTGCCACACATTGCAAGTTCGACTTGATCGTCTCGACTCTTTGGCACCTTCACCAATTGCAGATCCACCACCTTTACAACCATCGAGGGTTAATCATATTTCTCACAATCAACCTATAGAGGAAAGTGTTGACAATCGGTCATCCGTTCCACTGGAGCCACCGGAGCGATATGCAGCATTAGAACCAGAATCTCCCCCGATGGATGATCCCTCACCACCACATTTACCGGATTCACCAACGATGGAACCACTGTCACCCATACAACAAGCAGACTTCGACTATGTTTCAGCCGATGAACATATGGAAGAAAGCCAGCACTATTCATCCTCACTTGTATCGGAGCCCGAGGAGCGATTTGCAGTATTAGTACCGGATTCACCAACGATGGAACCACTGTCACCTATACAACAGGCATACCTCAACCATGTTGCAGCCGATGAACATATGGAAGAAACCCAGGGCTATTCGTCACCTCTTGTATCGGAGCCAAAGGAGCGATATGCAGTATTAGTACTGGAATTTCCTCCGATGGACCACCACTCACCACCAGATTTGCACGACTCACCAATCACCGAGCCACCACCTTTACAACTAGCTGGCAGTGATCATTTTTCTGCCAACAGTACGGAAAGACAGAGCTATTCATCACAATCTGGATTGGAAACCAAATCTCTACCAATGGGGCAGAACTTCCTGCCAGATGTGGATTTCAAGTGAGAATATCTTCTCATCCTACAATTACAGATAGGTCCCATCTAACTAAGTACCGGTATAGGTCTTCACCAACTGAAATAGATGATTTTCAAGAGGAAGAGTAAGTCTATGATGATATAGACATAGATGAAACATCTGATAAACCATCCAGTATTATTGCTGAGAAAGAGTCTTTAGAAGATTTCGAGGAGGATTGGGAAGAAGATATCTTGGATGTTGACTCGGCGGATGAGGATTCTATTAGAAACGATTTTGCCAAAGATTCGACACCATTAGCTACACACGAAGTCTCGATACAAGATATCGTTTCATTGGCTCTGCATGACATGGCAGTCAAGTATAAAAGGCAACGCGATTATGTCAATGCGCAACAGAAACTTCATACTGCGGTGACTGGTAAAAAGTTGCAAGACTACCGCACAGTACGAAAAAAAGTCACGAACATGACTGGTCTACGAGAGATCCGATACGACTGCTGTAGCAATGGTTGCATGTCATATTCAATGTATGACCAAAGCGTTTCCGAATGTCTGATATGCCATTCTGCACAATGGAAAGATCCAGATACCAAGATGCAGCCTGTTGCCCAGCATTCCTATTTCCCCATCAGCGCAAGAATTCAACTTTGGTGGAACAACTACCAATGGGCAAAACAGATGATCGAATATCAGAGAAAAGCAGTATCTGACTGTGTTCGCAATATTCGATCTGATTTCTGGTCTGGTGATCTGTATACAGACATGAAGTCGAAAGGTTTATTTCAGACTGAAACCGATATGGCATTTATCATGAGCAGCGATAGTGTCAAGGTGTTCAAAAGTCGGCACACATTCTGCATATAGCCAATGATTCTTGTCTGTCTAAATCTACCACCCGAAGAACGTTTCAAAAGGCGGAATATTCTTGTTGTTGGATTCACTCCTGGTCCCAATAATCCAAAAGATATGGATAGCTACCTATGGCCACTGGTGTAAGAATTCATCACGCTGGACAAAGGACTGGAGTTATGGAATGGGTACCGTGAAAAAGACTTTCAGCTGAAAGTGTACATCACAATTGTGACTGGCGACATGCCTGGACGAGCAAAAATGCAAGGTTTGAAAGGCAGTCGAGCTTCACGATATTGTCCGTATTGCTACATACAGGCTGTCAACTTGCGCTCGACTCCTTACTGTCCGTTACATTTGCCAACCGATCTTCCTGCTACCGAAGCGAACCGAAATCGTACCAGTTATGACCCCCTGAGTCTTCTGCTTCGAAACGATCATGATACACACAAAGCTGCATGAGATATCGCTACCCATGGAGGTCCACAGGGAGATCAACTTGGAAAGCTACATGGCATCAATATGGTACCGATTCTCTCCAGACTCAGATCGATCGATGTCATTAGAAGTTTCCTGCCTGATGGCATATATCTCTGGTGGGAAAATGTTATTCCAGATCTTGTCAAGCACTGGCGTGGTAAGTTCAATACTATCACTGTCGAGACCAGGGAAGACTCGTACCAGAATTCTGAAGAAGATACCGTAAATGAAGAAGGACGACCAGCAAAGCGAATACGTTATGATCAAGATCGCAACCCACCTACGGTTACTACAAGAGCATCACGCAACAGCACCAAATTCTCCGATTCGAGTGATCCTTGGAATATACCACCCGTGGTGTGGGATCAGATGGGAAAAGATATGGCATCAAGTGCTTCCTTGTTCCCTGCCCACTTCGGAGAGGCTCCAAGGGATATATGGGATCATTTACACCATTTGAAGGCATCTGAGTGGAAAACTCTTGGTATGGTCTTGTTACCTATATATCTGAAGGATACACTACCCGAGATCAATTACCAAGCCTATATGGACTTGTTGAAGGCAATTCGGAGGGCGCTTGATGATTCGATTACTCCTCAGATGATTTCTCTTGTACATCTGGAGCTGGCTAAATTTCTCGATTTCTACGAACACCGATATTATCAATTGAAGTATCATCGTCTACCCGCTTGTCTGCCAGTGTTTCATCAGATCGCCCATGTCGCTGACTTTTTGGAGATAATTGGTCCGATGTGGATCTATTCGCAATGGGTTATGAAGCGACTCTGTGGTATGATCGTGGTTAGCGCACAGAATCAGTTTACAGCCAATCGAAATATTGAAGTCAATATTTTGCTTCAAGAGCAACGCAATCTTGTTCCCTATTTAAAGTTCAAAGTTGTATCACACGAAGCAGATAATGAAGAAATACGAAACGAGCTGGATCCAGTCGACCTCGAAACTCTACTTCAACAGGACGAAGACGAGGATGGAAATATAAGTCTCTACCAGTTTTACATGAGCCTCCTAGAAGCCAGCAAGCCGCAGACTTCCCATGAAATACCTAGGACTGCTGTACCTGAGTTTGATGGCCCAAAACACACATTACGGATAACTAGCCCTTTGACGCGAGCACTGAACGAATACCGACTGGAACAACTACTGCATCAACATGGCATCTCCCTCAAGGGTGGGGATCTGCATTTCTATTCCTGGCCAGTGTGCAAATATCCTGCAAAAGGAGATTGCAGGAGCTTTAAAATCAAAGCTCTTTTACGCCAGCGGGGCAATAGCACACATAATGCTTCGTGTGTACGATTGCGGGGTGGTAGATTTGGTGAAGTTAAGCTTTTCTTTTCAATCTCGGCTGGTGGCTTCAACCACTATATGGCCTATGTGCAGAGTTGGAAAGTAGAACTGGATGGAAATCTCATCTTCAAGTCCAAAGATGGACATACCCATATTGTGTGTGATGCATACGAGGATATTCTAGAAATGGTTGGGTTGGTCAAGAAAGGGTGAAGAAATTATATAGTGAGGGAAAGGCTTCCTGTACTTGTTGCCTAGATACCTATCATTACAACGAGTATTGGTGAAAGAGGTGGTAGGTGCGAGGCTAGCTGACCGGTTTTGTGTGGCTTCGAGTTTTCGGCATGGCAGGAGATATATATCAGGTTGGCAGAGGGTTGTTGCAGTGATAGGTATTACACACCAACAATCCTACTAAAAAATAACCTGACAATCACTCCACGAAGCCACACCCGTGTAGCGTATTTGGTGTTTGGGTACAGCTGTTGCAGTACGCCACAACAATACAGCAATCCTATCGTTTTACTCAAAATTTCGGCGTACTATACACCACAACGCCGCAACGTGTGGTGGCATATCGGCTTCAATTAAACCACGCCCCACCAAGACCTTGTACTCTAGGGTTCCTCAGCCGGGACCAGTCTCCCTACATCCGTAGTGGAGAGGAAGTCTAGTACCGCCTGACTGCATCTCCTATCGGCCAGGAGGTCCCAGATCTTCCACCGGCTCTTCATCCTCACCGTCTCCTCCAGCACCTCCGCCCACAGTATCTTCTACTGGGGCTTCTACTCGGGGTACTCCTTGAGAAAGGTGGTCCCGGGTCTGTGTCTGGTACCGGCACCACCAGCACTGAGGAAGAACAGGCCCTTAGTGTCTGCACAGCGGAGCTAACTCAGCTGGCCCACTTGGCAGTGGGGCTCTCTCCGACGAACTGCCGGAAAGACATGACGGCCTGCATTCAGTCGGTCGCGACGCATGCGAGCAGTGACAAAACAAAATAAAACAGCTGTGTGGAAAGGTGCATCGGCGTGGCAGTAGTTTGTTGTGATCACGTGCGCTTGTTACCCGCCCGAGTGGCATCACGGACCCGCGATGAGCCGGTGGACTTCACCGCCGCTGTGGCAATACGACACTCCCGGTACGCCCGGAACTGCTGCTTCGGATATCGCTGCCCAGTTTAGCGCGGCTCCGACGTCGGCGGCCGGCCAGGAGCACGCCGTCATGTGACCGCACTCGGCCCGTACGCGCGCTCTTGCCGACGTCAGGGCAGAGGCGGAATACACGGATGAGCTATGTGGGTGTTAGTGCTTGCCGCCAGTGCCGTCTCCTCTCCTGGGCCACCACTGTGGTGGACCGGACCGGGGAGGCAAGGCTTCTATTCGACATGGGCTGTACGAGGTTTCGCCGATTTCTCCCTGCGGAATTCACCGTCCGTGTTATGCGCACCTGGATATAGCTAGCGATTGTGCGTTTATCGCCCTCGCTCGCGAAGGGACAACGGTGAAAATCCTCCATGAGCCCCAAGTAGAAGGCCGCACAATGTCCTGTGGGCTCATGTGTGGAAGGAAAGTGGGAGACGGAAGAGCCGGTTCAAGATCTGGGGCCTTATCGCCGATGTGAGGTGCAGCCAGGCGGTCCTAGACTTCCTCTCCACTACTGATGTGGGAAGGCTGATCCCGGCTGAGGAAGATGTGGGAAGTGAGGTGTCGGAGTGGAAGCTCCGGGAGCGCAAGGAGCGGGAAGAGGAGCGGAGGTGGACGACGCATGGTATGGCAGGGGGAAAAAAGGAGCCTGGCGGACGGTCTTCGGTCGCGATTCGTTCTATGAGGCTTGGCCCGCCTGCACGTCCTTCCTCACCCGGTTGGTCAATTCGATTTTGCGGGCACGGTCGTCGATTACCATCATCTCACATCTGCACACAGACAAACGACCATCGCAACTATTCCTTGTCCGAATCAACTGCTCGCCGGACCTCATCGTCGCCAAAATATACGACCCTATTTCTTCGACCCTGGTGAAGCACTATTGACGCACTTGGTCAATTACACGCGCAACCCATACGAGACGGAAGTTTCTGTCTACCGCTTCCTCGAGCGACAGCATCACCTCCGATTGCCGGTTCCGAAGTATTACGGATCCTTTGAGTCGTGGCTCTCCGGCCGGCCAGTCTATGTGTTGCTCATGCAGTACATCCCCGGAACTGCACTGCGTGAGCCACCGAGATATCAGGAGAAGAGACGTATTCTCGCGTCCGCCATCAGGGTAGATTGGGAATTGCTACGCGCCGGAGTCCGACAAGGTGACAACGCGGGGTGGAACTACATTTTGCGCGACGATGGGACAGTGGCGATGGTGGACTTTGGTGTCGCATATTTGCTGGATAAGGATAGAAGAGTCAGAGCGAAGGATGATATGGTAAAGAGGTGGTCTTGTAATCATGACTTTCAGTCGGCGGGGTGGAATGAATTTCAGGAGGAGGGTGGTGATCCGGAGGCGGAAATCAGGGCTTGTTTGGAGGACGATAGGGATGGTAATGTGGCCGAATCGCAATGAAGTGCATTCGTATGCGAATTGCGCCAAGCTCATTGCTCCAGATTTTCTGGTCGGATCTGTTTGTTCGATATCCCGAATCACTACTGGTCTCACGTGACCCTTCACTAAGTAGCTCAGCCTTTCGACCCCGCGGACATCCGGTTCTTCCGCTGCGAGCTTCGCCCACTCATCGGCCTTCTGGTTTCCTGGAACCCTTGTGTGCCGGACACCACCGGATTTCCGTAACACTGAAATGTTCTTCCTCGTCTAAAGCGCGTATTTTTGGCCGGCGCCGGGCTCCTCCGAGGCCATCCGTCTAATAAGCTTGGCCACGGACAAATAAAATATTGTGGGCAGCCTAGAGTATGCTGGTCGACTAGCGCCAACTTAGCGCGCTAGTGCCCGACCACCGACGCGCTCTCAAGGAGATTGCCGGTATCCGAATGGAGGGTATTGTGGGGGGATTTAGGCTCTATGGCTTCATTGCCTTAGGTTCGGTTGCTGCACTTCATTAGGTTCGGTTGCTACATTGCAGTGGGTTATGGTGGATCATTGAGGGATTGGGATCCGCGGGTTCAGGGAGGATTGACCATCCCATCTGTATATGTATAGCGGGGCGGAACGGGGTTGGTTCTTTATCCTGTACATCATCCTCCTAGCTGGATTTTTTTTTTTGTTTAATCATACTCGCATTCAGCCTATCTAGACTATGGCGGCGTACATTTTATCCGTTTTTCCCGTCCGCTGTCCGCGCGGTGGCGGCACGTTGCAAGCTCCCCTTTGCCCTCCGCCCAGGCCTTTCCCGAGATGATTTAGGAACCAAAGAAATGACAAAAGAAATCGTTGGAGGACCTCCGCCTAGTCCTCCCTCTTTCCTGCGGAAACCACGAAGGAAGGGGTGGGGAGGAACAGCGGTAGTTCCTCAGCCTCTGCCCCAACTCCTCGGCTCCAGCCTCCTCTCTCTACGGTCTGACACGCCCACTCCCTATCCCACCTCTCCTCTGCCTCTCAGTCTGAGCGCTCGGCTCCGACCCTTTTTTGGGTTTGCGTGCTTTTTGCGGCCTGGCGTCCCTGTTCCCGCCGATGAAGACGGTCACAGAGAAGCCGCCCCTGCCCCGAGCTTTATCAGCCCAGGATGGGACGCCCACCTCTCTTCCAGATCCTGCCCCTCTCTTCTCCCCTTTCCCGTTGCGCTTCCTCTCAACCTTCTTTCATCCCTCGTCCGTGTCGCCATGGCGAGGTGCGGGCCCTGCGGCCGTGGCAGACGTTGATGGCGGAGGTTGCGCGGGGTCGGTTTCCACATCCGCATGCTCCGAGTACATGAGAGTCGGTGTGGGGGAGGTATCACTCAGTTGCTTCGCCGGCTGGTGCGGGGTTTGAGGCCCCGTCCATTTCCGCTTTGGCCGCGGAGGTGGTGTCGATGGAGGAGGCGGCAGCGGCTGTGTAGCTGGCACTGGCGTTTGCTTCCGGAGTGCCCGGTTCTCCTCTGTGAGCTTATCGATTCGCTCACTCATCGTAGTCATAAGGTCCTTGAGGTCCTTCATCTCGCGTGCTGTCTCTTTTGCCGCTGACAGAAGAATTTTGACGGCTGCTGACTGCTTCCCGATGTCGCCGCATACGATCGCAATCTCGGAGCGGAAGTAGGACTGAAGCGTTGTTGTGAGCAGTTCGAGGTTTTGCAGGACAGTCTGGGAGGCGATGTTGCCATCGCTTCCGACGTCGGAACGATCCTCTTCCTCCATAGGCAGTGATGCTGGTGGAGGGGAGGCGGTGCACTGGCGAGCCAGATGACCGAGGCGACCGCGTGTGTAGCAGTTGCGAAACGACATTTCAAGAGGGGTAGAAATGAAGTCGAAGTACAGTTCACGATGCTGGAATCAGCGAATAGGAACACGACACGCGCTTAGCGTCTTGGCGAAACTATGATGCGAGTGTGTTGTAGCGAGGATCGTTGTCCTCCAGCTGGACAGAATCAGACAATCATTGGGTAACGCCAACACCCACCCACTGTCTCTTCTTTCCCCCTTTGGTTCTCTAAATCGGGCCTGGCATAGGTCCTTCACTATGGAGTGTTGAAAGCAGAAATTTAAAGGTGAAAGCGGCAAGAAAAAAATCCCAATACGGAAAACAACCAAAAGAAACAGACAAAAGAAAAATAAATAAACCGGAAACACGCAAATACAACATTGGCAATCATCAAATATCACTTTCCAGTCTTAACAGCCTACTATCGCACCCTACGGTCGGCGAATCCCCCAGGGGACCGGTACGGGGTAAGGAGGATGCCCCCACCCAGGTCCCTGGCCAATCTGAGGAGGGAAATAGCAGAGAAGAAGTGGGGCGAAGCAAGGAGCTGGACTGAAGAGCGGGTCAGGAGAAGGAAGTACAAGCTGGCAAGAGACCAACGGCCAAACCGGATGGTGGAGCGAGCGCCAAAGCACCTGGCGGGACGCTTTCACCAACTCCGAACGGGGCACTGCCACACTGGGCAATACCTGGAATGGACGAGAAACGCAGACAGCGCGGCCTGCGGGTGGTGCCAGTACCGGACACAGACGAGGGAACATTTGTTCAAGCATTGCAGGAAATGGAAGCGACAGCAGAAGGTCCTGTGGGCGGAAGTACGAAAGGAGACAGGGAAAGGGAAGGACAGCCATGCGATCCGAGACCTATTCGCAGATGAGCGGTGCACGAGCGCCATCCTGGACTTCTTACGGACCACAGAGGTGGGGAGCAGGGTGGGACCTAGAGTGAAGGCGACGGTGGCAGGAGTGGGCTGAGAGACAGGAGGGGTGAGAAGGCGGAAGTAGGGCAAGGGCGCGTTGTGTTTTCTTTCAGTTTCAGTGGGAAGGCCAGGCGGGGACAGGGGGAGTTACCGCGGGCCGTCGGCGGACTGTGGGAGGTCGCGGCGGACGGTGAACAGGAAAGGACTGTATATAATATCGTCATGATCCAGTAGGGTCGTACACGATTAATGAATCATCATCATCATCATCGGCGAATCCCCCAGCCTCACCGAGATCAAATTGGTCGGATACAAATAATAAAAGGAAAGAAAAAAACCGGCGAATCCCCCAGGCTTTTCAAAGAGTGTCCTTTTCTCTCTAAAAGATATCCATCATCTCCTTGAACAGCCCTTCACCTCTACACTGCTTTGCCTATCCTCAGGCGCCCCTCCTTACACCCAATCGGGTGGAGGCGCGCCAGTGGGCAGGAGGGCGGACCTCCAAATCGAAGTACCGCATGCCAAAGAGCCAGAAGCCCGATGGCGTGGTGGCCGGTAGCACCAAGAGGCTCGCTTCGCGGTTCTACCAGATCAAGACGGGGCACTGCTTGACTGGGCAGCACCTCAATTGGACGAAGAGCCGACCCACCTCGCAATGCTGGTGGTGCCGGTACCGAACGCAGACCCGGGACCATCTCTTCAAAGAGTGCCCCGAGTGGAAGTCGCAGCAGAAGATCCTGTGGGCGGAGGTGAAGAAGGAGACTGGGAGGTGGAAGGATCGGTGGAAGGTGCGGGACCTTCTGGCGGACGGGAGGTGCAGACGGGCGGTACTTGACTTCCTATCCTCGACGGATGTGGGAAGACGGGTGCCGGTCGAGGCTGAGGACGACACGGTGAGCGCGGTGTCGGAGCTGGAGTTGCTGGAGTGGATGGAGGAGCAGGGAGCGGGGTCCGAGGAGGCGGGCGACGGGGGGACACCACTGTTCATCCCCACGCCCAAATTCATGGCGTCCGCAGGAGCGGTGTAGGCGGTGCGCGATGTTCTCCTTTCCCTTGCTCTTTCCTTTGTCTTTCACGCTCGCTTTTCTTTCTTTTGTCATTCCCTTGGTGCGCTTCGCATCTTCTTGGGACAGGCCTGGGCGGAGGGCAAAAGGGGCGCTTGCAACGAGCCGCCACTGCGCGGACAGCGGACAGGAAACGGACTGTAAATAGTCTCGCCATGATCTGATAGGTCGCACGCGAGTAATGAATAAACTAAAAAAAAAAAAAAAACCTTACACCCAATCAGGTGCAAAGGCGTGTGACCCAGCATTACAAATCCGCTTCCTCTTCGTACCTCCAGCTCTGCAACCATCACCTCGCCCGACTCTCCAATCCCAGCTCACCGCCCAAAAGCTACCATTGCCTACAAAAATGAAAGGAGAGTCGCACTCTCCAACGATCCAAATGAAGGAAACCCGACAACCAAAAGCTACAGAGTATGGAATAGGACAGTTTCACATGCGAGTACCCCTTTCGTGGCGGAACTAACGAGGCATCCCCGGAACTAAATCGACCACCTCTATCAACGTATGCGCCCCATTTCCGCACTGATCAGCAGAATTAGGTGACACTCGCAACCCTCTTGGCGGCGTTGCGAGTCTCGTCGTGGTCTTCACCGTACACTTTCTTGTAGCCGTCCCGTGCTCGCCGGAAGTAGAGCAACCTCATGTCGTGGTTCCCTTGTTTTTCAAAAAGCACGCCCATGTTGTAGACTGTATCGAGAGTGCTGGGGTGGTCTTTTCCGAGGGTCTTCTCTTTGCCGTCGAGTGCTCGTTGATACCAGTCCAGGGCCTTGCCATGATCCCCTTCCACTAGAAAAAGATTGGCGATATTGTTGACTGTATTGAGAATGCTGGGGTGGTCTTCTCCGAGGATCTTCTCTTTGCCGCCGAGTGCCCGTTGATACCAGTCCAGGGCCTTGCCATATTCCCCTTGCATTCCAAAAACGCTGGCCATGCCGTTGACTGTTTCCAGGGTGCTGGGGTGGTCTTTTCCGAGGGTCTTCTCTTTGCCGTCAAGTGCCCGTTGGTACCACTCCAGGGCCATGCCATAGTCCCCTTGCAATTGGAAATCATTGGCTATGTTGTTGACTACCGAGAGGGTATTGGGGTGGTCTTTTCCGAGGTTCTTCTCGTAGCCGTCAAGTGCCCGTTGGTACCACTCCAGGGCCATGCCATAGTCCCCTTGCAATTGGAAATCATTGGCTATGTTGTTGACTACCGAGAGGGTGTTGGGGTGGTCTTTTCCGAGGTTCTTCTCGTAGCCGTCAAGTGCCCGTTGATACCAGTCCAGGGCCTTGCCATAACTCCCTTGCATTTCAAAAACGATGGCCATGTTGTTGACTGTATCGAGGGTGCTGGTGTGGTCTTTTCCGAGGGTCTTCTCTCTGCCGTCGAGTGCTCGTTGATACCAGTCCAGGGCCTTGCCATGTGCCCCTTGCATTCCAAAAACGCTGGCCATGTTGTTGACTGTTTCCAGGGTGCTGGGGTGGTGTTTTCCGAGGGTCTTCTCTTTGGCGTCGAGTGCCCGTTGATACCAGACCATGGCGTTGCCATGATCCCCTTGATTTCCAAAAACGATGGCCATGTTGTTGACTGTATCGACAGTGTGGGGATGGTCTTTTCCGAGGGTATTTTCACGGCCGTCAAGTGCCCGTTGATACCAGTCCAGGGCCATGCCATAGTTCCCTTGCGATCTAAAAACTTCGGCCATGTTGTTGACTACCGAGAGGGTGTTGGGGTGGTCTTTCCCGAGGGTCTTCTCATAGCCGTCAAGTGCCCGTTGGCACCACTCCAGGGCCTTGCCATAACCCCCTTGCATTCCAAAAACGATGGCCATGTTGTTGACTGTATCGAGGGTGCTGGGGTGGTCTTTCCCGAGGGCCTTCTCTTTGCCGTCGAGTGCCCGTTGGTACCATTCCAGGGCCTTGCCATGATCCCCTTTCACTACAAAAAGATTGGCCATATTGTTGACTATATCGAGAGTGCTGTGGTGGTCTTTTCCGTGGGTCTTCTCTTTGCCGTCAAGTACCCGCTGGTACCATACCAAGGCTTCGTGCCAATCTCCGTTCTCTTTCAAAAATCCCGCCTGAAGATGCATCAGTTCCAAGTAGGCTCCAAGATGGTAACCATTGTGGTTGTGCCCCAACGCGACTGCAGCGTGTGATGCTAGATGCAAAGTGCGGCTGTAATTTCCAAGATGGTCCTCCGGCCAACTGTCGTATATCACGCCAAAAATTATCTCCAAGAGCTCATTTCTCCGATGTGGGTGCTGTGAGTCGATCTGTTTCCGAACACATAGCCCAACGAGTCGATGCAGCCGATAATTCGAAGATTCGTTCAGATTGATCAGGGAAAAGTTGAGGAGCGGTCTACAGGATTCGAGGAATTTTACATCGCCTTCGTTCTTGAGAAATGGGACATCACTCAAAAGTGCCTCCGATATATCGTCCGGGCTGAGGAAGCTCATGAATTCTAGCAACTGTACCGAATCAGGGTTGTTCTTCTGGATTGTGTCGATGGTGACTTTCCAAGTTGTCATTACCGCACGCGAATATGATGATATGTGGGGTTGTTCCGCTAGCGGCAATGGTCCATTCAGGAGTTTCTGCTGAGTGCTCTCGCAATTCTTGAACATTTTCAAGTAACGTGATATTGGCAGCTTTGTCTCTCGGATAAATGCAGCCGCCTGTGCAATTGCCAGAGGAAGTTTCTCCAGATGATACAGAAGCTCGAGTACATCTTCGGCTTTAGCCTGTGGGCAGGTTTCGTCCAACGCAAGTTTTGATAGCATCTCAATTGCTTCTTTGTCGCTCATCTCATCGATTTTCACGGCTGCGCCAGGGGCCACATACGCATGACTCCCGCCGAGTGTTCCGTCTCGTGTTGTGAATAAGATTGCGCCTCGGTTAACTGGAAGGTATTCCATAAGGTATGAGTCAACCTCGTCGAAGTTGTCGATGACCATAATCCAGTTACCGCTCTTCGGACTGTCTAGCCACCTCTTTATGCACTTCATCTCCCTGTCGCCTAGCACGTCGTCACCAACAATTCTAGCTTCGCGACCTAGCTCCATGTAACTGTTGCTGAATGCTTCGTGCGAGTCACCGTAAACCCAGAATATATGGTCGCCTGGTCTTTCCGATTTCCTTCGGTGACAGAACTGGATGGCAATCGTCGATTTCCTAGCCAGAATTAGAGGGTTTTTGGGTAATCCACCGATGCCAATGCACGCTGGGTATCTTTCGGAATCTTACCCAATTCCCCCGAGCCCATAAATTGCGGCCCGCCGTTGACTTCCACCGTCGGGAATAAGTAGGGATTCGAGCCGGCATAATGCATCCACTCTCCCGACAAATACCGGATTCGGCCATGAGGGTCCCATGGATATAGGCTGTATCACTGAGTTGGAACCTAATTGGGCAGATAGTCTGATTAGCAGTGGCACACTGGAGTACAAAGCTATTATGTGACCCTTGCAAAATAGCCCAATTCCCAAGCACCGACGCAAACTAAATAGATCCCAAAAAACGCACACCCGTCCTCGTTCGCCTAGAAGCCAATTTGGACATTTCCAATGCACATACCTTCATTCTTTCCTCCTATTCCCCCATCCGTCAAACGCGATTCGATGATACTTGGAGCACTCTGGACACAGTCCAACAGCCTTTCCCTGACCCTGGTATAGCGATGGTCCGAAGGATCAGTGAATTTGACCATGTTTGTGTGGTCAGCATCAATCCCTAGTTGCATGTGGATCGCCTCGTTAGGCAGAGAATACGTTGCTGACTCCCGTGCCACGACCCGTATCATCTCTCCACTTCTCGTCCAGTGCCCGGTGCTGGGGTCGACGACCACAGACGGAGTGTCTCGAAGCTCAAACAAAGAAATGATTCGGCAGCTCCTGAGCTCAACCACTTCCAAGAAACGTTCATGGGCGTGCCTCAGGAGTTCCGATCCTTCTCCCAGGTCATTGATGAAATGTTCATTCTTCTGGGTTTTAACCAGCGCCCTCAGCTTTTCGATATTGAGGCCTCGATTTGGAACGCCGAAGAAAAAGAGAGCCACACATGAGCGCAGGATGGCGAGATCGTTTTCGTGTGGGTCTCGCTGGCGGGATGCGTCTGCGAGCGCCTATAGCCGATAAGCATCAATAAAGGCCTTGAGAGGCGCAACATTGCCTACCTGTTTGATGATCAAGCCACCGAGGCTATGACCTATGAAGACTATCGGGCGGCATCGTTCCTGGAGCTGCCTGTTAAACAACGGTTGATGCACAAAACCTATCCGCACACACGTACATTTTCGCCCTTTCGTTCACCGTCCAGACTGTCGAAGAGCGACCTCGCAAAGTCTCGGATGGAAGGCGTAAATCCGTCGTCCTTGAGGGCAGAGTCGTAGCCAAAGGTAAGAACCCTCACTTTGCAGCCTTGGGATTCTAAATCCTGCGGGAGAAAGTCTCGTAACCACATTCTGGGCCGGCTGCGTGACTGCCAGGATCCATATGCGTGGCCAGCAAGGCCAGTGACAGCAACAATGCTAAAAGTTCCGTCAGCTCTCCGGAGTTCGGACTCACTATTCTCAAGGACATCGGGTATTACTCCACCGTCGGCTCATCCGCACTGTATAGCGGCGTCATGCCGTGAAATTCGCAGTCCACGACAAGTTCAACTCCGGTTCGCTGATGGTGCTGATAAATCCTTCTACCGGGGGTGCATGCCGAAAGAGCTGTGGGCTCCCCCCCTGTGAGAGTGACCGTCGCCACCGCAGAGTACGTTGCAGGGACCAAAGAGAACGGGAAATCATCATACCCGAGTAGCTCTTTCAGATAAGTCCTGAGCTCATCCTTCGTGACCGAGTGTGGGATAGACGAAATCCGGAGAGTTCGAACTCGACTCGGTTCCTGGGGTTGGGGTTGCGTGGACAGTGTGGTATCAGCTGTCCCTCGGGATGCCCAGATCCATTTCCACCAAGACTGCGTTGGAGGCTGTTGCACGCGCTCGCGAGATATCCGCTCTTCAGACATAGGCGGTGAATCCGGTGAACTGCGTCGGAAAAGCAGCTTTTGACGTAACGGGCGGGGAAAATTGTGACGACGCCAGGTTAATAGAGAGGCGTTGTTCTCCGGCGGTTGTGGGCACCCCCTCGACTTTGGTAGCAGTACGAAGGCGCTCCGGGATTTGTCTCTGATGCCGGATTCGGGGTGCACTGTCCAGAATTTGGAGGATTTGCAGGTGAGGAGAAGGTGGTGGTGGTGGTCCCCTTGTGAATCTAGCAGATCGATTTCGGCGGAGTTGGGGCTGGGTGACCCGGTGCCAGACGGGGCTTGCCGTTCTTGTGCTTCGTGGGTGGGGCTGGTTGGTCCGTTTGGGGGCCTAAATGGGGTCTCTCTGTCGGCAGCGTCGGCAGTATCAGAGCATGCGTGAGCGTGTGGAAAAGGTCGAGGGGGGGAGCAGGGTATTTACTGTGGGAAATCCTTCTCGCCGCTCCGGCTTTTTTTTTTGTTTATTCATTACTCGCATGCGACCTATCAGACCATGGCGAGATTATGTACAGTCCGTTTCCTGTCTGCTATCCGCGCAGTGGCGGCCCATTGAAAGCTCGCGTTCTGCCCCCGCCCGGCCTATCCCAAGGAGATGTGAGTCGCACCAAGGGAATTACAAAAGAAAGGAAAATGAGCGTGACGCACAAAGGGAAAAGGGAAAAGGAAAGCGGAAAACAAAGGAAACACTGCCTAAGCCTTTCCTGCGGACGCCATGAAGTCGGGCGTGGGCAGGAAAAGTGGAGTTCCCCCAGCGCCTGGCTCCTCCGCCCCCGCTCCCTGCCCGTCCAACCACTCCCGCACCTCCAGCTCCGACACCGCGCTCACGGCGTCGTCCTCCTCCTCGGCCGGCACCCGCCTTCCCACATCCGTGGTGGAGAGGAAGTCCAGTACCGCCCGCCCGCATCTCTCGTCCGCCAGGAGGTCCCGGATCTTCCACCGGCTCTTCCACCTCCCAGCCTCCTTCCACACCTCCGCCCAGAGAATCTTCTGCTGGGCCTTCCACTCAGGGCACTCCTTGTAGAGGTGCCCCCGAGTCTGGTTCGGGTACCAGCACCACCAGCATTGAGGGGTGGGCCGATTCTTCGTCCAATTGAGGTACTCCCCCGTCAGGCAGTGCCCTGTCTTGATCTGGTAGAACCGTGAGGCCATTTTCTTGGTGCTCCCAGCTACCGTGCCGTCCGGCCGCTGGCTTTCCCGTATCTTGTATTTCTTCTTGGAGGTCCGGCCTCCAGCCCACTGGCGCGCCTCCACCCACTTCTTCTCCGAAATCTCCCGCTTGAGGTTGGCGAGGGACCGTGGGAGAGGCATCGCCCGCACTTCCGTCCGATCAGGGTAGTTCAGCCATTCAACCCCGCGGGTGTCCGGCTCCTCCGCCGCAATCTTCGCCCACCCATCGGCCTTCTCGTTGCCGGCGACTCCCTTATGCGCTGGGCACCATCGGATATCGATGACCATACCCGGCCTGGCCCTATGCAGCGTGGCGATGTGCTTCCGCGCCTGGAGGGCACTCTTGCCCAGGGCCAGGTTGGTCCGATGCCATCCGTCTGATGGCCGCTTGCGCATCCGTGAAGATTGTGACCCGTTCCGGAGTCGTGTTTCTTCTCGAAGCAGGTTCCAATGCGCGCGCAAGGGCAGCGCACTCCGCATCATATGCCTCCTGGTTGTATGATCCCATGTGGGTCTTGATACCCGCCCAGGATACCCCATTCTTCCAGACCACAGCTCTCGCCGCTCCGGCGGGGCAACAGCACCAGGAGCGAGGAAGCACGCGACGTCGGGCGCAACGCCGGGTGCAACGCCGGGTGCAACGCCGGGTGCAACGCCGGGGCCAACGCCGGGAGGAACGCCGTGTTGCAAGGGAGCCAGACTGAGACTAGCGTCGTGTAACGGCTCGGCACCCTTACATACATAGCCCCTTCCCCGGCGCTCTTCCCCACGCTCACACCCGGACACAGAAAAACGCAATACCGAGAACTGTCTTCCTCGAGCAGATTTACTACGTGATCATAAACAAATCTCTCTCTCTCTCTCTCTCTTTCTGTCTTTCTTCTCTCCGCGCTTGTGAAGTCTCTGATTCAATCGTGGTTGGGCGGGGGCGCGGCTCAAGTAAGTACATATCTGCACTCTGATTATCTATCTCGACGCTGCCACAGACAAGCAGCCAATACGAGAAACCCTGCCAGTTCGTCAGGTGCCGCACGCAAGTGAGGGCCTGGCTGGTCTGGAGTTGTTTCGATTGGTTGGTCGATCTTTATACTCCGCAGCCAGCCAAACTCCGGTAGCAGCTCGCCGCAGTATGTACCTCATAGATACCAACATCGAACGGGGACTAATCGGTTCGATATGCGGCTTTTGGGATGCTTTTCAAAGAAACCGTCTATGACTATTCCCTAATTACAAGCTGTTGACTCGCGAGAAAACAAAAAAAACACTTTCCTTGCAGCTCACCCTCCCGCGGTTCGGCGCAGCAGAGACGGCGCCTGTGATCTGCAGCGATCCCGGATAGCGAACCGGTGAGGAAGAGCAGGCCCCTTTGTGTCTGCACAGCGGAGCCAACTCCGCCGACTCACTTGGCAGGTGGGGCTCCCTCCGGCAAACTGCCGGGAATTCATGACGGCCCGCATCCAGTCGGTCGCGGTGTTTGGCGCAGATGCGAGAGCTCTGATGGAAGGGCGAGGCAATATATATTATGCAACGCAGCTGACCCGCGGAGGACAAATTGGAGAACACGTAACGTGCCGCCATCGCGCGGACAGCGGACGGGAAATGGGTCGTTTGTATTCTGCCATGATCTATATCAAACTCATGCGAGCAATGACAAAACTAAAACCAAACAAGTGCGTCCGTGGAGAGTGCGCATTCGGCGTGGCGGGTTGTCGTGATCACGTGCACTTGTTACCCGCCCGAGCGGCATCGCAGACCCACGGCAGGCAGGTGGACTTCGCTGCAGCTGTGGCAATACGACACTCCCGGTACGCCCGGAAATGTCGCCTCGGATATCGCTGCCCAGGTTAGCGGGGCTCCGACGTCGGCGGAACGCGGCGGCCGGCCGGGAGCACGCCATCATGTGGCCGCACTCGGCCCTCGCGGGCGCTCTTGCCCAAGTCGGGGTTGAGGCGGAATACACGGGGTGTTAGGGCTTGCCGCCAGTGCCGCCTCCTCTCTTGGGCCACCACTGTGGCCGACCGGACCGGGGAGGCAAGACTTCTGTTCGACATGGGCTGTACGAGGTTTCATTGATCTCTCCTGCGAAATACATCCTCCGCGTTATGCGCAACTGGATATGCCTAGCGACTGTGCGTCCACCGTCCTCACCCGCGAAGGGGCAGACGGAACGGATGATGCAAATCCTCCATGAGCTCCATTAAACTATATCTCGAATCTAAATACAATCCAATCCCGTGCGCACACACTCCAGCGACCTACGGCAGGACCGCGGGACCGTCCTGCACAAGGGTGACAGACTTCGTCCACGTACAGGAGGGGGATAGCACCGGCGGAGGGCGCAATCGGTGCGGACGGCGGTGGGGACTGACTCCACCTAGGCGTTATACGCGGCCTCGGGCGTCGCCTAGGCGTCACCGACGTTGTACGGTTGCGAGAGGGAGGAGCTGCCAGAAAAGAGCACGGCTGAGCAGGACCCGATGCCCGCAGTCTGGCGAACACACAGCGCCATCGACTGTAGCAGCGTGATTGCCACCGTCTTCTCCATGGATCGGAGCGTGATCTACCGTCCCGACCCCGGCGGCGACCACACTGTCGACGCTTGAATGTTCTGCTGCGTCCCCGCCCAGTCCTCCTCCATCACCCCCGCCCCGAACCCGTCATTCTGGATCCTACCTCAACGCCTCTGCCTTCCTCTGGTCCGCCTTAGGCACCGCCTGTTCCGATTGAGGGAAAGCTCAAATCCTCCGTAAAGGCTTCCGATTCCTCGGCACTTTCCCAATCAGATAATCCTGCAGCATCAACGCTATGTCCCTCTCCTTCTGCACCGCTCCTTCGGCGTTGTTCGGATATAAGGGATGCACCGCCCAGCGAGCAGCTAGATCGAATTTCCAAAGATAACTGTCGAGGTGCTCTCCTAGAGAGCCACCGAAACGCGGATCTTCACGGAGGTGCGGCTCAACGACACCTCCATCTCTTCTGTCTCTCTCACTCTCCCAAACCGTAGTTAGTAATCCAGACTCCCCCAAACTTTACCTCGATGTTCTTTTCTCCGTTCCTAGACTCTCCGTATCATTCCGTAGCCCAATTTTTTTTCTCTTTAGCAGTAGCTCCAAATCCGAACTTTGAAAGGAAAAGTCTTTAATCGTAGTCCAATGTTCTTTCTGTCCAACCGACACATCAAGGTTCCACTGTCAGAATGATGGGCGCCTGGAGATGGGGGGGGGGGGGGGGGGGGGGGGGGTTTGCGCAGTGGGTGGTGGTGGGTGCGCCTGCGGATTTGGGGGTGGAGGTGTTGGTGGCGGGGTTGGCGGCGGTGATGGATGCGCATGACATGTTGCGGGTGCGGGTGGATTCGGGGCGGTTGGTGGTGGGTGAGCGTGGGTCGGTGGATGTGGCTGGT
>Ga0307516_10002153_pt1 | contig 26718 bp, 24 predicted proteins | sample 19_EM_MG_FD_203310 | JGI IMG/M metagenome (GOLD analysis project Ga0307516, IMG submission 203310) | Populus trichocarpa ectomycorrhiza microbial communities from riparian zone in the Pacific Northwest, United States - 19_EM | ecosystem: Host-associated > Plants > Roots > Unclassified | place...
CAGACGATCGCGTCGAGCAGCTGAAAAAGCTCTGGGAAGGCGGACTTTCCGCCAGCCAGATCGCCGCGGAACTTGGAAATGTGACGCGAAATGCCGTGATCGGCAAGGTTCACCGGCTGGGCCTGTCGGGCCGCGCCAAGAGCCCCTCCTCGGCCGCCCCGCGCCAACGCAAGGCCCGGCCCGCCGCCCAGCAAATGATGCGGGTGGCGCGCCCGGTGTCGCGCGGCAACACGGCGCTTGCCCACGCCTTCGACATGGAGCTGGAGCCGGATCCGGTCGCCTTCGACAATGTGGTGCCGATGAGCCAGCGGCTGACGCTGCTCGAACTCAACGAGGCGACCTGCCACTGGCCGGTCGGCGATCCCTCGAGCACGGATTTCTTTTTCTGCGGCGGCAAGGCGCTCGGCGGCCTGCCCTATTGCGCTCACCACTCCCGCGTCGCCTACCAGCCGGCCTCCGATCGCCGCCGCCCGGCGCCGAAGCCGACGCGGTAGGGCTGCACTCACAGCTGTCGTCCCGGCCAAGCGAAGCGTAAGCCGGGGCCCATAACCACCGATAGTCGTGGTTATGCTGAGCTGTAGCTCCAGCTCGCTTCAACAATCAACATTTGTGGTTATGGGTCCCGGCTCAAGGCCGGGACGACGGCGGATGGAGTGCGCCCCGCGTTCTCCGAGACGACGAGCGGAGTTTATTCCACCTTCGCAAAGCGATCATCGAGCGCGTAGCCGGCGCCGCGGACGGTGCGGATCGGGTCCTGCTCGCGGCCGGGGTTGAGCAATTTGCGCAGGCGGCCGATATGCACGTCGACGGTGCGCTCGTCGATGTAGATGTCGCGGCCCCAGACCGAGTCGAGCAGTTGCTCGCGGCTGAAGACGCGGCCGGGATGCTCGAGGAAGAATTCCAGCAGGCGATACTCGGTCGGGCCGAGATCGATCGGCCGGCCGGAGCGCGCGACGCGGCGCTTTTCGCGGTCGAGCTCGATGTCGCCATAGGTCAGCACGGTGGCGAGACGCTCGGGGCTCGCCCGCCGCAACAGGCCTTTCACCCGCGCCAGCAGTTCCGGCACCGAGAATGGCTTTACGATGTAGTCGTCGGCGCCGGTGGCCAGCCCCCGCACCCGCTCGCTTTCCTCGCCGCGCGCGGTCAGCATGATGATCGGCAGCGCCTTGGTCTCGGGACGCGCCCGCAAGCGGCGGCACAGCTCGATGCCGGACAGGCCCGGCAGCATCCAGTCGAGCACGATCAGGTCGGGTACGCGCTCCTTCAGCCTCGTGTCGGCGTCATCGCCGCGGCCGACGGTTTCGACCTCATAGCCTTCGGCATCGAGGTTGTAGCGCAGAAGCGTGGTGAGCGCTTCCTCGTCTTCAACCACCAGAATGCGTGCATTCATCGATTTAAGCCTCTTTGTGTTTTAGTTTCCGGGCGCCGTGGTGGCAAAATTGGTCATGTCGCCCTTCGGACGCTTGTCGAGGATCTGCTGGCCCTCGATCATGTAGAACACGGTTTCCGCGATGTTGGTGGCGTGATCGCCGATCCGTTCGATGTTCTTGGCGCAGAACATCAGGTGGATGCAGAACGAGATGTTGCGCGGATCTTCCATCATGTAGGTCAGGAGTTCGCGGAACAGCGAGGTGCAGATGGCGTCGACTTCCTCGTCGCCCTTCCAGACCGCCATTGCCGCCGGCAGATCGTGCGCGGCATAGGCATCCAGCACCGACTTGACCTGCGATTGCACCAGATCGGTCATGTGTTCGAGGCCCCGGATCAGCTTCAGCGGCTGGAAATCGTTCTCCAGGGCAGCGACCCGCTTGCCCATGTTCTTGGCGAGATCGCCGATCCGTTCCAGATCGGTGGCCACCCGCATCGCGCCGACGATCTCGCGCAGATCGATCGCCATCGGCTGGCGGCGGGCGATGGTCAGCACCGCGCGCTCCTCGATCGTGTGCTGCAAGCGGTCGATGTCGGCGTCGGCGGCGACGACGCGCTTGCCGAGCACGATATCGCGGCGGATCAGCGCATCGACGGATTCAGTGATCATGCGTTCGACCAGGCCGCCCATCTCGGCGACCAGGCGGGTCAGTTCCTGGAGATCGCTGTCGAATGCTTTCGCGGTGTGTTCAGAAGCCATGTGCTCTCTCCTCAACCGAACCGGCCGGTGATGTAGTCCTGGGTTCGTCGATCGCTCGGCGAGGTGAAGATCTTGTTGGTGTCGTCGAACTCGATCAGTTCGCCGAGATACATGAAGGCGGTCTTGTCCGAGACGCGCGCCGCCTGCTGCATGTTGTGGGTGACGATGGCGATGGTGTAGTCCTCCGCCAATTCCTGGATCAGTTCCTCGACCTTGGCGGTCGAGATCGGGTCGAGCGCCGAACAGGGCTCGTCGAACAAAATCACCTCGGGCCGCACCGCGACCGTGCGGGCGATGCAGAGCCGCTGCTGCTGGCCGCCGGAGAGGCTGAGGCCGGATGCATTGAGCTTGTCCTTGACCTCGTTCCACAGCGCACCGCCACGCAACGCCTTTTCGACCCGGCCGTCCATCTCGGATTTCGAGATCTTCTCGTACAGGCGGATGCCGAAGGCGATGTTTTCGTAGATCGTCATCGGAAACGGCGTCGGCTTCTGGAACACCATGCCGACGCGGGCCCGCAGCAGATTGAGGTCGAGCTTGGGGTCGAGGATGTTGGTCTGGTCGAGCATCAACTGCCCGGTCGCCTTCTGGCCGGGATAGAGGTCGTACATCCGGTTGAAGATCCGCAGCAGCGTGGACTTGCCGCAGCCGGACGGGCCGATGAAGGCGGTGACGCGGTTGGTGCCGAGCGCGAGGTTGATGTTCTTCAGCGCTTGGTGCTCGCCATAGTAGAAGTTCAGGCCGCGCGCGGTGACTTTCGCCGGCGCCTCGGGCAAGACGACCTGCGGCACGGGCCCGTTGGCGGCACTCACGGATACGGAGAGTTCGGTCATTTGGTTGTCCTCTCGGCGCCGAGGATGCGCGCGCCAATATTCAGGGCAAGTACGGTCAAGGTGATGAGCAGGGCCCCGCTCCAGGCGAGCTGCTTCCAGTAGACGTAGGGGCTTTGCACGAAATTGTTGATGGTGACCGGCAGGTTCGCCATCGTCTTGGAGAGGTTGAGGCTGAAGAACTGGTTCGAAAGTGCTGTGAACAACAGCGGCGCGGTCTCGCCGGCGACGCGGGCGGTGGCGAGCAGCACGCCGGTGATGAGGCCGCTTCGCGCGGCACGGTAGGCGATCCGCTTGATCACCAGCGAGCGCGGCAGGCCGAGCGCAGAGGCCGCTTCCCGCAGCGGATTGGGCACCAAGCCCAGCATGTCCTCGGTGGTGCGGACCACCACGGGGATGACGATCACGGCGAGCGCGAGGCAACCGGCGAAGGCCGAGAAGCCGCCCATCGGCACCACGATGGCGCCGTAGATGAACAGGCCGATGATGATCGAGGGCGCGCTCAACAGGATGTCGTTGATGAAGCGGATGATCGAGGTGAGCCGGTCATGCTTGCCGTATTCGGCCAGATAGGTTCCGGCGAACAGGCCGAGCGGCGCGCCGATGCCGACCCCGATCACGGTCATGATGATCGAGCCGATGATGGCGTTGCGCAGGCCGCCATCGGTCGATCCCGGCGGCGGCGTGTCCTGGGTGAAGACCGCAAGATTGATGCCGGCGAGGCCGTTGTAGAACAGCGTAAACAAAATCAGCGCGAGCCAGGTGACGCCGAACAGGGCGGCGCCGACGCACAGCGCGCGGATGATGACGTCGAAGCGGCGGCGGGAGGCGTAGATCGGGTTCATGACCTAGTTCCCCGCCTTCTTTTCCAGCCGCATCAGCATCAACCGCGCCGCCGACAGCACGAAGAACGTCAGCACGAACAGCAGCAGGCCGAGCAGGATCAAACCCGATTGGTGCAGGCCGTCGCTCTCGGCGAACTCGGATGCGATCGCCGCCGAGATCGTGGTGCCCGGCGCGAAGATCGAGCCCGAGATGCGGAACGAATTGCCGATGATGAAGGTGACCGCCATGGTCTCGCCGAGTGCGCGGCCAAGCGCCAGCATGACGCCGCCGATCACGCCGACGCGGGTGTAGGGGATTACGACGTTGCGGACCACTTCCCAGGTGGTGCAGCCGACGCCGTAGGCCGCTTCCTTGAGCACCGGCGGCACGGTCTTGAAGACGTCGACCGAGATCGAGGTGATGAACGGCAGCACCATGATCGCCAGGATCAGCGCGGCGTTGAACAGGCTGAGATAGGAGGGCGGACCTGCGAAGATCGTGCCCAGCACCGGCACGCCGTCGAAGATCTTGATCATGAACGGTTGGAAGCTGTTGGCCAGAAACGGCCCCAGCACGAAGAAGCCCCACATGCCGTAGATGATCGAGGGAATGCCGGCGAGCAGTTCGACGGCGAGCCCGATCGGGCGGCGCAGCCACAGCGGACAAATCTCGGTCAGGAATATTGCGATGCCGAGACCGACGGGAATAGCGATCATCATCGCGATCACGGAAGTGATCAGCGTGCCATAGATCGGCCCGAGCGCGCCCAACACCGGCGGATCGGCTGATGGCGCCCAGCGCGAGGTGAACAGGAAAGAAAACCCGTACTCTTTCATCGCGGGCCAAGCGCCCGCGATCAACGAGACGATGATGCCGCCGAGAATGAGCAGCACCGAGATCGCGCAGGCGCGGGTCAGCCAGTAGAAGGTGACGTCGCCGAACTTGAAGGCGCTGAGGGCCCTGGCGCGATCATAAGGTCCGGCAGCAACTTCAGCTTCCATCACGTCGCTCTGAACCGCCATGTCTGCCACGCCAATCCCCTGCGCTTTTACTTGATTTTACTGGGTTCGTCTCGTGCCCCGGATGCAGCGCAGCGCCATTAGCGCGTTTACGCACGTCTTGGCGCGCTATGCGGTGCGCTGCTGATCCGAAGGCCTATATCTTTGGCGACGAATGGGTCCCGGCTCTGCGGTGCACCGCTGAAGAAGCGCTGCACCGCGTCAGGGACACCAACCATTTCAGCTTAGCTCTTGATCTCGGCGCTCCAGGTCTTTTCGATCAGCTTGACGACCGGCTCCGGCATCGGAATGTAGTCGAGCTCTTCGGCCATCTTGCCGCCCTTCTCGAACGACCATTTGAAGAACTTGATGGCTTCCTGAGCGGCTGCCTTGTCGGTCGCATCCTTGTGCATCAGGATGAACGTCGCTGCGGTGATCGGCCAGGAGGCTTCGCCGGGCTGGTCGGTCAGGATCACGTAATAGCCGGGCGCCTTGGCCCAGTCGGCGTTGGCGGCGGCGGCCTGGAACGCGGCTACCGTCGGCTGCACGGTCTTGCCGGCCTTGTTGACCATCGCGGCATAGGTCAGCTTGTTCTGCTTGGCGTAGGCGTATTCGACATAGCCGATTGCGTTCTTGGTCTGGCCGATGTTGCCGGCAACGCCTTCATTGCCCTTGGCGCCAACGCCCGCCGGCCATTCGACCGCGGTGCCGGAACCGACTTTGGCTTTCCAATCGGCGTTCGATTTCGAGAGATAATCGGTGAAGTTGAAGGTGGTGCCCGAACCGTCGGAGCGGCGCACCACGGTGATGGCGTCGCCCGGCAGGGTCAGCTTCGGATTGAGCTTGGCAATCGCGGCGTCGTTCCACTTGGTGATCTTGCCGAGATAGATGTCACCGAGCACTTCGCCCGACAGCACCAGTTCGCCCGACTTGATACCTTCGAGGTTCACCACCGGGACGATCGCGCCCATCACCATCGGCCACTGCACCAAGCCGTCCTTTTCGAGCGTTTCGGCCTTCAAAGGGGCATCGGTGGCGCCGAAGGTCACGGTCTTGGCCTGGATCTGCTTGATGCCGGCGCCAGAGCCGATCGACTGATAGTTCAGACCGTTGCCGGTCTCCTTTTTGTAGGCGTCGGCCCATTTCGAATAGACCGGGAACGGAAAGGTGGCGCCGGCACCGGTGATATCGGCGGCGAATGCCGACGTCGAAGCGGCGACCAGGCCGGCTGCGACGATTGTCTTGATGAAATTCATGGTGGGTCTCCATCTGGTGAGCGAAGCGCCGGTGCGCCCGATAGCGCTCACACCGCTCCCGTGTAGGAGCGGTCGATGCTGCTTTTAAGAAGGTTCGATGACAGTTGGATGACACATCTAAGCGATTGAAATCGCTTTTGTTTAAACCGACGCCGGGGGTTTGGCCTGGGGAAAACAGGCGGTAAAAGTAGCGCCGTTTTTCGGCACGCTTTCGATCAAAAGCCGGCCGCGATGACGGTTAAGAATATGTTTCACCAAGGATAAACCGAGCCCGGTTCCACCCTGCGCCCGGCTGTCGCCGACATCGACCCGGTAGAAGCGTTCGGTGAGCCGCGGCAAATGTTCCGGCGCAATCCCGGGGCCGAAATCGCGGACCAGGACGCGGACCTCCGGCGCCCCCTCGGCGGAACTCGCCTGCACCAGCGAGACGATGACCTTGGCTCCGGAGGCGCCATATTTGAGCGCGTTCTCGATCAGGTTTTCGAACAGCCGCAGCAACTCTTCGCGGTCGCCGGCGATCGTCACCGGCAGTTCCGGCAGATCGATCTCGATGGCGACCTGGCGCTCATGCGCCAACGGTTCCAGTCCGTCGGCAACCTGCCGGATGATCGGCACGATATCGACCGATGTATCGGGGCGGACATGCGCCGACAATTCGACCCGCGACAGTGACAGCAAATCGTCGATCAAGCGCGCCATCCGCGTCGCCTGCGTGTGCATGATGCCGAGAAAGCGCTCGCGCGCCTTGACGTCATCCCTGGCCGGCCCCTGTAGCGTATCGATGAAACCCGACAACGCGGCGAGCGGCGTGCGCAATTCGTGGCTGGCATTGGCGACGAAATCGGCCCGCATCTCCTCGACCCGGCGCAGCGGCGTCAGGTCGTGGAAGGTCATCAGCATGCATTTGTCGGTGCCGCCGAACAGCGTCGGCACCGGCACCGGCGTGATGATCAGTTCCATCCAACGATCGACCGGAACATGGTCGAGATAGGTGGCGCGGCGCGGTTCGGTGGTCGCGATCGCCTCGCGTAACGCGGTGATGATTTCGGGCGAGCGCAGCGCGAACTGGGCCAGTTCGTTCCTGCGCAAAGCGGGCGCGAGCTGGGCAGCCGCGGCATTGAGATGGATGACGCGGCCGGCACGGTCGAGCAGCACGGCCGGATCCGGCATTCCGGCGACGACCGCGCTGACGGCGGCGGCCTCGACCGGGTTGACGCCGCGGACGTCCTCGCGGGAGGTGGCCGGATCATGCAGCCGCCATGGCACCAAGGCTGCGGCGGCGATGCAGATGAAGGCCGCAAAGGCCCGCGCCAATGCCAGTTCGCCGAGCGCGACCAGCACGGAAAGCACGAGGCCCGCGGCCAGCAGGATAATCGCCGAATGCCGCAGCCGGTCGGGCCACGGGGCAAAGAAGGAGGAAGAGGTGGAATCGTCTATTGCCATCGCGCCGGCCTTCTTCCCATCGCTGTTTTTTTCACGCGCGAAAGCGCGTTGGCGCCAAAGTCCTCAGGCGCCGGTGTCTCCACGCTCGCGCACATAGACGGCCTCACGTCTCGGCTCGGCGTCGGGACCAGGGGTCAATTGGCGCAGGCGCTTCAACCGCGCACCGAGGATAACCTCCCGAAACGTCAGCAAGATTACAGATATGACAAAAGGCGCAATATAATAGAGCACCCGGAACAGCAGCATGCCGCCGAGCAGGTCCTCCCGGTCCATCTGCCAGAGGCCGACCAGCATCGCGGCATCGAACACGCCTAGCCCGCCGGGCGAATGGCTGGCGAAACCGAGCAGCGTCGCCGAAACGAAGATCACCGCGACTACGACAAAGCCGAGATTGGGCTCGTCCGGCACCAGCACATACATCGCCAGCGCGCAGAACCCGAGATCGACGATGCCGATCGCGATCTGCAACAGCGTCAGCGGGCCGCCCGGCAGCGTCACGGTCCACGGCCCGCGACCGACCCCGCGCGGCTGGGTCCAGACCCAGACCACATAGGCCACCAGTCCCGCGATGATCACGAACGCCGCGGCGCGGTTGAACCAGGCTGGCAGCTGATCGATCGCGGCCGCGGCTTCCGGATGACAGGCGATGCCGAGTCCGAGCACCGCGGCATTGCCGAGCCAGAAGGTCAATCCTGCGAGGAAGCAGATCTTGGCGACATCGATCGCGTTCAGTCCCCAGGCCGAATAAATCCGGTAGCGCACCGCGCCGCCGGTAAAGACGCTGGCGCCGACATTGTGGCCGATCGAATAGGAGGTGAAGGCGGCAAGCGCGGTGACGCGGTAGGGGATCTCGGCATGGCCGATCGCACGGACCGCGAACAAGTCGTAGAAGGTGAGCGTGAAATAGCCTGCCGTCACGAAGATGGCCGCCAGCACGATCTGGCGCGGCTCGGTGCTCTTGATGGCCTCGATCACCTCGTTGGTGTCGATGCCACGGAGCATGTGATAGAGCACGTAGCACGCGATCCCGATGACCGTGATACTGATCACAACCCCGAGCTTATGCAGGATTTGCTTCTGGCGCAGAAACGAAATCGCCCTGCGTATTGCTTCCAGCATCTAGACCTCAAATTGCGATCCGGCGACGACGGCTGCCGAGCGGACCCCGCCGACGCTACGCTGCTCCCTGGCCCCTCTGGTAGCGCGTTTTGGGCCGGAGTGGAATTCGCCTAACGACAATAAAACGCGCCTCTTCAACATATTAGGGAGCATTGATGACAGTGGGTGCACAGTTTTGCTGTATTCTTCGGAAGCCATGCGGATTCTGACATATTGGCCGCCCCGGTCACACCCGTGTGAAACCGGGGACGCGGGGCGTCATCCGGCGCCGGGTTTCGCCGAAAGCCGCTGGTAGAACAGCAAATCGAGCCCCGGCGCCTGGCCGACCAGACCGGTCAACACCGCGTGCACCTGGCCGCGATGATGGGTCTGGTGATTGAGCCAATGCGCCAACGCGGGCGCCAAGGACTGTTCGAAGACTTCCGGCGTCGATATCCGGCGGTACCTGATGATGCCGGCAATCCGGGCATCATCCAGGCTGTCGACGAAATCGACGATGCGCCGGTCCTCGGCCTCGCGGGCGGGGCGGAGTTCGTCCAGCGTTCGAACAGGATCGCATCCAGCCGGTCCGGCGCGGTGCCCGTGCCGGTGAAACGCTGCATCCAGATCCGATCGGTCGCCAAGAGGTGATTGAGCGTGCCGTGGACCGACTTGAAAAAGGTGCCACGATCGGCGCGATATTGTTCACGGCCAAGCCGTGCCGCCGCGTCGTAGAGCCGCCCGTTGGCCCAGGCATTGTAGCGACCGAACATCTGATAATGAGCCAAGAGCGTCATGGCAAAATCTCACGCCGCCGGCGCAGTGCGCGAGACCACCCAGTCGCGCAGCCATGATCCGATCGCGCAACCGACGAGATAGAGCGCGAACATGATCAGACCGAGGTCGAGCCAATAGCCGAACCGTCCCGGCACGATGCGCGACAGCGCCGCGGCCACTAGCACGACCGCCAAGGCTGCCAGCCACCGCTTCATGACCTTCGATACGCCCTCGCCATGCTGGACCACGGAGATCCAGCCCATCGCCAGACCGAGCAGCGCGGAGGACAACAGCCAGCCCCAGTAGAATGTCGTCAGATAAGCCATTTACTGCCTCACCACGAAATCGATGCGGCGGTTCTGCGCCTTGCCTTCGTCTGAATCATTACCGGCAACCGGCTGCGTGCTGCCATAGCCGACCGGCATGAAGCGGCTTGAGGGCAGTCCCGCCCGTACCAGATAGTCGGCGACGGCCTGCGCGCGCTTCTCGGAAAGCGCCTGGTTGGCGGCCTCCTCGCCATCGGTATCGGTATGTCCGGCGACTTCGATATTGGCATTCGGGCAGCGTAGCGCCGTCTCGATCAGGCGGTCGAGGAGACCGGCGGAATCCGCAACGATGTCGGCTTTGCCCGACTCGAACCTGATCCGTGCCTTGCCCAAGAGATCCGCAAACAGCTGCTGACAGACGGTAGCATCGACCGGCGCCGCGGCCGGTTTGACCGAGATTTCAGGCTTGAATTGCCAGTTCGGCGGAAAATCCTTGCCGAGGCCGGCACGGATCTGGCCGACGGCGGCCTCATAGAGCGCATCGCCCGACAATTTTACCTCGCGGTCGGACACCACGAGCGTCCCGGTCGACAGCCGCGACAACGCACCGAGCGCCGGCACGACAGCGGCGGCAAATCCTGCGGGCGCGCCGACGCTCGCCTTCAGATTGTCGACGACCTTTTCGCTGAAAAACTTGCGTCCGGCCGCCGCCACCAGCGCCGCGTGGACATTATTGTCAGGTACATAACCGGTCAGCGTCAGCGTCACCGCGACCGGATCCTTGTAGGCCTGGAAGATATAGGGCGGCGCTTTGATGTCGTTGGTCGCGACCGTATAGCCCTCCGGGAGGTTTTTCAGCGCCGCGGCGATCGCTTCCCTGCCGCCGAGTTCACGCGCCATGCCTGACAGCGAGACCTTGGTGTCCGACAGCGTGATCTTGCCGTCCTTTAACTTGCCGATCTGGTCGAGCAGCAGCAGCGCGGCATTGTCAAAGCGCAAAGGCGCGCCGCGCGACAGATTCATGCGGTCGGCGACTTCGACGCCGCCGAGACCGGCGCGCGCCGCCTCGATCAACTTGGCCTTGCTCGAAGGCAGCGGCGAAGAGCCGCCCAGCGTCACCCGGACCACATCGCGCTCAGCCGACCAGACGAACGGCTTGGCTTCGGGAACGAGGCGGGTTTCGTCGTTGACCAGCCGCACCCCCGGCACGGCATCGACGGAGGCAACCGCACTAAGCCTGCCATCCTCCGAGAACGCGTCGGCCGCAAACGTCACGTCGCGACCCGCGACCACAATTCGCCTTTTGTCGAGGACGGTATCCTTCAGGGCTGTGGTCGAACGCTGCGCCAGGTCGGCTTCCAGCGGTTCAGTACTGGTCCAGGCCGCAATAGCCCAAAAGATGACCAACGGAATCACACCCGGCCACCATTTGCCACTCCACCTGAAAAGTCCGCGCATTCGAGGTCCTAAACTCCGGGAACAGAGAGAAAACAAACCCTTGCGGGGCTGTCAAACCCGAAATGACACAGGAGCGTATGCTTGCGGGTATTTGCCCGGCTAACTGTTTCTTCAGCGGTCTGTCGCTAATTTCGAGAAGTACCCCAACAGGCCGCCACGCCCTGATGAAAATGCTTCGCAACACCGTTATCCGCGCCGGGCTGGAAGCGCTTTACTTCTCCGGTGCGCACCATCTGCTGCGACCAATCTTCGCAGGCGTCGGCGCTATTTTCATGTTGCACCATGTGCGTCCCAACCGCGACGCCGAGTTCCGGCCCAATCATCACCTCGAGGTCGAGCCGGAATTCCTGCGCGCGATGCTGGCGCATCTGCGCACACTCAACGTCGATCTGGTCAGCATGGACGAGGCGCATGCGCGGCTTTCCCAGGGGAATTTCGCACGGCGCTTCGCCTGCTTCACCCTCGACGACGGCTATCGCGACAACCGCGATTTCGCGTTGCCCGTGATGCGTGAATTCGACGCACCCCTCACCGTCTATGTCGCCAGCGATTTTGCCGAAGGTAGCGGCCGGCTTTGGTGGGTCGCGCTGGAGCGCGTGATCGCCAAGGCCGCCGCGATCGAAGCCCCGGTTGGCGGCACGTTGACCTGCTTCGATACATCGACGCTGGCGGCCAAGCAGGCGGCCTTCGACCGGTTGCACGATTGGCTGCGTGCACTTCCCGGCGAACATGATGTGCAGCGCGAAATCTCCGCGTTGTGCACGCGGCATGACGTCGACGAGGCCACGATCGCCCGCGACCTCTGCATGTCCTGGGACGAGTTGAAGGCGTTCGCGGACGATCCGCTGGTGACGATCGGTGCGCATACCATCACCCATTGCAATCTGGCGAAGCAGTCCGAGGCGATCGCCGCTTCCGAAATCGAGACCAGCCGCGCACGCATCGAGGCGGCGCTGCAACGGCCGGTCGTTCATCTGGCCTATCCCTATGGCGACAGGATCGCCGCCGGCCCGCGCGAATTCGCACTGGCGCGCGCAGCTGGTTTCAAGACCGCGGTGACGACGCGGCCGGGCATGCTGTTCCCGGAAAGCGCTGATCACCTGACCGCGCTCCAGCGGGTTTCGCTCAACGGCAATTACCAGGACGAGCGCATCATCCCGGTGCTGACCTCCGGCGCCGCCACCGCGATGTGGAACGGGTTCCGGCGCATCGACGCGGCGTAATCGACAATTGTTTTCGTCGTCCCGGCCAACGAGTCGGCGCGAAGCGCCGCCCCGTTAGCCGGGACGACGGTTGTTGACTCATCAATCTCCCACGCCCAAAACCACGGTCAAAGCAAAGGGAGCAACACATGTTCAAGAATCTGTTTTCACTCAAGGGCCGTGTCGCGTTGGTGACGGGCGGATCGCGCGGCATCGGCAAGATGATCGCGGCGGGTTTTCTGGCGCAGGGTGCGGCGAAGGTTTACATCACGGCGCGCAAGGCTGGGCCCTGCGAGGCGACCGCGAAAGAACTCTCGGCCGCCTATGACGGCGAATGCATCGCGCTGCCGATCGATATTTCAACCGTCGCGGGCTGCGAGAAGCTCGCCAGCGAGATCATCGGACTGGAGCCGAAGCTCGACATCCTCGTCAACAATGCGGGTGCGGCCTGGGGCGCCGATTTCGACGAATTTCCGGAAAGCGGCTGGGACAAGGTGATGGATCTCAACGTCAAGTCGCTGTTCTTCCTGACCAAGGCGCTGGCGAAACCGCTGCGCGCGGCCGCTTCCCACGAACGGCCGGCCAAGGTGATCAACATCGCCTCGATCGACGGCATCTTCGTCAACCCGACGGAGACCTATTCCTATGCCGCGAGCAAAGCCGCGGTGATCCATCTGACACGACGGATGGCGACCAAACTGGTCAAGGACCATATCAACGTCACCGCGATCGCACCGGGCGCCTTCAAGTCCGACATGAACAAGGCCGCGCGCGATCACGCCGACGACCTCGCAAAGATCATTCCGGCGCGGCGCGTCGGAACCGATGAGGATATGGCGGGGATCGCGATCTATCTCGCCTCGCGCGCCGGCGACTATGTGATCGGCAACACCATCGCGGTCGATGGCGGGGTGGTGTACGCGAATGCGGGGCTGGAGATCGCGGGGTAGGTTTTGCGCACGCGGTGCGCTCCCTCGCCCCGCTCTTCGCGGGGAGAGGGTTGGGGTGAGGGGCTCTCTCCACGAGCGTGATCTCTCGATGGACCTGTACCCCCTCACCCGCCGCGCAAGAGCGCGGCGACCTCTCCCCGCAAGCGGGGCGAGGTAAGAAAGATTACGTCTCGATCTTCACGTACTCGAAATCGCCGGGCTTGTTGTCGATGCCGACTTTCGGCGGCGAGATCCAGGAGGCGTAGGTGCCGGCCTCGGTGACCGGAGTCATGAGCGAGGCGATGAAGTCGCCATCGGCGGTTGACGGCAACCACTCGCCCTTGCGGCCATTCCAGGTCGCGTCGTCGATCAGGACGCCGTCGGGCGTCGCGTTGATATCCCTGAACTCGCCGATCTGGCGGTGGAACGCGACGTTCGGCAGCGTCAGCTTGAACCGGTAGCCGGCGGTCGAAATCACCTTGTTCCAGCGCAGCATGCCCTTGACGCAGTCTTGCGTGTAGTCGTCGCGCAGCCGCATGTTGAGCGCGGTCAGCGCCGGCTCGTCGACACGCTTGATCACGCCATCGACCAGCTTGAGCACGGGATAGGTGCTGTTCTGCAAGCGATGATCGTCGTCGATCTGGGTTTCCTTGTAGCGGCCCTTGATGCCGGCGTTGAAGGCGTTGGCCGCGTTGGTCGAAACTTCCGAGCCGAACAGGTCGAGCGACAGCGAATAATGCAGGTTCAGCTTCTTCTGGATGGTTGGAAGATCGATGACGCCGAGCGCGCGGACTTTGGCGATATCGGTGGGATCGGTGATGCCGGCTTCCTTCATCGCCTCACAGGTGCGCTGCACGACGCGGCTGATGCCGGTCTCGCCGACGAACATGTGATGCGCCTCTTCGGTCAGCATGAAGCGGCAGGTGCGCGACAGCGGATCGAAGCCGGATTGCGCGAGTGAGTGCAGCTGCATCTTGCCGTCGCGGTCGGTGAAATAGGTAAACATGAAGAACGACAGCCAGTCCGGCGTCGCCTCGTTGAAGGCGCCGAGCATGCGTGGGCTATCCGCATCGCCGGAGCGACGGCGCAACAACTCATCGGCCTCCTCGCGGCCGTCACGGCCGAAATATTTCTGTAGCAGATAGACCATCGCCCAGAGATGGCGGCCTTCCTCGACATTGACCTGGAACAGATTGCGCAAGTCATAGAGTGAGGGCGCGGTCTTGCCGAGATGGCGCTGCTGTTCGACCGAGGCCGGCTCGGTGTCGCCCTGGATCACGATCAGGCGGCGCAGCGTGGCGCGATGTTCGCCCGGGACTTCCTGCCAGGCCGGCTTGCCAAAATTCTCGCCGAACGGAATGACGCGATTTTCTTCCTGGGGAGCGAGCAGGATGCCCCAGCGATATTCCGGCATCTTGACGTAATCGAACTTGGCCCAGCCGCGCGGATCGACCGAATAAGCGGTGCGTAGATACACCAGCGACTGCTGGAAGCCTTCCGGCCCCATGTCGCTCCACCAATCCATGTAGCCGGGATGCCAGCCCTCCAGGGCTTTCAGCACCTGGCGATCCTCGCTGAGATTGACATTGTTGGGAATCTTGGTCGAGTAGTCGACATTCATGTGATTCATGGCGTGCTCCTTGCTCGCTCTCGTGTCCCGGACGCGGTGCGACGCGAAGCGGTGCGCCGCAGAGCCGGGACCATCTCAGTGACGATCCATGTGGGTCCCGGTTCTGCGAAGCAGCGCAAACGCGCTGCATCGCGCCCGGGACACGAAGTCAAACCCGCGTCATATCGAATTGCGCCTTCTGGCCGGTGCCGTAGCGGCGCAGCGCGCCGTCTTCGCCAACCGCATTGGGGCGCTGGAAGATCCAGTTCTGCCACGCGGTGAGGCGCGAGAAGATCTTGGATTCCATGGTCTCAGGTCCGACGAAACGCAAATTCGCTTCCATGCCGGTGAGGCCGTCGGGCGAGAAGGACGTTCGTTCCTCGAAGAACACCCGAATTTCGTCGTCCCAGTCGATGTCGTCTAGCGCGAAGGTGACGAGGCCGAGTTCTTCGGCCTCCTCGGCGTCGAGCGTGGTGCCGATGGTGGCCTCGGCGCGGTCGATATCGGCTGGATCGGCCTGAAAGCGCGATTGCAGCCGGGTCAGGCCGTGGCACATCGGATAGGGGCCGAAATTCATCGCCGACAATTCGATGGTGGGCGGAGCGCGGTTGTCACCCTGCTTCTGGCCGATCAGCATGTAGGAGCGGTCGGCGGCGAACACCAACTCGGCCAGCGTGCCGACAAAGCAGGAGCCGGGCTCGACCAGCGTCACCAGCGTGCGCGAGGTGACGTCGATGCGCTTCAGCACCCGCTTCCAATACTGCCTGATTTCGTTGACCAGCCAGTGCGCCTTGTTGGCTTCGAGCAAGGCGTCGCTGGCCAGCACGTTGGCGCGGTCGCCATGCGACTTGAACACCAGCATCGCGGTTTCGAGCTCGTTGATGCGCAAATGAAGGATCGCATCATCGAGCTCGCGCGCTACCTGGAGTGGCCAGAACGAGGCGCCTTGCGCGATCAGGCCGTCGATGTCGACCGGCGGGGCCTGCTCCGGCGCCTTGATAGAAATGGTGGCGATGCGCTGCCCACGGTCGATGTCGACACTGACAAAGCCGTAGCGGATGCCGGCGTCGTCAATGGTCCGCGTCAGCGGCGTCAGCGTGATACCCTTGCCATTGCCGTTGCGCTTCGATGCGGCGGCGAATTCCTTTGCTCGCTCGGCGACCTTGGCTTCAAGCTTGCTGTTCGGCACGATCTCGTCGACCAGGCGCCATGCGACAGCGCGCTTGCCTTTGATCCCTTCCTCGATGGTGCAGAAGAAATCGGCATGGTCGCGGCGCACCTTGCGCTTGTCGACGACGCGCGTAAGCCCGCCGGTGCCCGGCAACACCGCCAGCAGCGGTACTTCCGGCAGCGAGACCGCCGCCGAGCCATCGTCGGCGAGCATGATGTGATCGGTTGCGAGCGCCAGCTCATAGCCGCCGCCGGCCGCGGTGCCGTTGACGACGGTGATGAAGCGCTGCCCGGAATTTTCGCTGGAATCTTCGAGCCCGTTGCGGGTCTCGTTGGTGAATTTACAGAAATTGACTTTGTGGGCATGGGTCGCGCCCGCCAGCATGCGGATATTGGCGCCAGCACAGAACACCCGGTTCTTGCCCGAACGCAGCACCACGGCCTTCACCTCGGGATGTTCGAAGCGCAGCCGCTGCACGGCATCGGCCAATTCGATGTCGACGCCGAGATCGTAGGAATTGAGTTTTAGCTGATAGCCCTCGAACAGGCCGGCGTTCTCATCGACGTCCATGGTCAGCGTCGCAACATCGCCAACGACATCGAGTTTCCAATGCCGGTAACGCGACGGATCGGTTTGAAAGTCGATGTATTTCGCGCCTCCCGCGAGGACGCGATCTTCACCCGCCATGAGCCACCCTTTTGGTTTTCTGCTAAACTGCTATATGCACAATAATGCATGTTTTTGATCAGGTCTAGTACAGAACGTCAAAATATGCATTTTGTTTCATGTTCGGCTGGCGGCCGCAAAGGCCACCCAATCGGCCTTGGCGAGCGTTGGCCGCTCCAGTTTGGCCTTGATGACCCCGGCAAGCGCCGCCACCGGAAAACCGTCGGCGAACCCGTCGCCGCCGGTGCTGCGGCTACCCAGCGCGTTGAGCTCGCCGAGCGCCTCGCCCAGCAATCTGGCCGCGGTGTGGAGCTTTTGCATGCGCAGGCGCAAATTCGCGGTCGCGATCAGGATGCAGGCGCGCAGCAAAATGCGCTCGCGGCCGCCTTGCGGCGCCGCCGCCCACACCGCCTCCAGGACCTCCTGCGACTCCCAGAAATAGCCGTGGTCGTTGAGCCGGAGGCCGTAACGCAGCGCCGGATGCCGCGCCGGCACATGGCCGCCAAAGCGAGACGGCACCAATGAGGTGATTTGGGCCAGCGTCTCGTAATCGGCCTCACCAGCCTCGCCGGGCACATAGGCCCATCGCGGCAGCGGAAGTTGGCCTGTGGCTGATGGCGTGGTCATCGGGGCAAGATCCCGAAAGATTTGGCCCCGAGAAGTGTGGCCGCAACAAACGCGTTACGCGGCCCGTCCCTGCGAGCCGTCATGGACACGCAACACCGCGTTTGCGAATTCCTGGATCGCATCCAGCGTCGCCCTCGGCGCTTCCCGATGCGGCGCATGTCCCGCCCCCGGGATCACCGTCACATCGACCGGACAGTAGCACTCTTCCCTTGCGATCTCGACCTGACGCATCGTCCCATACTCATCATCCACACCCTGGAGGATCGCGATGGGTACGCGGATATAGGCGAGGTATTCGGAAATATCCCAGTTGCGGAATTCCGGGTTCAACCAGGCATCGTTCCAGCCATAGAAGGCGTTGTCGACATCTCTGTGCCAGCGCTTAAGCTTCGTCTTCAGCTCTGACGTCTCGTAGGCGATCTTGATCCTGGCGATCGAGGCTACCGAAATATCCTCGACGATAAAGTGCGGCGCGATCATCGCGACGCCCTCGACGCGATGATCCTGGTGGCTGCCGGCATAGATCGCCGCGATCGAAGCGCCGTCGGAATGCCCGCACAACAGCCCGCGGCGGAAGCCGATCTGGTCGAGCAATTTCGGCAGCACGTCGAGCGCCTCGATATGCATGTAGTCGACCGGGCGCGGCAATTTCACCGGCGTCGAGGCGCCGTAGCCGGCGCGCGAATAGAGGAAGATCCCGGCGCCGGTCGCGGTTTGCAACTGTTGCGGAAAATCACCCCACAGGCCGACTGATCCCAGCCCCTCATGCAGCATCACGATGGTCGGCGCGTCCGCGGGTGATGGACCGATCATGCGGTATTCGAGATCGGAAGCGCCGATGCTGAGGAAGCCGGTGGGGGACAGGGTGGTCATTGTAGTAGTCTCCACTAGCACCGTCATTCCGGGATGCGCCGTAAGGCGCAGGCCGCAGATGCGCAATTGCGCATCGGAGAATCCATACTCACGATCGTGGTTATCGATTCCGGGCTCGCCGCTTCGCGGCGCCCCGGAATGACGGCGTTATTTGTTATCGCCATCGCGCAACTTGAATCGCTGGATCTTCCCCGTTGCCGTCTTCGGCAGGCTATTCACCACATCGATCCAGCGCGGATATTTCCACGGGCCGATCTTCTGCTTGACGTGCTCCTTCAGCGCCTCATGCAGGCCGTCGGTTTTGCTATCGGCGCGCAGCACCACGAAGGCTTTTGGTTTCAACAGTCCTTCCGGATCGGCTTCGGGCACCACGGCGGCCTCTAACACCGCGGGGTGCGTGATCAGCGCGCTCTCGACCTCGAACGGCGAGACCCAGATCCCGGAGACCTTGAACATGTCGTCGCTGCGGCCGCAAAACGTATAGCGGCCATCGTCGTCGCGAATGTATTTGTCGCCGGTGCGGGTCCAGTGGCCTTCGAAGGTTTGCCGGCTCTTGCTGCGCTGGTTCCAGTAACCCTCGCCGGCCGAGGGCGCGTCGACCAGCAATTCGCCGACCTCGCCGTCGGGCACCTCCGTGCCGGCCTCGTTCACCAGCCGCACTCTGTAGCCGGGCACCGGGCGGCCGGAGGTGCCGTATTTGATGTCATCAGGCGCATTGGACAGGAAGATGTGCAGCAGCTCGGTCGAGCCGACGCCGTCGAGGATGTCGGCGCCGAACCGCGCCTTCCAGGCGTTGCCGACCGATTCCGGCAGCGCTTCGCCCGCCGAGGTGCAGATACGCAAGCGGTTGCCGGCGCGCGCGTCCTTCTGCGTCTCGTCGTTCAGCATCGCCGCGAACAATGTCGGCACGCCAAAGAAGATGGTGGGATTGTATTTGTTCATCAGCGCGAACATGACGGCCGGCGTCGGACGTTCGGGATTGAGCACCGTGCTGGCGCCAACCGACATCGGAAAAGTCAGCGCATTGCCAAGGCCGTAAGCGAAGAACAGCTTTGCCGCCGACAGCCCGACATCATCCTCGCGAATGCCGAGCACCTGCTTGGCATAGGTTTCAGCGGTGGCGGCGAGATTGGAATGCAGATGCCGCACGCCCTTGGGCATGCCGGTGGAGCCCGATGAATAGAGCCAGAACGCCGGTTCGTCGGGATGGGTCGCCGCGGTCGCAAATGAATCGCTTTCGCGCGCGAACTCGTCGGAGAGTTTTTTGTGACCGTGCGCATCCTTGCCGGAAACTATGACGTGTTCCAGGTCCGGCATCCGCCCGACCATATCTTTCACGACGGGCAGCAGCGCCTCGGAAATGAACAGCACGCGGGCGCGGCAATCCGCCAGCACATAGGCATACTGGTCGGACGTCAAAAGCGTATTGAGCGGCACCGGCACGATGCCGGCGCGGATTGAGCCTAAGAACACGCAAGGAAAGTCGACGGTGTCGAGCATGATCATCGCGACGCGCTCTTCGCGGCGGACGCCGAGCCGGCGCAGCATGTTGGCGACGCGGCAGCTCTGCTTTTGCAGATCGCCGTAGGTCAGTTCGGAGACGGTGTCGGTGAAGGCGAGTTTGCCGCCGCGGCCCTCGTCGATATTGCGGTCGAGCAGCCAGGTCACCGCATTGTAGGAACCGGACGTACCGCTCACAGCGCTTCTCCCCATATTTTAAGAATTATAATTCATATAAAGTCATCAGCTGCGCTTGCTGTCAATCCTCTCCGGCACTATGTTTCCGCAGCCTGCCGATTTGCGCCCGAGCCCACCTGAGGGAAATGACCGAAAACCGCGATCCCGAAACCGGCTTTCTCGAAGCGCTCGGCCAGCGCGTCCGCACCATGCGGGCGTTGCGCGGCATGTCGCGAAAGGTACTCGCGAAAGTTTCCGGCATCTCCGAACGCTATATCGCGCAGCTCGAAAGCGGCAAGGGCAACGTCTCGATCGTGCTGCTGCGCCGGGTCTCGAACGCGATGGGCGCGCATCTGGAAGACCTCATTCCCGCGACCGAACCCGCGCCCGACTGGGCCGTGATCCGCGATCTCCTGCGCAAGGCGACGCCGGGCCAGATCGAGCAGGCCAAGAATGTGCTGGCGGGCGGCGGCGCCTCGGCACATCGCAAAATGTCGTTCTCGGGGATCGCGCTGGTCGGCCTGCGCGGCGCCGGCAAATCGACGCTCGGCAAGATGCTGGCGAAAAAGATTGGCTGGAGTTTTGTCGAGCTCAACAAGGAGATCGAGGCGCAGAACGGCCTCTCCGTCGCCGAGATCATCGCACTCTACGGCCAGGAAGGTTTTAGGCGCATGGAGTAGGCAGCGCTTACGGCATTGCTGGCGCGAAAAGAGCTGATGGTGCTGGCGACCGGCGGAGGCATCGTCTCCGAGCCCCTCACTTTCGACCTGATCCTGTCGTCGTTCTATACCATCTGGCTGAAGGCCGAACCGGAAGAGCACATGGCGCGAGTCCGCGGCCAGGGCGATCTGCGGCCGATGGCGGATGATCGCTCGGCGATGGCAGAGTTACGCAACATCCTGGTCAGCCGCGAACCGCTTTATGCGCGGGCTTCGGCGGTGGTGGATACCGCAGGCCTTGCGGTGGATGCCGCAGCGGCGCGTTTGATCGACGCGGTCGCGCCGGTGCTGCACGACGAAGCGCGGATGTTTGCGCGGGGCTGACGGGCACAACCGGGTGTCCGATTTTCCGACCATTGCATCTCGCCCTGACCGCTCATTCGCGCTACTGATCGCGTGTGACCGGCACGGGAATCATCGCTCTCGACCTCGGCATTCGCGGCGCAGCCGCGGGCCTGTTTTTGATGATCATGTTCGTGATCCTGATACGGACCCGGCCGCTCACGACGATCAAGCTGCTTGGCGCGGCCATGGCAGCGCAGACAGTCGCCTATTTGATCGCCACTGCCCCTTTCGTGCCGAAGTCGACGCTGTGGTGGACCTTGCCGATCCTGGCCGGCAACCCGGTCGTGATCTGGCTCTGGGTTCGCGCGACGTTCGATGACGATTTTGTCGTTCAACGCTGGCATGCCGCCTTCTGGCTGATCGTCATCGGTATCGCGTTCTCGGCATCGCTTGGCTGGACAAGCTGGCCGGTCCTTGCACGCGCAACCGCCCAATCAATCTCGTTGCTGACGCTGGTGCTGGCGCTTTCGGCTGCCATGCAAACGGTCAGGACCTGGCGTGCCGATCTGGTTGCCGGCCGACGGCGGATGCGGCTCGCGATCGTGACGTCGTCATTGTCGTTCGTTGGCCTGTTGGCCGTTTCGCACCTGACGTCGGACCCGGCCGCGATCCCCGGCGTTTTTGGCAGCCTCCCCAGTGCGATCGGCCTGTTGGCGATGGCGGCTCTGGTCGGATGGAGTCTGTTTTATCCGCCACCGGCCGCGGTCGCTGCGACAGCGCTGGATGCCTCGTCCGGCGACGTTCAGACCGTGTCGCGCGCCGATGGCGGCCGAGATGCCGTCGCGCCCCTCGTGTTGCGTCGCCTCGACCGTTTGATGAGTGTCGAGCGCATCTATCGGCAGGAAGGTCTCACCATCGCCATGCTCGCGGCCCGGCTCGACCTGCCGGAACATCGGCTCCGACAGGTCATCAACGAGGGGCTCGGCCACCGCAACTTCAATGCGTTTCTCAACCGCTACCGGATTGACGAGGCCAAGGCGTCATTGTCCGATGTCGGCCAGCGCGACGTCCCAGTGCTCACCATCGCCATGGACGCCGGATTCCAGTCGGTCGGGCCGTTCAATCGTGCCTTCAAGGCCGATACCGGCCAGACGCCAACCGAATTTCGGCGCGACGCCCTGGCGGAATCGCAAGCGAGTGCATCCAAAAACGACGACGCTTCCGAAATCGGCCAACGGAATCGAGAAATCGGCTAGCCGATTTCTCGATTTGGCGAGAACGGATTGGTCCGGCCCGGCAAATTGCAACGACCGATTGCTTCGTTACTATTCCTTTGGGGGTCCCATGACGTATGTCGAGCAAAAGCCGGAACGTCTGCATGCCCTCGATGCAGTCAGGGGCTTTGCCTTGCTGCTCGGCATCGTCCTGCATGCAACATTGTCATTCATCCCGTCGCCAACCCGGATCTGGATCATCGAGGACAGCCATCCCAGCATGACGCTGGCTGTGCTGCTCTTTGTCATTCACGTGTTCCGGATGACGACCTTCTTCCTGATCGCCGGCTTTTTTGCCCGTCTAAGTTTCCATCGCCGCGGCACCTGGGGCTTCATCAGGGATCGCCTGCAGCGCATCGCGCTGCCGCTGGCGGCTGGCTGGCCGATCCTGTTCACAGTGATGGGCGTGGTCATCTTCTGGGCAGCCAGCTTTCCCAATGGCGGTCCCCTACCTGGCCCGTCACGCTGGCCGCCGGTACTGCCACAATTTCCGCTCGCGCATCTCTGGTTTCTCTATGTGCTGCTGGAGCTCTATGCCGCCTTGCTGGTGCTGCGCGCCGGCGTGGTCTGGCTCGACCGGGACGGCCGGTTCCGCGATCGTGTCGATCGTATTGTCGGTCTGGTGATGCGGAGCCGGTTCGCGCCCGCGCTTCTGGCGCTGCCGATCGGGATCGCCCTTTGCCTCGATGCGACATGGATCGGCTTCATCGGCGTTCGAACGCCGGACTCGTCTCTCGTCACCAATCTGCAAGCCCTGATCTGTTACGGCACGGCGTTCGGCTTCGGCTGGCTGCTGCACCGCCAGGTCGATTTGCTCAAAATTCTGGAGCAACGCTGGTTGCTCAATCTGGTGGTGGCAACCGTCCTGATCGCTGCGAGTTTCTTCCTGGCTGGTGCAAACACGCTGCGACCCCGCCCGATCAATTATGAGACCATCAGGCTTGCAGGAGCGGTCTGCTACGCACTTGCGATCTGGACCACCAGCTTTGCCGCGATCGGACTTGCGCTGCGATTCCTGTCAGACTTCAGTCCCGTACGCCGCTATCTGGCCGACGCGTCCTACTGGCTCTACCTCATTCACATTCCGATCGTGATGGCCCTCCAGGTCGCGGTATCCCAGCTTGACTGGCCCTGGACGGTCAAATTCGCTGCGATCATGCTGGTCGCGCTCCCTGTGATGTTCGCCAGCTATCAGTATTTGGTGCGCTACAGTTTTCTCGGCGCCGTGCTGAACGGCCGGCGCATGCGCCCCGGGGCACAGCTCGCGACGCCGGCGACCGCAGGTTCAGCCGCGACGTGAGACGTCGCGCCATGTGACTCGTCGGTTTCCGTCAATTGCGATAAGCAACACGCATGAAACTGCTTTTCCTCCATGGCGCACCCGCCGCCGGCAAATTGACGGTCGCAAAGGCATTGCTCGCAATGGTGCCGGGACGGCTTTTCGACAATCATGCGGCCATCGATCTGGCGCGAACGATCTTCGACTTCGGCGCTCCCGGTTTCTGGGAGCTCGTGCGCGATGTGAGGTACTCGGCCATCGACGCCGTTGCGCAGCACGGCGTTGAGCTGCTGGTCACGACCTTCTGTTATGCCGAGCCGGACGACCGGGCCCAATTCGAGGCCTATGAGGCGATCATGCAGCGGAACGGCGGCGAACTGCTGCCGGTGTTCCTGCACTGCTCGCGGGAGGAGGCCGCGCGCAGGGTCGGCAATCCCGACCGGATCGAACGGCGCAAGATGATCTCGGCAGCAAGCCTGTTTCGAGATCTCGACCGCTATCGATTCTCGCCGGTGCCACGACCCGACTGCCTGACGCTGGATACGGGGCCGCGGCCGGCAGAGGCGACGGCGCGGGAAATCATCGGCCATTTTGGGCTTAACGCGCCGTAGCCCTGATCAGATTTCCGCAATCCGTAGACTTCCTCGTGAAACACGAGGTAGCGTTTTGGTGCGATCAGATGCGGGGTGTTTTGGCGCCACCATGCTGCGGCCTCGGGGCTCACTCTGGCGAGGATACTGACCGCAGACGCGGCTTCCACCACATAACCGGCGACAAGCTCCGCATGCCCGCGAAAAACCGCGGCCCATTGCGCCGGCCATGAACTCGGAATCGATGGGATGCCGAAGGCCAAAAGCTTCCGGCGCGCGGCATAGCGGATGACCGGCAGATCGAGGCCTACCCATTTCTGGCGCACTCAAAACGGTGCTTCGCCGGGAGGAACCGCACAATGCGGACGGCCCAATTGGGATTGCGCATTTCATCTTCCATAGCAGGTGCATCCACTTCGTGTGGGCCACGGGGATTCACGCTCACGGTGGATTGAGGAAAATCGGACTTTAGCCACGGACCGCTCTCGTGTCCCGGACGCGCTGCAGCGTGCAAACGCTGCTCCGCAGAGCCGGGACCCATGACGGTGCCATACGGATGGACCCCGGATCAGCAGCGCACCACTACGCGCTGCGCAGCATCCGGGGAACGCGGCCGCGCGCCACTCTCACAACAGCATCGATTTGACCGAATCCGCGCCTTCGCGCAGCAGCGGCAGAAACCGATCGATCATCTCATTGGTCGAGATGCGGTCGACATGCGCGCCCATGTTGATCGCGGCGATGATGGCGCCGTCGTATCGGCGGATCGGCACCGAGATCGACCGAAAGCCCGGTTCGGCCTCGCGATCGACCAATGAATAGCCCTGCGCGCGATCGGCGATGATGACCGCGCACAAACGCTTTGGATCGGTCACGGTGTGCGGCGTCAGCGGCTCGCGCCCCATCTTCGCCAGACGCTGCGCCAGGTCGACATCGTCGAACTGGCCGAGCATGACGCGGCCGACCGAGGTGCAGAACGCCGGCAGGCGATAGCCGATATCGAGGCCGGTGGAAAACACCCGCGCCGGACTGCCGCGCGCGATGAACACGACCCCGTCGCCATCCAGCACCGACAGCGAACTGATCTCCTGCGCAGCGGTGGCGATCCGGTCCAGCACCGGTTGCAGCACGGTGGCCACCTGGCTCGAGCGCAAGTACGATGCGGCGAGCGTCAGGACGTGCGGGGTCAGCGTAAACAGCTTGCCGTCGCTGGCGACGAAGCCACCTCGTTCGAGGGTGAAGAGGATGCGGCGCGCGGTGGCGCGCGGCAATTCGGCGGCGCGGGCGAGATCGCTCAGCGTCATCGGTCGGCTGGTAGTGCCGAACTTTTGGAGCAAACGCAGGCCGCGATCGAGGCTCTCGACAAAATCGGTCGCGCGCGTCTCGCCGTTTTCGCGTTTGGGTTTCGGCATCTTGTGATCCACTGGCGTGAAGACTGGCCAAAGATTGGACTTGCCGTCCGACCAAGGCATGTCATAGTTCGCCCATTAGTTCAATAGACGAACAATTCGCAAAGGGCGCGCCGCCATGATGAGCCAGGAAGCGAACGACCTGATCACCCGCACCGGACCCAAGGACCCTTGCGGGAAATTGATGCGGATGTACTGGCAGCCGGCGGCGCTGGCCGACGAGCTGGCGGGCCCACGGCCGGTGAAAGCGGTCAAATTGCTCGGCGAGAATCTGGTGCTGTTTCGCGACGAGAACGACCGCTACGGCCTGATCGACCGCCATTGCGCCCATCGCGGCGCCGATCTCGCGTTCGGCCGACTGGAGAATGGCGGCCTGCGCTGCGCCTTCCATGGCTGGCTGTTCGACACCTCAGGCCAGTGCATCGAGACGCCCGCGGAGCCCAAGGGCTCGAACCTCTGCAAGGGCATCAAGCAACGTTCCTATCCCGTGGTCGAGAAAAGCGGTATCCTCTGGACGTATCTCGGCGAAGGCGAGCCGCCGGCGTTTGCCGAGATCGACGCCTTCGTTGCGCCCGATAGCCATACGTTCGCGTTCAAGGGCCATATCAATTGCAACTGGCTGCAAGCGCTCGAAGTCGGCATCGATCCGGCGCACGCCTCGTTCCTGCATCGCTTCTTCGAGGACGAGGATACGTCGGCAAGTTACGGCAAGCAGTTCCGCGGTGCCTCGGCCGGCACGGACATGCCGATGACGAAGATCCTGCGCGAATACGACAACCCGACCATCAATGTCGAGCACACCGAATACGGAATGCGGCTGATTGCGCTGCGCGAAATCGACGAACAGCGCACCCATGTGCGCGTCACCAACCAGCTGTTTCCGCACGGCTTCGTCATTCCGATGAGCACGGAGATGACAATCACGCAGTGGCACGTGCCGGTCGATGACGAGAATTGCTACTGGTACGCGATCTTCACCTCGTACACGGCGCCGGTCGACAAGAAGAAGATGCGCGACCAGCGTCTCGAACTCTACGAGCTGCCGGATTATAAATCGCGCAAGAACAAATCGAACGATTACGGCTTCGATCCGCACGAGCAGGCCACCGCGACCTATACCGGCATGGGCGCCGACATCAACGTGCACGACCAGTGGGCGGTGGAGTCGATGGGCGCGATCCAGGACCGCACCAACGAACATCTCGGCACCTCCGACAAGGCGATCGTGCAATATCGCCGCCTGCTGCGACAGGAGATCGAGAAGGTTTCCGGCGGCGAGAAGCCGTTCATGTTCCTCGACGACAAGCGCGCCCGCGGCATCCAGGGCCC
>Ga0307516_10002154_pt1 | contig 26716 bp, 22 predicted proteins | sample 19_EM_MG_FD_203310 | JGI IMG/M metagenome (GOLD analysis project Ga0307516, IMG submission 203310) | Populus trichocarpa ectomycorrhiza microbial communities from riparian zone in the Pacific Northwest, United States - 19_EM | ecosystem: Host-associated > Plants > Roots > Unclassified | place...
ACTGTGGCTCTCGGCCAGTCCGTTTTTGGCCCCCCCCCCCCCCCCCCCCCGGTCCACCCGCTCGTCCATGCCGACCTAGCCGGCACCTAGCATCCGGGTGTGGGTGGAGAGGGGCGCAGAGAAAGCTTGTTTCTTCGTACCGCATATCGCTTGCACATGCTGACGTCCGGTTCCCCGGGGCTGGGATCGGGGTGGGGTGTGATGGGGTCACCGGCGTGCACTCGGCTGCGGTTATGGAAGGTCTGGTGGCGTGCATGGTAGGATCTCCAGGCCCGTCGCTCGGCCTCTCTGCCGCAGGAAGGTGTCCAACGGACCGCGTCCACGGATGTATGTGGGGGAGCTCGCGCCGGCGTGGCTGGATGGATGCTACAGCTCCCCGCATGGCTGGCCGAAGAAGGAAACCCGCTCGAGGCGGCCACTTGCGAAACTGTGGAGCAGTGGCAGCGTGTTCTTTGCTCCCATCGCTGTGGCGGTGCTTCCGTTTGTGCGGCGCATCCGTAGCCCGGACGGTCCTGCAGACTGGCTGCCGGTTGCTGCATCGAGCTGATGGGCACGGCGCGGTGGTGTCGAGCTCGAGGGCAGAGTATGTATTCTGCGTGCATGCACGTTCAGCCTGCTGGCTAGGTTGGGCAGTTTGTGGACACGCCGGGTCGTTGGCAAGGACCGATCCTGTATGCTGCCCGGATTCGACAGGATGGCCGGCGTGAAGAGTGGTCTGCCAGTCAACCCAAATCGCTGGCTGGACGGCTGACTTAGCCTCCACTCGGTCAGACGGGTTGCATGACTGTTTTGTGCTTCCACGCCTGTTGCTGTTCCGAGCAGTTGTTCCTCCGGTGTCAGTGATACCCCTGTCCCATCCACTCCTCCGACACACTGCCAGCCGGGATCCAGACATCCCATCTCCAAACCACTCACCACCTTCTCCCTTCAAGCGTTAGTGCCATCTCCACGCTCCACCCGGCTTCTCAGAAAGGACTCGTCCACTCCTCCGATGGCCAATCGAGTCTCGGTGACACCCCCCTATCACCCCCTCTTCCTCACTCCCGATCTATCCTTCACGTCCCCAATCTATCCTCGACACCCCCGCTCGCTCCGCTCCCTTCTTGCCGCCACTCCCTCGCCAAGCGCATAGTCCGCACTTATACCGCCGGACACCGTTCGCCACTTTGGCCGTCGCCCACTCTCCCAAACCCGCCAACCTCCCAGTCACCCCGAGCCCCCAGGACCATCCACTTATCCCCCCTCTCCCGAGTCCGGGAGTCCTCTAAACTCCATTCGTTGATTCCGTATGTGCTCTCCTCCCCCCTCGCCGTAACTGCGCTCCCCAATGCCGCCCTAGATGTCGTTCAACGCCGCCCAGCGCGCCGCGTTCATTCGGACTCCCTCTGACAAGACCAGTGCGCTTACGGGTGCGAGACGGTAGATCTCCACCGCTATACAGTACTTGCCGGGTAGGGTGGTGTTTTTGTTTAATCAGTAATTGCATGCGACTTATATAGGTCGTGGCAATATACACACTGGCTCCCGACCACTGCCCATACGGCTCGTCGAGGGGGGGTTTCAATCTGTCCATTAATCGCGTGCGACCTTCCTAGATCATGGCGATGTACGGCTCGTCGAGGGCAGGCTGGTGCGAAACCCGGCCAGTGTTTCGTGCCACAGAGTGATCAAGCGTGACGAACTGCGACTCCTGGTCTCGGCCGCAGCTCTGTCGGGCAGCAGCGGATAGGTCGCACGCAATTAGCCATCGAACAGTAGCTCCGGGAGCATGTCGCTCACCTGCCTGCCTGCCTCAATCGTAGCGATCCCGTGACGTCCCCATCTCCCATCCGCCCGCTCAGCAAGCAAGTCAGGCACGCCGAGAAGGGAGCAGGGCAGGCCAGTGGAGGACGCAAAGTGGAGGGGGGTTTCTGTTGTCTTTTTTTTCTTCTTTTCTTTTGTCGCGTTGTTTCCTCGATGCGATTTCTGGCTTCGGACAGTGGACGAGAACTAGAGTGCGGGTGTTGCCGTGTTCTAGAATGCAATTCATGATTAAACAAAAATAATAATACACAACTGCAACTCGGCGTCGGCGACGGCGATAGTACGCTCGCCGGAAGGTCCTATATCGGTATGAGAGGACTACGGCGTTAGGACGGCGGATCCGCGGTGCAGCAAAGGCATCGCCCACTGGCGGAAAAGCGAGTGAGAACGAACCGAGTCGTCCCGTGCCTGTCCCGCGAGTAGGAACCGGTGTTATTTCTGGCCCCTTGGAGACCTAATCTGGCGTATCTACCGATCCGTATCTATTTGCTTGTCGAGAGTTAAATCCGCCAGGTGTTTATATGTTCTTTTTTTGTGGGATGCCAAGATGGCGCTAGCGCGCAGTGTACTCAAGGCTATGAGTGACATACATCGTTATGAGTGATACTCTATGTGTCGGGCCGGAAATCGTCTCGCGCGCGAGCTTCCTGCCCCAACCCGGACAGAGAGCCATCGCTTCTCATCCAGTTTCCATCGGATCGGCTCGATAGAAAGGCAAAAAGTGATCCTCAAGCCAAGTAGGATCCAACCGCATGCGCCCCGCGAGCCAACGCTGCCCCAACACCCACGAGGCTGCACCAGATGCTTGCCCTTCGTGCGGGGGCAACGGCAAGGCGAACACGCGACAGCTTCCCTCTCTCCGAACTATCCACAGACCCTGGCGCGCTCTCCCGCCAAGTAGCTACGGACAGGCGTTGCCAGGGTAAGCTCTGCTTCTTCCGCCACCGGCACTCACTCTCCACATCTCGAATGTGCGGAATCTAGGCCCCTGTGCGGCGAGCCGGAGCCTTCGCGCAGCGTGCAGCCCCCCGCCCTAGTGGCGCAGTGGCGCAGTGGCGTCCGTCAGCCACCACCAGCACGCCTACCGTCCGCTCAAAGCACGGGCGTCGGCGAACAGCTGTTGGTTGGCGGCGGACAGTCCAAGAGCCGACACGGTCGCACGGAGCTCCCGCGAGGCACAGATATATACATATGCTGCTGTGCACGAACTAGGTAGTTCCCGTCTTCAACGGCAAGGCGCTCTCTGTTTCAGCCTGACGCGCGGAGATCGAGAATCCAAGTGCGTGCACTCCTCCGCTGGGTCTGCCCCCTCGGACCACCCGGGCTGCACTGGCGTGGACTCGGCGCGGCCATGCACAGCAGAGATCTGACGTGGGACGTGCAGCGGACGCTGTCCCGTGGAACGGGAGGATGAGAAGAGAGGGGCAGCGGCGCCGTGCGGGGCGGAGCACGCGGCCAGGACTGGTTCGGGGGCGCATTGTTTGACGACTCGGCTGGCCCCCTCGCGATCGATCGGTGATTGGGTATGTATGACGTTCATGGCCGGTGATGTCGTAGGCTTCGGAGTTCGATCCCGCAATCTCGCGCCCTGTCGTATGGCGGGCGGCACTTTCCAGGCCTGTACGCGTGGCTTCTCAACATGGCGCGCTCGCCCAAGGGGCCCCATGCATCTCTGTTTGGCTGGCTGCTTGGTTGGTCGTCGCCGGGGGACGAACAGTGAAAAACAAGGGCCGTCGTTCCTTCGCCACATGCAAGGCCTATGGCACGCGGGGCATCGCAAGCTGTCGTTCGCGGGCCCGTCCCCCTGCATCGTCGGGGGGGCAACGGCAATCTCCGCATATGTATGCATATGTAGAAAGCACGATCCGCTAATCCGCTTACGATTAGCTCAACGCGGATGAGGGGATATGGCAGAGGAGCCTACATATGGTGCTCGTAAGTTGCGCAGAAGGTGCGTCTGCGGTTGCGCTCCTCGCGGAGCGGGATGTGCGCGAACGCACTCAGACCATGGCGAAAGAACACTCGGACCGGACTAGAATAAAAAAAAGAAATCAGGAGTGTTCTGCATATCTACATCTCCTGTTGCGGTGGCTGCCATATGGGCCCTGGATCGGAAGTGCCCGCCGATCCGTGGATACGTTCGTATGTAGAGTATGTATGTACTTGCAATTGCTGTTGCATGCGCCGAGACGCTCGGCACTGCAATCGCGGTCGATGCGAAACGTTACCAGTCAACTTGCAGTCCGCAGCGTAGGTCATATATACTTTATACATAACGTGGCAGATTGATCTCTACATGCATATGCGGAAGACTGAGATGTGTGGGCGGATGCCCCCACGGGGCAGGAGTTTTATCGTCGCCCGTCCTCGCAAATAGATGGCGATAGAACAGGCCAGTAAATAGCTGCGACTGCCTATTCTCGCTCATCTGGGGCGTCTGTTGTTGCTGGCATTGCTCCACCGCTTTCGAGCGCAAATGTTTTCTCTTGTTCTCATGCGTTGTCTCCGAGGGAGCCAGATGTCGGAAGGTGTGTGGTTACCGAACAGAGGTCACGGAAGCCCGAAGGCCGCAATCTTTCGCACACAGTGGCGCATTCAGTGCTGAGGTTCGACCAGAAACACGTTTGCCCGACGTTGATACGTACCGCCCCCCTGTAGCCGATGGGCCTCGAACCCGTCGAAAGGCTTAACACGGGGCGAGCAGGCCCCCCAACCAGGAACAACTAACCTCACCTGAACGCAGGTGGCTGCAACCAACTGAATAAGCCACTTTCTGCGAACAGCTCGCACACCACGGTCGTGGAGTTCTCGGTCGTCATGTGGTCGGTGAACCTTCAAAGGCAAGGTCGGGTGTCCCACCGCGCGTCCTGGAACAGCTGAAGGGAACCAAGCGCGCGTATTACGAGCGCGACGTTCACCAAGAAAGCGCAGTGTGGTGCCATGAATTCCGTAGGCGGAGTTGCAGTGCCCCCGACTACACACGGGCAGCTGTCCGGGCATCGAGCAGGAGCGGCGGCCGTGTGGCTCGCTTCCGATGCTGCGCGCGAGCCGGACGGATAGCTGGAGGGGGCATGGACTGCGGTGCGCGGGGCATCCATCGTATGCAACACCCTCAGGACGTATGAAACCTCTCGCCGTCGGCCCGGCAGGCAGGTATGCACTGCACTCGGCACCCTCTCTCCGGGTATCTGTTCGCCGCTCTCGGAATACACGGGCGAGATATATCCATGCGATATATGAGGCAGTCAGCACGTGGAAGAACAGTGAATCGCTAGGAAGGATGCTGACCGGATACGAGTGCACTGGAGCGCAGCGGAAAGGAGGCGGCGATGGGCAATGTCCACGCAGTTCTAACTGCGCTCCCGTCGCTAACCGCGAACCGGTTCGACACCCCACCACACACCCTAGATAGCTGCGCACCGGACTCCCAAGACAGTGGAACACTGTGCACATACGTGAGCAGTGAGCACATACCGAGACGTCGATACACTCCGCGACTACACATCCTATGCCTCTCGCACCGTCTATGCACAGCCGCGACTGAACTGTATGGATATGTGTGCGGAGGGGCCGATTCGATGTCGATGTCTCATGCGAGCACAAGTTTCGTGGCGCTAACAAAAGGTGTGCACATATGTATATACATAGGAACGCTTCTCGGACCCTCCCCCGTTCAGGGCACGCGGCAGGCGGCAGCCAAGGCGAACCAGGTCCGTCCAGACAGGCTCGAGAAGGTTGGTATTGCGCCACAGAGCGGCACTCTCCACGGATCTCCCCAGGGCCCTGGGCGATAGTTATTCTCCTGTTGTAGTTTGCGTTTTGCGGGCACATTGACTCCATACGCCGACGAGCCAAGGCACCGCCCCCCACCTCTGCAGCTGATAGGGCTATGCACCGTTCCCTATTGAACACCCGATGCATTTCGGGGGCAATCAGGGGCTAGCGTGGTCGTGTGGTGTGGGTGTGGCGGGGGGGAGATAAGTGTATATATATTGTTGGGCAATACACCAGTCATCCTCCGCTCCAGTCCGCTGCCACCACCGCTCTCCACTCAGTCAGTCCCCAACAAAGTGCCCTGGATTTAAAAGAGCTCACCCCCTAAAGCCTTCTCCATCCGCTCGATCCTGCATTGTCACCTCAATAACCTCAACGTCCGTATATCACTACCCCTCCCTCCGCCGCCATCTTCGTGTCGGGCACCTTCTCCGAACTCCCCAAAACCTTGAACCGTCAGATACTTTATTCGTTTCATCCACAAGAATGCCTTCGGGAACGGCTTCGAAGGACAGAAGGTGCGGATTCCGTGTCTGGTGTGAAGCCCGTGTATTTCCTTACAAGCGTGAAGTGCCTCCAATAGTGCAGATGAATGTGGGAGCAATCCCGGCAGCGGTAATAGCGGTGCTGGTGCACATCAGGGCTCGGAGGTCTATTTTCCAGGCTGGGTCGAGCGAGTGTATGCCCCAGGGTTCGAGCGAACTGTTGGCGAGGGCGCCAATGCGGTGTTCCGAATCGACGCTGCGTTCCCTCCATCTCCACCTGCGGAAGCTTCCCCTAGGAGCAACGAGACCTCGTCGAGCAGCTCCGCTCCGGATTCTCCGGCAACTAAGCGGAAGCTGGCTTCTCCCACCCCGTCGGAGGGTATTCCCGCTGAAAAGAAGAAACGTCAGGAGTGAAGTTTTATTCGCATAGCATGAATGGTACCGACACAAATTCCTAGTTATTGTTCCGAAGACCAACTGTTAATCCCGTACAGTTTTTGTTAACTCATTTTCACCTTGTGCGCGGAAGATTATTGTTGCATACAAACGGCATTTGGTAGAGGGTCCGGTGGCACGGCGCATGGTTATGGTTCGGTCATACTTGTTTGGCGGGAGAATTGGTTTAGATGAGAGCGAACTTTTTTCTTGGTCTTCCTAGAGGTTTTTTGTTTTTCGATCTTCAATTATTTCCTAAACTTTTGTTGCTATTTTATAGATTCTAATTCCACAAACATCGGGGTAACTCACATCTCCATGCAACAGTGCCACACCCCTGAATAAGCAGCTTCCCACGCAACCCAGCTATCGCCGCCTCAATCCCCCCTTTCCTCTACTCACACACTCAGCGGTTTCGACACCCAACCGTTGGCCCTTCAAACTTTTTTTTTTTTTTGCGTCCGCTCGAGAATACTTGTTTGTTCCGCCTTTTTCGACGCACGAAACGAAAGTTATCCTCATTCCCATCCGAAGCTTGAAGCTCTAACAAAGCCCTGTGACAGCCGTCGGTATTAGAGGGCGCAGTCTGTTCCTTGAGCATGCGACCACCGACTTATCCACTGCCGCCCTTTTCGATAGCTCGTCGGGACTCGGCTTGATGGCTCGGAAATTGCGGGCTATGAAAAGCACCCCCCGAGACAGACGAACGCTTCGACGAAGACCTCCGGACATCGCCACGCCTTGTGCCGGAACCTGCCATGCCGGCCAATCGGCTCATCCCGCGCACACCTCTCGGAGCGCCGAGAAAAAAATCGGGATAAAACTCGGCGGAAGAACGGAATGGCGGAAGAAGTGAGATGGAAAGCCGATTCCGGTGCTTCGAAAAGGATTAGCGACGTGCGACTTCGGCGTGCGCAACAAAATGGCCTGGAGAAGTGATCTTATACCCCACCGAGTTTGGTCCGGTCATCGCATTGCGCAGCGTTCCGCTTAAGCCACGTTGCTGCATGACGACGACCACCACTACGGACACGAAATGGTGGATGGTCATCCTGGTTGCCGACGGCCACCCCCACCGGTCGAAATACCCCAGCCAAGGTCGACAATTGAAACGGAACGAACGAGCTGCCGGATCCATCGGGGCCGCGTGTATTCTCTTACAGGAATAATCCGGCTCTTCGTTTTCTTGATGACAGTGGCCTGGTTCTGGTGGCGGGGGTGGTATGAACTGCACCGTGTTTCTGCTCGTCGATGTGGATGCGTATCTATCACGATCGTTCTGTGTCAGTCTTGAGGGACACGTGGTGTTTTGTGCTTCAGGGCCGAGGGCTACTGTACCACAAAAGTCAAAGCTGCAGTCTTCGGAACTCACCGCTGTGTAGCTCGTTGCAGCTCACCGGCATACGAGTTGAACAAAGCGAACATTTCTGCCTCGCTGTGGTGGAAGGCAATCATCACGCACCGCCGCTATGCCTGGAGGCCAGCGGTGCTGAAACGTCGGAAATATGTTGGTTGTGATGCACGAATGCTGCTGTTGAAGTCCGGATACTGATTCGAATTCTGGCTCCATGGACGGCGAAGGGCGCATGGTGTGTAGCAGTTTTGCGGTTCGGACTGAACGGTGGTGTTTCTGTTTCCATCAGACAACTGTGGGTTCCGACTTTTATTCAAAGCAACTCGATTTCCGAGTGCGATGAAATAACACCCCCACCGACGGTTGTCTCGGCGGGCGGTAGGGCAGACTTGACTGCTGCTGATCAATAACTTGTCCAGGCGATGAATAGAGCTGAAATGGTTCGAATCCACCGCATCGAGGCCGGCGGCAATAAGCGAGATACCCGGTCTCCGGGGTCTGATTCGTGAGGTGGAGTTGGTGATATAATGAACCCTAGGTGATGAAAAGGCGGTAGTTGTCTGCACAGCTGAGCGCACCCAAACATCAGGCACGGTGATCGTTCGCGGAACAAGAGGGACAGGCGCTCTCTCGAATGCTGGATGGCGGTACTTTACTCGATCTGCCGAAGCCCATCCCCCGGGAGCCCTCCATACCATGGGTCTTCTGTCGTCGTTCTGGGCTATGTACCCACTGAGGCGGCGTCCGACTGCATCCGGCGAGCGCATGGAAGTCTCCTGTTCCGGTACTATGTAACACCCCTTGCTTCTGCATGTAATCGTCAATTCCGGGCGGATCCGACCCATCAGTCCGGTACAGTGCAACACGATGAAACCTTTTATTTCTCGTCTGCTAATAGCCTGGCTTCCGTCACACAGAAGCCGTCCAACAAACTCAAAATTCATAATCTCGATGGTCCTATTTCCGTTGGGCCCATGTGGAAAGTGACGTATGCCGAGCCCGGAAAGGTCACTGATTAAACTGGCGATATCTGTGACGATTGGCAAATGGTGTAGTATGCGCTGTTCCGTCCGGCATCACCAAACCTGGCTGACTGCCATGATGACCTCCGTTTCAGTTCTTCTTCCCGCGGAGCAGCGACGATTGTTGATTGTCGACGGTACGCACGTTCGTATGGGATTACCCGAAAAGAACCGCCTCGTCGACTGTAGCACCTCGGCGATGTATCCGTGGACATCGTATGGAGCCAAAATCGCCACCGTTGGAGTGCGGTGGTGGGTTTGGTGGGTTTGGTGGGTTTGGTGGTGATGGCTGGTTCCCGGGAGTCTGGGCCGTGGGGTCGTTGTACAGGGAAAATTCCTCAGGATGAATGCGAGTTAAAAGAACGAGACTGGCCATTAGCGCACGGGCCACTGCAGTCCGTGCTGGGAGAGTCCAGCGACTGATTTCCTTACAAATGGGCACGAAAGCTTGTTCCCATGGCCAACTATGAATGGGCCCCAACCCCTTCGGGGCGGTAACCAGCTTGTGCAGATGCTGCTGTGCAGTGGCACAACGGTTGCGGCATCGGACCTGAGTGGAATGAGAAGTAAGCAAGAACCAACAAGTTGCATTTTGACAAGGGGGTACCCGGGAAACGAGAAAGCCAGATGGGCCAAGCTCACGGCAGAGGAGACAGCCCAGTGGAATAGCTAGGTTACATATCTACTCGGACCGCGCGCGTGACGCTGCTCCCAGATCCTTCGCACATCAAGCGAGATCTCCGAGAAGTGCATGGAATCCTGCCAATGGGCTGAGGCCAGGCCTCCAGGAAGGGACAATGATGTCGAGCAGGCAGAAGCTGGACGGGGCGGTTTGTGGAGCTCCAAGAGGCCCACTTCAAGGTTTCAGTTGAAGACAGACACTGCCTCACCACTGGACGAAGAGTCGGCCCACCCACCGCTCAGTGCTGGTGGTGCCCGTACAGGATGTAGACGCGGGAGCATGTCTTCAAAATTGCCCCAGGCTGGAAGGTCCAACAGAAGATCTTGGGGGCAGAAGTTCGGAAGGAATCCGGGAGGGGTAAGACCGGTTCAAGATCCTGGATTTCCTCGCCGACACGAGGTGCAACTAGCCGGTACTAGACTTCCTCTTCCACCACGGATGTAGGAAGGCTGGTTTCGACTGAGGAAGACGCGGGGAGCGAGGTGTTGGAGTGGGAGCAAGGGGAAGCGGAGAGGAGCGGAGGGTGGATGCTGAGTAGCTGGATGCCAAGGGTAGATCAACCGTTGTTTCTCCCCGCGCTTTCTTCATGGCATCCGCAGGAGAGGAGTAGGGGTGAGGTTGAGGTTTCCTTTGTGATTTCCTTGGTGCGCATCTACTCTTTCTTGGGACAAGGCCTGGGCGGAGGGTAAAGGGGAACTTGCAACATGCCGCCTGGACAGCGGACGGGAAATCCGGACAGTGTTTTCCTCGCCATGATCTATGTATCGCATGCGAGTAATGAATAAACAAATAATAAAAGGTTGCTTCTTGACTTAGACTGCACTCGTATGCAAAGTGCATTTTATGAGTTGGAAAGCCCAGACAAACGGACCTGGGAATGGGCTGTGGAGAATTTCATCCGTTGGCATCTTCGTTCATATGTACTTCCCTCTGTCCAGTCATACGCCCATATCACAAAGAGATCAGAAGAATCCAGGCTTGATGGTTTGCTATAGTCCACATGGCTGCACGCGAATTTGATTGCTGCTCCCAAACCCCGATGGCTATGCTCATGGCCGATGCTCCTACCTGCATGTGTACGCAGAGACATATGTTGGAATCCAACTGCGACTACCCAACACCTCTCACTCTTAGGGGGGCGGCGGGGACTGGGAGAAGCGGGCGACGAGGCAATATTAGAGTATCCCCGTGTGATTATCGCAAAACATTCATCTATCCGTATATCGATGTGCGCCGGGCATTTCCGTCTCATCGTCGACTATCGCCATAATCGAGAAAGGTCGCATGCGATTAATGAATAGATAATTTTAAAAAACTATCCCATCGCCGATTGCGTGCAGCCTATCTACTCAAAACAATGGTAGTACTCGTACTCACCCGAGGTTTCTGGGTGTCCGCGACCATGGCGGCCATCGACTTGTGGAAGGATTTGGGCCGTGACTGATACTTGCTAGCTAACTAGACTATTCATGGTAATATTACTGCAAATATAGTTTCGCCTATCTAGACTACATACTTAGGTATGTATGATATGTTTCTCGTCGCTAGATAGGTAGCGCTGCCATCTGCAGCCCGGCGGCACAGTTTGGTCTAGGACGAGTGCCACCTTTGTTTGTCCGATTATTAATCGCATGTGCCGCGGTTCACGCGATTATACGATGATTAGATTGTGTGGTCTGACTAGGCAGGGTGTGTCGGCAGCTCTTTGTACCGAAGCCGGTCAACATCTCGTAGGTGGAGTCTGAGACCCTCGCCTCGACTGTGATAGTCAGGGAGCCTCTTAGTACGTGCTCGGAATAGATGGGAGCTGGGTCGAGTGAATTCTTGACCAAACAATTGAGGTCCTTGAAATCCAGGCGGGAGGACTCCAGCTCTGCTGTCACTGTCTCGTCGCCCCGCTTCGACCGGCCCCCCGCCGCTCCCCTCTGCCTTCAAACTCCTTCCGACGCAGGGACCGTTAAACCCCTTAATCGTGGACTGATAAAAAAGTGTCCAGGACTTTGTATTTGTTCGCAACAACCTACACCCGGTCGAGCGGTGGTTACTTAAAAGGACCGAGGAGGTTGGACCGCCGCTGCAACGTGGTTCCACTTGGTTCGAAAGTTGTAATTCCCGCTGCTACGGCATCGCCGAGTTTTATGTCTTCTGAGGCGCTGTTGGTTTGGGCAGTAAATTTGCCCTTCTCCTCATCCTGGGTTCTAGGGCCCAGGCTCAAGCCTCACCGTGGTCAAACTGGTCGTATGCGGGCAACGACTAAACAAATAAAACCAGCATCTCGCTGGATGGGTGGCCTTAGTTAGCCGGAGTACGCGTCAACCAACCAGTTCATGCTCTTGGTCACGTTCGGGTTCGCAATCCCATCCGCACTGTTAGTCCATCAGTCACCCGTCGGATGCATATTCTCCTTCTTCCCGACATAGCCTCTATTAGTATATCCACGGGCACGGCACTCCAAGAATCCTCGATCACCTATGTACATACATATCTGGGACTGCCAGCTGAATTCTCTCACCTTGTGTCTGATCGACCAGCCCTAATAATTGTGCACGGGTCCGCCATGTTGGTTCAATGTGCCAGAAAATCCGTCCGCCAGACTGTCTTCTGCAGGTGTTGGGGGGGACTCAGGCTGATCGCCCCCGCCGGCGTCCCGGCAATGCTGAGTCGAATTCCAGTTGCACTTCGCACTGGTTTGGGTACGAGCTGTGACCGTGAACGGTGTTATTTGGAGCATTCCAAAGTTTCCGAAGTGTCATCCGGCCGGGGAGTATTGCATTGAAGCCGCGTCGCAAGCGAATCGTGTGGCTATCTCATCTGCCAAGGAGAGACTCTCGGATTGATAACACTCAGTATCGGCTCCAGCAAGGGGGCCTGCCAGTGGGTGAAATGTTCGGGGGCCTGACCCACACGCACCGAACCCGGGTCATGGATGAGGGTATCCCGCTCTACCTGAGGGGGTTTTGCAAGCAGGAATCTTCATTCTCGCATTCGGCCATCTTAGCGGTTGTTTTCGTAGCCGCTTGTTTAATCTCCCACGCCAGAGCATCCGCAGCGTGATTCCATTTTAGCTGCGGGAGATAGAGTGGAGCGGGAGGAAGCATAACTGAAATGTTGGTGCCCCTGGATACGAGCGTCGTCAGCTGAAGAGTCGCTAACGGCACGGCTTTCGACGGCGATCGGCTGTTCCAGTTGTGAGTGCCCAATGGAGCTCCAGAACACCTGAGCGACATGTGATCAATAATGACAAAACAAATGCGGATAACACGGCAACAGTCTTACCAATATGCATACATGCGCAACAAAGCAAAAACCGTGCTCATACAGCTGCGTGGAAGGGGTATGTGTAGATGTCCCTTATTTCGGCGCCACTGCAGTTACACGTTCAGCTCAGGTTCGCGGCTCTACACACAATGGACGAGCACTACCTATCATTCTATACCACAACGCCTCCCAACATCTGGCAGAGTCAAGTACTGGGGTTAAAAGCCTATCCGAAGGGTTCTCTCGTGCGACGGACAATCGAGGATCGTTTTCTATGGCCAGCTGCGCCCTGAAGCGCCACAGGCCAGTGGGTCCTGCATAAGTACGACTACAATCGATGCCTAGTACGGCTACGTATCCGGCAAGCACTTTCTCCGGTGCTCTATACCGGGTCCCCCTCCCATAGTGGGTTACTGTATAGTGCGCTCCTCTTAACGCAATAAAGGGCTTCATTCTTTCTCACTCGCCAAATACCCCGTATTTAAAGGCTGCCCGGAACGCTACGCCGCCTTCAGGCCAGGGTGGAGGGCAAGGGGAGCTACAACGAGCCTCCTACGGACTGATCGAGGTCGGGGTGGACAGTACTCGGGTTGGAAAGTACGCCGCCATAGTCTACATAGGCTGTATACGAGTATGATTAAACAAAAGCTGCGCTGTCTTCAAAGCAGCGCCGAGAAGGCTACTCTTGTACCGTCAGCGGGTGCCAGCGGCCCATGTATTGAGCATGTACTGAGTGGTCCTCTACATAAGTAAGTAAGTATCCAACTCGTATGTGCATCATGATGTTTAATTCTGTAGAAACCCGTTGTTGTTCACTTGCGATGGCGATTTCCCCTTCTCGGAGCCACCGGCAGTTGTGCTGCTCTCCCATGGTATCCGGTACGGAAGTCCGAGGAATTGGTTTCACACAGTATGCTATCTAGATGTTTTAAGGTTTTCTTTTCGCCACTTGCCGTCTGGCCGTCCGGTACAAGGAAGTTTCCAAGCCCGCAGTCACTCAGGGGTCCATGCTGCTCCACAGGCTTGGGGGACGATGCCTACCTATTTGAGAGGCGCCCCCTTCCTCTCCCCCAGATCGCAAAACTTCCTGGGAGACCCTCACCCACAACCTACGTCCCGAAAACACCACCATCGCGCTTGCACATCAATAACTTCGGCCCAGCACGATATTCGCTCGAGTCCTTGTAGTTGTGGCGAAAGAAGCAAATCTTCACCAGGCGAATCATGAGCGGATCCTCAATAAGTACCACCGAATCTGTCGCGTTCGATTTAAGACTCCGTTTTCGTTCAAAGGGCGATAGGAACAGCCGAACCGGGAGACCTCCGTAAGCTCCATCGCCGTTGAAGGTCAATTGACGGCGGTGTTATGATGGACAGACAGACGCTCATCACCGGCATACAACCACACCGCTTTCCCGAAGTAGCCACACACGTGTGTTTGTTAGCTGCGGGGTGAGCACACGTGTTTCCAGTCAATCGTATTCTATTGCATCGGATCGGAACCGCCGGAACGAACACTGGTCCTCACGATCACCATCTCCGCCCGTTAACTCCAACCTAGCATCGAACCTGGACAAATAGTCAGATCATCTCCGTGTTCCGAGCTTGGGGAGTATTCGTACGATCAAACGCCGTATCCTTTGCATTCACACTACCAAAGGAACAGATTCATGATGCTGAGGTGCGATGCAACCGTCGCTTAAACCCGATTGATTCCCCACGGTCTAATAACGGACTCGTGCAGAAGCGATGGAGATAACTCAGGCATCAACCATATTGGGCGGGGGCCAGTCGAAGTGGGGCGACGATACAAATTTTCTTTGGCGATTCACCCATAACCGGCAAAAACCACTCGACAAAGGTAGCACAGATCACGCACCGAGTGCCAGCATCAGATGACGGCTGGCTACCTGCGGCTCGGAAGCACAGACCAACATCGCCTTCCTCACTGTGGAGTAAATTTCTCGCTTGATCCCGCCGGCTACCATCGATTGATCTACGCTCAGCTTTAGTATTGACTCAATGAGGCGATGGGTGACAGGCGGTGATCGTGACTGTTCTGCTGTCCAGCCAGTATGTCCACCACACCGTTGATGGCAACTGAAGTCTGGCTTGAGGGGAAATGGTTGGGAACTGAGCTGATTTGGATACTGGATCCAAGGTTCCTTCAGAGAAAGCGATCGCATTTGCACCAACAGAATCCAGCAACGCCTCGTCACACAGATCCGCGCCATCCAACGAGCGACTCGCAAAGCCATCAGCATTCGCTAGGCACCAATGGCATGGTCCATTGCTACAACAGCACCACCGAACGATGCAACCGTTGCTCTCCACGACTGCGTACCGCCAGAGCGAGCCGTTGTCGATTCCGCCCGTGATGCGCACAAACAGGACGGCGAGAAGGGTTGCGCCACAACTCTCCGCACTGCGATCGAACCTCGTACATGACGCGGCGGCCTGCGGCGACTCCGAGGCATCATAGAGACCAGATCCCACATGTTGGTAAGGAGACATACTGGTCCGGGAACGGCTCCTGGCGCCGACCGCAAACACCACACAATCCGACGCATCGTTTATGATGCCATCTCAATCAACCTTGGCCACCTGAATTGGCCGACGCCATTGGGTCAAAACGACGAGTCAATTGCGGCTTCGAGCGAGACGAATATAACCCTAGTGGCTGAATCTTTGGGTCTGTTGAGCGTTGTGGCCTGGCACGATTTTGGACTATCCATTCTTGGACTGGACATTCCTGCTGCGGTTGGTAGACTTCTTTGGATGGTCGGGTGGCGGACGCCCGCCTTCACCTGCTATTCATGGCCAAGGGGGAAATGACACGATGGTGACGATCGATCGCCGGTTATAACTCGGCCGCTTCGCCCGACCGTGGTTTTTTCGGATCTTGTCGTGCACGAAGCGAACACCCGTCGCTCATAGATATTTTCGATATCCAGCGTCGGTTCTCCCTCCCGTCTTCTCTCGGCTTTCTCTTCTTCCCTGGAATTTAACTTTTCCACGCACAGGTTGCCGACGCTAGCGATGCCTGCTACGCATCCTCCAGACCCAGCCAGGGCTTTGGGCGAATTGTCGGGAAGCGCCGGCCTCGCAGTTTCAGTAGCCCTGTTCTAACTCGGGATTTCATTGCCCGCCAGTCCCTGGGCGACCAAAAGGTCGGACATCCAAAAGGACGGTTATGATGCGGCTCGACAGGCAGTCGGTTAGGGAACAGGCTGTACCAACAACTGTCACATGCACTGTTAGAGCTCGGAGGTCCGGCCGATGGAACGAGGAAAATAGGTTCACTTCCCGAAAGAAAGAAAGAAAAGGTGGACGAAAGACGCCCGATTTTGCTGGTTGGGCACATGCAAGGGGTACTAAAAAAAATGGTTGCTGGGCCGGCCGGCGAACGAGTGTTTGATTTAACTCTAGGAAGTTGAGGGAGGAGGGGGATTGGGGGCAAGAAATACTTCTACGGAAGTGTGTGGAACCGTCTGTCCCTAGAGTACATTCGCATGAATGTGGCGTCAGCAGTTCCTACGTCGAGAATGCGACCTAGTGATCTCCCGTATGTATCCGTCCTCTGGCGGAGTTGCTAGGCTGACATCCACGTGAGCAGTCATAGGTGTGAATGGCCGAGTTTACAACACATTCGGGGCCAAGGAATCTGGGGACCGTGCACGAACTAGGAGCTATCGCCAAAGGTCACAATATCTGTATTCATTCTGGAAATATACTGTTATCTAGGAAACAACTAGACCGCCGAATAGAGAGGAAACATGATGCACCGACACAGGCGAAAAAAAAAACACACCTCCGGCCGAACGCGGGTTGCACGGTTCGAGAAACATTGACATCGGGCGGCAGAGAAAGAAAAAACAAGCACTACTTCGCGCAAAAAAAAGAAAGAAGAAGGAAGAAAAAAAGGCGGGGAGGAAGAGGGAAGAGAAGACAGGATTTAGTTGAGGTTTCATCGGCACATACAAAAGGAACAATTAAAAGAGTACGAACGACGATGACAGGCGAAGAGACGAAAGAGGCAACATGGCAGACGAAAGCAGGAACTGTACACCACGCGTTAGTAACTCTCCTTTGGAACAACAGCTTGGTCCCGGCGTGAATACCATTCACGAAACGACTAGACGTCACCAAGATACCTCCACTCAGGGTGCTTCTTCACGGTGCTTCTTCCCGGGATGCTGCGAGCTCTCGTCCAGGGCGGGAGACAATGGCCTCTTGGTGGTTGGGGAGACTGGGGGGGAGGCCGCGGAAACAGGAGGCTGGGGGTCGGGAGAGGGTGAAAGTGGAGGCGAAGCTGGAGGGAGCGGTGAAGGCGAGGGCGAAGGCGAGCCTGGAGGCGGTTCCAAAATGTCCGCGTCGCTCAACACTTTCCCGACATTGGTGGACCTCTCGCAGCCGGCGACCCACCCTCCTCTCGCAAGCCACCCTAGCATGTTCAGACGTGGTTGAGCTGCCCCATTTCCACTACCGGTATCGCCACCAGAATGGCTCGCAACACTGTTGTCGCTATTGTGCGCCTGTCAGTCATCGTGCAAGTTTGCCATCGACACTGGGACACTGGGAATATGTACCTGTTGGAGGGGGGTGACTGTCCAGACATGATGGGGTTTCCTCGCGGGGGGGCGGGGTGGTCGATGCCTCCGGATCGGAGTGCGGGAGATACGTGCACGAAGATGTTCGATACGAACGAGAAGACAGCAAGCGACGGACGACACCCGCACAGAGATATCGGAAGGAGCTATGCTGGGGGAATAGAAATTCACTGAACTCGGCGAGCTTTATCTGGGGTATGAGTATGGAGGGAGATGGGAGATGATATTGACGTGGAAAGAGGGTTTTTAGAGAGCTGCTGCGACCTTGGCACCCCCCTGTGGGGGGGAAGAGAATCCACAGTCCGTTCCTACACCATCCCGGCAGCCACCCCAACCTACTGGTACGGTCTCGCAGTACCAGGCATGCAGCGTCGGCTCGTGGCTGAGGAGAGATTCTGATCACACCGTCGGTGGCATATCTACGGCAATTTTTGGGCAGATGACACGCTAATGCATCCGCCGCACTGACCCCATCATCGAGTCATTCATCAGCAGGGAACCTCCTCCTCAGCGGCCGTGTTTCTTCTGCCACCCAGAGCCTTCAATCCACCGAGTGTGAGGAAACCGTGGGAGAGGCAGGAGATGGGTTCGATCGACCGCTATGACGCGGCAAAAGTTTATCGGTCTTCTTGACCAGATTCGGACCGCCGGAGGGAAACCCGTAGCTCTCACTTTACCACCGATCACCGCCCACAGCACTGAGCCCGAGCAGCCGCAACTCGCGACGGAATTGCAGCCCGATACGCGCGTGGAGGGAGGGGGCGGTCGGTCGTTAGGGGCTCCGGCTGGCAATGCTGACTTTACAGTGCACACCTGAACTCCAAACCATTGTAGGCACACAGAACTTCTCGGCAGCTTCGCCAAAACCACAACGGCGAATGCCGGGCTGTGGAGCTGACTCACCGCCAGAGGGTATGTACTGCAACACCCCTCGAACGCGTCCGATAGTGACCTTTGGGTGCATGTCACCATGGGAATGGGTGGACGGGGGAGTCGCTGAAGGTCTGTTTCCGCCTGCAACCCTCACCAGCCGCCGAGTGCATGCTTGCAGGGGAGGTAAGAATCCAGCAGATCACACGCTCCCTTCCCCTAAGTCAATTTGTGTGCTGCTCTGCGGGATTGAAAGAGGGCGGAGTTGATTAAACAGCTATAGGTGGAGAGGGTATAATAGCAGTACGTAGTAAGGGGCCTGTGGTTTGCAGCGGTCTTTGTCCTCTGACAATCAATAGGCGCCTCTCACGTTGGAAGGCCTGAGTACACCTACTTACTTTGGTCACTCTAGTCAATTTTTTTTTGGGGGGGGGGAGGGAGGGGGTTGAGAAAGCGGCGGAGGAGAAAAGAAGGGGGAAATCTCGTTCGGCAGACAACATCTACTGACCACAAAACTAGATACGTGACCGGCGTCCCTCTTCCGGCTCCACCCTCCCGGCCCGGGTGCGGCCCGCGACGTTTGCACGCCCGTTCGGTAGCCCTGGTTTCACTGGAGGCACCCACCCTTCATCCTGTGCCCTATTCCTGTGGCGCGATATGATCTCAAACAGTTGGGGAAACGCACCATACCACTCGCCGGCCGAGTTCGACACCCTCACGACTAGTTCCGCAGCCCTGAATCTCGGGTATTCGACTGCTTTGGGTGCTCACCCAACCCCCCACTCTCGACATCCGTCGTCGGGCCGGCGGCTCATTTGTGGTGCTCGCCGGCCGGCTGGCCCATGTGAAAGAATCCCATCGATGTAACTGCTGCTCGGGGCTGACGGCGCCCACCAAACACGCTTCCACTCTGTGCGCCTCATAATCGGTGCATCTCTCGGCCAGGAATTGGTGACCTTGTCTGCTCCGAGCATGTTCTGACCCTTCTCCGGCAGTACTCCTGATGTCCTGTCGAAAAAAAAGCAACGCGGAAGGAAGGCCAAGAATCGAAGTGCCCCACAGGTCACGGGTGCAACCACCCACCGCGGTCAGCGAAACGGCTCAACGGACCGACGGCAAGGCAGGGTCTTGTTGGAACCAGTGCTCTTTCCCGATTCGACTGCCACTCATCCCAGTGCCCCGAGCACACGCTCCCGAATTGGACTGCCCGCCCACGGATTCATCGACACACCACCGTCCACGGCGAAAGAGCCGTCACGTATGAGACGATGCGTACTCCGGGGTGTGGGCCAGGAGCGGGTACTTGTCTGCACCGATCCACACACGACGGCCATTGGCCGTGCCCACGACACGCCAACTCCGCGCGAACACTCGACGGACGAGCTACCGGGGCTAGTTCTCAAGACTCTAGGGCATCGTCTGCGAAAGCTGCATCTGCTGGCCCCTGGGGGCGGCGATGTCCCCTCCCAAGCTAAGACGCAGTGAGTATTCCGTGGTGTCCTGTGTGAGCGCTGTCCGTGCGTGAATTCCTTCCTACATGCCACAATGGAATACGGCAACACCATACCGCCCTGACCCACACCATCACAGCCTGCCATACCGTTGTCTGCAACCGCCTCAATCGTGACACCACGGTCAAGGGAGATACAGTACGAAGAAAGGGCACCGCAGCGACACTGAGCGGCCGACCACCAAGCACACCCGCTGGCTATGCAAGCCACCAAGGAAAAAAGAAAAGCAACCGAGCCATAACACTACACCCTCTTCTATATACATGTCGGTCAGACGCACCGCCCCGCCTACCACCTTGGTGACTTCCCGATCGCCAATCACGATGCCCATTATCCCAACCTCCGCAAATTCTCGAACCCCGGCCCCCGCCGCACTGCAGTGCAACTCGCCTTCATATCGGCGACGTCTGATACACCTATGCTGGATGTCAGCACTTGCACCTACACCTACGCTTTCATCGCGGCCGCACCCCATGTGTATCCGTAGGAATGATGATGAATCCGCCAGTCATGTATCTAAGGATATACTCGTACCCACTTCGTGTTCGGATGCACGCCGCCGCCCACGGCGCACCCTCCCCCCCCGAGCATGGCGCGTGCGGTTAGGGAAAAAAAGACCAAGCTCACACGCCCGGGTGTCAGCTGCACAGGTTGTAGGGATAGAGTGATATTGGGAAGGGGCGAGGAGACAATGATGATGGCTCCACCGTAGAGTTGTAGTCTACCGTATTCATCTACTCGTTAAAGGGACAGACACACACTAAAGACACTGCCGAATGTATGAAGACAACCTCCATACTGCAGCCATGCATACCAACGAGCAAACTACTGTATTGCTCGGTGGGAGGGACATAGTATGTACGTATCTAGCGTTCGGGGTATGCCTAGCCGTATCTTGCGCCCATGGGCCGATGAAAGGGGGGATGATCACTGGGGTTCGATTTGGGATATCGCTATAGGTAGTTTGAATGTTATCCGTCCCAGCCGGCGTAAACGCCGGCAAGCGCTAGTGCGAAGATGGAGACGGACATGAGGAAGATGAGAGAGACAAAAAGTGTGAGAAATGCTGCCTACTGATCCACTGGTAAATAGGTCGAGACTTTCGCGTTACTGCTTCCTTCTGTTGGATGATGCAGGGAGAAGGGTGACGATCCCGATTACTCGAGTAAGTGTGTTTCAGGACAGGGTCCAACCCAGCTCCCCACCCTGCGCACTCCCCACCCCCGCTCCCCACCCCTCTCCAACTGGGGGCCGAACGAACAAGTGAGTGGTCTCCTTGTGGGTGTTCGTAGAGCGTCTTGCTCGATCGGCCAGCCAGCGTGGACAAAAAGGTCTGTCGGTTCCTCTTCTGGTTTCCTCACACATAGCTGTACACTATCTATCTCACGGTCTCACCAGACTTCTGCGGCTGGTGCGGATACCCTGGATGGGACAGATGAGGTTTCAGCTTCTTTCCGGTGATATGTAAGGCGGGTTGGGGATTAGCGTGCATTAGCATGGCTTACTTGGGTGTGGTGATATGGAGGGATCGACAGACGGACTAAGTTAGATATCAACTACTCTACCATCAATGTATCTAGAGTAGCCCACTTTGAGTAAACTTGAGGGTACTTAAGTGGCACCAGGAGTTCGGGATTTATTGTTAGTCAATCAACGGCCTACATACGTCTTTTCATGGCTTTCGTTTTAGTTTTTGTTTTTGTTTTTTGTTTTTTTGTTTTTTTGTTTTTTCGCCTCTTTGTTTTTTGTTTTTGTTTTTGTTTTTGTTTTTGTTTCCCCTTTTATTTCCCCGTGCAATATGTATCTATCTATAGGACGCGCATCCATATTCCAGCCGGGAAGAAGAAAATAAATAAAATAAAAGAAAAAAAGAAGAAAAAACGAAAAGAAAGAAGAAAAAAAACGACAAGCTGGTAGGGAAGCAAGCATGGGAAGGTGACACGGCTACCGACGCTCGGTATACACGCACCCCATCCACCACCGCCGCCGGAGGGAGATGAAGGTGTTGGACTGCTTGCCAGCGCCAGCCCTACGCTTGCATGATTCATCCGACGACAGTGTGTTTGTTTGGTCGGAACGGTCGCTTTATTGCAATCATGCGTCGTATGTAGAGTAAGTATATGCTGGTGGGGAGTTGGTATCGCTTTTTTTTTTCTTCGCCCGCGCGCGAGATATGACTGGTCTGCAAAACGGCGGTTCAAGTTGTGTAGAGGGAACGGTGTGCAGACCAAACCGCTCTGATGAGCTTGACGGCTACCTGCCATGTTGGCGGCGATGGCTGCGGTGAGAGACTGGCCGCAGCCCTTCCGCTTCTCCTGAGTCCTGAAACGCTGATGTGCGCGAGTGGGGGCGGAGAGCCGAGCACTAGTGTCGGTGTGAAGTACCAATCCGGTCCAGTCGCGCTCTCGCGGACTCTCTATATACCAGCTTTGGCCGCCGGAAATCGATCCTCGTGCGCCTTCACGGGAGATGGACGGTGGCACAGCCCTGTTGACTCAACCGCATCCCCCACACCAACGCATCGCGCGCACGCAAAGGCCCCGGCGTGAGACATCTCAGGTCCCCACTATAATCGAGCTCCGTGTTGCTCCGAAGGGATCCAGAGCCGTGCAGCGGACGGCGCGAGTGATGCTGAGGTTGTGTACGATGCTTGTCGTCCGCACTAGAACTGCTCCGCAGATGTGGATCTCAAAATGTCGGCCTGGCCAACTGGGTCCTGCACAAGGCCGGTCCGATCGTTCCTCCCGCCCCCACGCTACCGGAAGGCTGCGTCTTGAGACGTGCACATGATTCGTTGGGAAAAAAAGCATCTGACGTCAAAATCCGCCCTGGGGCACGGTCAGTGAGTGTTCGACTCCACGGATCGACAGCTGCCCCCAGCCTCCACCGGCGAATTCGCTGCGCGGCCAAAAAAGCGGGTATTACGCCTACCCGGACAAGGCAACTACCCCTCAAACAACCCAACGGCAGTTGCCGGGCGATTCGAATTCTCCTCCGAAACCAGGCTGCGTGTTTGCTGCCTCCGTGCCTCCGTGCCTCCAGTTCCGCCCAAGTCCAGTCAGCCCAGTCAAGTCCCAGCCGGTTGCCCACAAATCATGCAACACCCGTCGACAACGCTCACAGCCTCCAATGTGCCGGTCCCCCTTTCCCCCGTGCCCACCAATGCCCGACCCCGCCAAACGTGCGCCAATACGACCGCCATTCCCCCCAGTCACCCCCCGCGTACATGCCAACCAAGGACCTTAAGTCCAAGCGGGGAGCAAATCCCCCCATACGCAATACAGAGGTGTGTACGGTCGGATATATGCAACGCTTCGAGAACGTCATGTTCAGCTGGACGGGTAGGAGTGCGGCCTGCTAGTGAGTTTGATGATGTGCGCGATTACGTGGAGGGGCCTGTGGGAGGCGTTATCTAACACCTTGAAGTCAGTGAGACCGGGCCACCATTGATGGCGCAGTGCGTTTAGCTGAGCTACCGGGGATGACAAAGCCGTTATCTCCGAAGATTATTCGTCGAATCCATTTATCGGCAGCTGTGAGCCGATATATAATGAGGTGATGAACGAGGATCGACCCGGGTACTGAGCTTCTTTCGTCTCTTTTGTTATGCTGCAGTCGTAAGGCCTTCAGAAGTTTGGCTGGTACATATCATGGATGTTTGCTGGCGCGTCTGACGGTTTGGCGCCACAGGGTCGCAATACGCGGCCCGGCTAAGGGGACATCTGTGTCGAGTAACGAATAATGACGGCAGCTGTTCAACAGAGAGTTGCTCGCTCGATGTCCTCCGCCTCACTCCACCAGAGCACACGGTACTTTAACGCTCCATGCTGATTCGTAATGTTCATGTTCCAAGGTACTCGCGGTGCCCTCTGTCCAGTCATTTCGCCATGCCCCTGGTGCTTCTCCTCTCAGTGCCCGCCACCGTTGAACGAAAGCCTCGGAACGTCTATTCAGAGTCGGGTGTGCGTTGAATAGCGGCGGGGGGGGGGGGCACCTGCGAGCTTTTCCGCAAATGTTTCGGCGATCTGAGAAGGCCTTTGCCAGCGTCGCGCTCGGTGGCTAGTCCATCCATAACGAGAGCGGACGGCCGCGAGTCGGGTACGGAGAGATGAGATACTGAGTTGTGCGGAGTACCTACACCATCAAGGCTACTTTGTCGAGCCGTTGCTTATCGTACTGAGGGGGGGGGGTCCCGCGTTGTTGATGGCACGGTTGAATAGGGGCGGAGAAAAGAGCCGAGCCAGCTAGGCCTCCAGCCAACGCCCGCTCCAGACCGCAGCAACACCCCGGTGATGGTTTGGCGCGGGCGGCCCTCGTCGTCGAGACACCGGAGTGTGATTGTGCGGATAGCAGGCGACGAGCGTGGTGCCGCGCTGCAGGTTGAGACTGATTACTGATTACTGATTCGTGGGTTCGAGATGTCATGTTCGTTTCCATCGTCGTCAACGGCAGAGATGTGTATGATCAAGCAGGTAGGGTGACTTCGTTCCGTAGTACCTTTCCCCGCATCGACGGCCGCTATCCCCCACCTGTCCAACAAACCCAACATGGGGAAATTCCCACCTCAACCCTGGAGGAAATGGAGCCACAGATATATCCGCCAAATCTTGTAGGGGGTGACTCGCTTAGCGATGATGTTACAACCCCGCAACTCCGTTGTCTTGTCGCCCCGCAACTCCGCTGTTATTTTCTCGTCCTCCCTACACACTAGTGAACGAATACGACGCTGTAAAAGGAGGCTGTCGGCGAATGTTGGATATGAGGTTGCCTCTATGAATCACACTGAAGGGCTGGACAAAGTCTGTGTAGCGAGAACAAAGAAAGAGACGTCAAAAGAAAAAACAAGGAGGATGGAGGAAGAGTTTTTTGGGGGAGTTGTCATATATAGGCTCTCCGCTCCTGGTAGCCTCACAATGACTCCTGCTTATATCACCCTTTATATTATACACATGCCTCTTGCATGATGGGGAGATACACAATTTGCCCCCCACTTCTTAATTGCATGCATATTGATCTCGAACACCTTCAGACTTCGCCGGCGATCGGTCCGAAGCAGCTCGGGAACCATGGAATCAGCAGCCTCATTCGGACGTGGCTGTTTCGATACGACAGCCTTCATGCATACAGGCTTGGAAGCAATTACTTCAGGGTGTGCAAGCCCGCTGGCAGGCGATTAGATACATAAACATGAAATGCATACATATCTATCTATGGTCGCCGATACTCGCCTAATGCATGTCGCTGCCCAGACACTCTGGAACATTCTCGCGATAGGCGACCTATCCAATGCCGCGAATTCCGACGACCTGTGCATTATACCCACGTGTACCTGAAGAAGCACGTACACATCATCGATAGTTATGTCGAGACAACTATTCGTGTGTGGTGAGTAAATCTTCTAGTGCCAGCGAAGGCGGTGGACATAAATCGAAGAGAAGAAACTGCCGTGGGAGAGATGGAATATATATATACTGGCTCTGGAGAGAATACCGGCGTTGCATCTGGGTTTCGGTGAGAAGTCCTAGACTGCGTAGCCCTGCAAGTTTAATGCACACGGAAATACGACTCACAGCCTGGATTCTCAAGATCGTGAGGAATATATACACGAGCGGAGGGCCTTGAACTCCTCGTGATCTGGTGTCCTCGGGTTCTTCTTTCCTCCTCACACAGCCCGACATCCTTAATGCGCCAGCTACCATTACTAGCCCCTGTGGTGATTCGCCGCCAACAGGTGGGTTTCTTTGTTGTATGTATCCCTCAAACTCCATATCTGCGACCTGCCGTTTAGCTAGAAGGAGATTCCCCAAAAAGTGCAGTCGGAGACGGGTTGCTGCTGTGGAGTGGGGTTTACCGCACGGACGGCAGTTGACGGAGTGCTGCCCGTGCGCCATTCGGCTGGCATCTCCCAGTTTCCTTCATCCGTCTCCTGAAGAATTTCCCCTGGGAGAAGTCTGCTGAACTCACTGCTCACCACGTCAACCACAACGCAACAGCTCACCCCCGAAAACCTCAAAATCGCGCTGCAACAGCAATGATCGGCTTGGTACAACGCCCGCCAAAATCCACCGAGTCGCTATTATCGGGTGCGGCGAAAGGAGCCAGTTCACTTCCCGGGCGGGCCGCTGACGGAGCAATAGCCGTCCGATAGCCGAGGGTCGCCATCAAACTGTGTCGCGTCGAATTCCAGTGTTCGACTACGTTTGTTGAGCGAGACGGACGCCTAAGCCCGTAAAAGCGACCATAATCAACTCCGATGCTATTATGGCGGACAGCTGATGGACATACGATATCCACATCATTGCACGGTCACCAGATGGTGGCCACACACACAGAGGCTGCCTAGCACCCGGCAAACATTCTTGGGAGAGAACTTCGCTAGCCGCCAAGTACGCGCACTCCTCCAGTCAATCACAGCCCTGTGCTCAATATCGGCCTCCTGGGAGCGAAAGTTGTTGTCCTGACTGGCATTTATCTGTGTCCATGTGATTATTCCCCACCTATCATAACACAAGAATGGGGGTCGAACGAAGAGCAAGGCCAATCCCTGTTGTGGTCTTTGGGCACAAAATCATCATAATTCTGGGTATTCGTTTCTGTATATTTTTGAGACTGGCTGTTAATGGATAAAGTTCGAAAGGATATAGAGCTCTTTTATGGTGGTGGTGCCGGTCCTTATCGCGGTTGAGGAAAGGATATTGACCGTGGCGTTTGATAGAAATTTGTCACCCCAGCCTCTTGCAGTAACCCCAATTTCGAAAAAGAAACCGCTGATGCATTGACCGGCCTTGTCTATATGTCCCTTCCGGTTCCTCGGCGACCTGGCTTCCCGATACGGCTGCAATGCATGCATAGGGGGGGGGGGGGGGGGGGGGGAAAAAAAGAGACACCCAAAAAAAAAAAGGGGCCCCCCCG
>Ga0307516_10002155_pt1 | contig 26712 bp, 25 predicted proteins | sample 19_EM_MG_FD_203310 | JGI IMG/M metagenome (GOLD analysis project Ga0307516, IMG submission 203310) | Populus trichocarpa ectomycorrhiza microbial communities from riparian zone in the Pacific Northwest, United States - 19_EM | ecosystem: Host-associated > Plants > Roots > Unclassified | place...
AAAAATGAAAAGTTGAAGTAAAAGGTAATTATTTTTTTCCAAATCCTTATGGCAGCAAATATAACTTTGAGCTTACAGGAGCTTATGGGAGCTTATGGGAGCTATGGGAGCTTTGGGAGTACTGGGAGAATTCTCAAATTTTTTGCTGATAAAGCCGATAGGGTGCAAGTGGGTATATAAGACCAAGATGGATCCTGACGGTACTCTGATGTGACACTGGGACGTCCGGTCAACGTCGGAGTAACGGTAATATCGAACTGGTCAGGTTTCTCGATAGTCACTAAGGAGATGGAGCGTGCGCGGTCTTCGCCGGTGTTCAATTATTATACAAGAATAACTTCCCCAATGACCCTCCTTACAAGTTCGCCCACCATTAGGGGATTTACAGCGAATAATCTAAGGGGTTCGGTTGGATATCTGCAGCGCCCGCTGTCTGCGGCTTGAGCGCCAGATCGCACGCAGCTCCGCGGCAATGGCTTGCTCGACGGATCGCTCGGTAAACGGCGCCGTGTCCGTGGCGGCTCGCACGGAGGCGTATGCCTCGAGACGGGCCCGGCGGCTTGCCAGACGGCTCGCTTGTGTATTGCTTCGGCGGATGGTTCAGATCAAGACGGGCCCGGTGTCTTGCCCGACATCTGGCTCGCGGCGCTTCGGCGGATGGTTCGACGTATGCCGGGTGGCGTGCCCGATGGCTTGCGTATATCATTTCGATTGGAGACAGGCCTGTCAGCTTGCCCGACGCCTCGCTCGTGTCGCTTCGGTGGATCTGCGCTTCGGCGGATGGTTCAATGCATGCCCGGCAGCGTACCCGATGGTTTGAGTATATTGTTTCGATTCGAGACTGGCCCGGCGGATTGCCTGACGGCTCGCTTGTGTCGTGACGGCGGATCTGTGCTTCGGCGAATGATTTGCATCGAGACGGGCCCGGCATCTTGCCTGACAGCTCGCTCGTATCACTTCGGCGGGTTTCGATTCGAGACGGGCCTGGCTCCTTGTCTGACAGTTCGCTCGTGTATCGCTTCAGCGTACTGGTTGAATCGTCTGATGCTTCGACGTAATGGTCGGATCGTCTGACCCTTCGGCGAATGATTCGGATTGAGATGGGTCTGGCGTTTCACCCAACTCGTTGCCCTGCTTCGACCGGCACCCGCCACGGTGGGTGCCAGTCGAAGCTGGGCAACGAGACAGTAACAGGGCTCATTCGACAACTGCCTCACGGGTATCCTAATCTCTGGTTCGTATGCAGCGGCTACAGAGTTCTGCTTTCCTTAGGTCATCACTGCCCTTCGTATGACTGGCCGGCGTACTGAGGATTTACGGATTATTGGCTTGCCTAGCTGATGTCAGACCGGCCTTACCCCCCAGTGCCCAGGGACCACTCGGCTGCTTCCCCTCAAGGCTGCTTTACCCGGCCGAACTGCTTCCGGATTTAAAGATTCGGCGTAAGATATGGTAGAGGATACGCTCACGCACGCACCAGCCAAGGTGGATATGGGCCAAAGCCCAGAGCTACTCGTCCTGGTCAGTACTGACGATAGGAGGCCATCCAATGGTGTCACGGGCTGTGTAATTCCCTCAGCTCATGGCTGGATTCATGAACACAGCCCCACGATGGCTCAAGTATCGGTTTCCGGGATTATACCCTTCTAAGGAGGTCCGCCGCGTAGCGGTCAGGGATTATACTCCTTGAAGGGGTCCTAGCCAAGCCCACGACGTATTGCCCATCTGGTATTTCCTAACTCCTGTCTAGACTCTCGAACTCCTCACGTTTCCTTCCATCTCCTTTCCCGATCAGCCGCTGTTACACCCAAATATCTCGAAGTACGTAGCTAGGCTGAAGAGGGGGTACGTAAGCATGATGGAGCACACTCAGAAAGTCTAGGAGGGAGATAAGGTCCGGAGATGAGCTTACGGCCGAGACGGACCTAAGACACATATCTCCAGAGGTGAGGGGAAGATTGCAAACGAGATGCTTGGGCTATGACCCCTCCCCCAAAAAGGAGAGAATGCCATGTCGCCTGCTGATAGCGCACGGAAGTGAGTCCGGTAAGGAAAGTACCCCGCCCACTTGCATGAAACCTCATCTCCCCTCATCTACACCCTGCCAGGGCCAATGAGTAGCCCACGGGGTCCATGCACCTCGTGGGAATCCAAATCCGAGTCACCATTTCTCACACCGCCGAGACGCAGATATAAGACAGAGGTTTTCCGCTCCGAATGGAAGGAAAACAGCACGAACAATCCTCACCAACACTACCACCGAACCCACACACAAGATCTAAGATTATTCCGTTGTGAATTATCGAAAGTAGTCTGACTACCTTTGATTCTATCCGCACTCCGGTTACTCTACAACCCCAGTGTCACAGCTGTCGTCTCGCTAGTCATTGCTCGCGGTGTAGGCCACGTAGACGGTTCATCGAAGCAAGCCCGGTGGTGCCCTGATAGCTTGCGAGTATCGCGGCGGCGGTTCGTTTGTGGATCGGTGGCGACGACTCACACGACGGATCTTTTGCGGTTCCGTGGCGACGACTCGCTCAATGGATCGCTCATGGTTCTATGGCGATGACTCGCTCGATGGATCACTCGGTGAGATGGTCGTTGACTCGATGTTTTGGTGACCGGTAGATGGTCCATTGATCGTTAGATGATTGAGGTGATTATTCTGCTGAGGATTCCGATGATTCTTCCGATGAAGATCCCTTGCCCACCACTTGTCTGCGGGTCGTTGTATAAGTATCCCGCTCGGCAAAGACATGTGCTGCGGGGAAATTACCCCGCACCGCGACGTGAAAACTTTTCGCCTTGAGGTTAAACTTCATCCGCATAACACAGATAATCTCTCGATTTGGATCGGAGAGTAGTGCTTCCACGTATCCTGAGAGTGGCCGGAGCAGGTCCTCTGTTCTCTCGTCATGATTGGGCGATACGATATGGGTTGTATGCGGGGTTGATTACACTACTCAACCTGAGCCAGAGTAATGAACTGTCAACTGTACCAGCTATCCTTTCTTTGGCCGCAATGGCATCAAGGCATAGCTCCACCCCATATCTTTCCCAATAGACTCTTGAACCTTCAGGTGCGGTCCTGTAGCGGGATTTGCAAATTAGGAAAAAAAAAAATTGCGTCCTGAGTGTCCGGACGCACTAGATGCTCTGGACGCTTCGGACAAAACCTGCTTAACTCAGACGCAGTTCACCTTGGCACCGTGCATGCGGACACAGCTCACCATGGCACCGTGCGTCCGGATGCAGCCCGCCACAGTATCTGCTTACAGGACGGAGGGTATCTGGGCATTTTCCTTCTGTACGTAGCCGTGTCACGGCATTTTCCTTCTGGACGCAGCCGTATCAGGGTATTTTCCTTCTGGACGCAGCCGTGTCAGGGCAAATGGCGTCTGGACGATGCGTGTCATGGCACCGTGGTCACGCTGGCTGTCAAGGCACGGAACATCGCAGCAAATACTCTTGTCGCATTCGTAAACACACAGCGGGTTCCTGGCATAGTGACTCAGTCCAGTTCTATTCATTCTATCTAATGTACATCTATATATGCTACTACCACACTTCGCGCGGAAACACAGGAAAGTTGACAAATACGACACAACGCGTTGAGCACAACGCGATGAGTACAACGTGATGTGCATGACGACTATGAGGAGGATGGCGATGAGCACGCCACCGGCGGCAAGGACGATAGCAAGTAGGACGCGGCGAGTATGATTGCGAGCTTTGTGACATGGTTAGCGCAGCTCTCTGAGTGACAGACAGTGGGAAGTTGTACAATACAAGGTGACGAGTACGATGTCAATGAGGGTGCCGGCGGCGAGAATGATAGTGGGTAGGACGCAGTGAGTATGATTGCAAGTAAGACGCGGCGAGTATGATTGTGAGCTTTGTGACATGGTTAGCGCAGCTCTCAGAGTGACAGACAGCGGGAAGTTGTACAATACAAGGTGACGAGTACGATGTCAATGAGGGTGCTGGCGGCGAGAACGATAGCGAGTAGGCCGCGGCGAGTATGAGCGCGCATAAGACGCGACGCGTATGATGTCAATGAGGGTGCCGGCGGCGAGGATGATAGCAAGTAGGACGCGGCGAGTATGATTGCAAGTAAGACGCGGCGAGTATGATGGCGAGCTTTGTGACATGGTTAGCACAGCTCTCGGAGTGACAGACAGCGGAAGGTTGTACAATACAACGTGACGAGTACGATGTCATTGAGGGTGCCGGCGGCGAGAACGATAGGGGGTAGGACACGGCGAGTGTGGGTGAGTAGGACACAGCAATTATGAGAGCGAGTAAGACGCGGCGAGTATGATGGCGAGAAAGGGGCAACGAGTAAGATGTCGATTAGGAAAATGTCGACGAGTAGGACGAGGTGAAAGGAGAAGAAAAAAGTGGTCTATCTATGAGTGATGAGCCGAACCTTGCGAAAGCCCAAGCGTTAGTAGTGGCTTGGCGCTTTCTATTGCCATCGTACTCACCACGACTTACTCACCAGGTCCTACTCGCTATCGTCCTCGCTGCTGGCACCCTCATTGACATCGTACTCGTCACGTTGTATTGTACAACCTTCCGCTGTCTGTCACTCCAAGAGCTGTGCTAACCATGTCACAAAGCTCACCATCATACTCGCCGCGTCTTACTTGCAATCATACTCGCCGCGTCCTACTTGCTATCGTCCTCGCCGCCGGCACCCTCATTGACATCATACTTGTGGCGTCTTATGCGTGCTCATACTCGCCGCGGCCTACTTGCTATCATTCTCGCCGCCCGCACCCTCATTAACATCGTACTCGTCATGTTGTATTGTACAACTTCCCGCTGTCTGTCACTCTGAGACCTGCGCTAACCGTGTCACAAAGCTCGCAATCATACTCGCCACGTCTTACTTGCAATTATACTCGCTGCGTTCTACTTGCTATCATCCTTGCCGCCGGCACCCTCATTGACATCATACTCGCCACGTCCTACCCGCTATTGTCCTCGCCGCTGGCACCCTCATTGACATCGTACTCCTCACTGTGTATTGTACAACTTCCCAGTGTCTCTGTCACTCTGAGAGCTGCGCTAACCATGTCACAAAGCTCGCAATAATACTCGCAGCGTCCTACTTGCTATCGTCCTCGCCACCGGCGGCATGCTCATCGCCATCCTCCTCATAGTTGTCGTGCTCATCGCGTCGTGTTCATCTCGTCGTGCTCATCACGTAGTGCTCATCATGTCGTGCTCATCGTGTCGTGCTCATCGTGTCGTGCTCATCGCACCATGCTCATCACGTCGTGCTCAAGGCGTCGTGCTCATCGCGTCGTGCTTAACGCGTCGTACTTATCACGTCGTACGCATCACGTCGTACTCAACGCGTCGTGTAGTATTTGCCAACTTTTCTTTGTTTCCACGCGAAGTGTGGTACTAGCATATATAGATGTACATTAGATAGAATGAATAGAACTGGACTGAGTCACTATGCCTGGAACCCTCTGCGTGTTTGCGAATGCGACATGAGTATTTGCTACGATGTTCCGTGCCTTGACAGAAAGCGTGACCGTGGTGCCATGACACGCGTTGTCCGGACGCCATTTGCCCTGACACGGCTGCGCCCAGAAGGAAAATGCTCTGACACGGCTGTGTCCAGTAGGAAAATGCCCTGACACGGCTGCGTCCAGAAGGAAAATGCCCTGACACGGCTGCGTCCAGAAGGAAAATACCCTGACATGCTCCGTCTGGTAAGCAGATACCATGGCGAGCTGCGTCCGGACGCACGGTGCCCTGACATACGGCGTCTGAATACACGGTGCCATAGCGTGCTGCATCCGGATGCACGGCGTCCTGGCATACGGCGTCTGAATGCACGGTGCCATGGTGTGCTGCGTCCGAATTCACATTACCTGTGCTTTTCGCGTTGGGAGTGGTATGTGCCCTGCCAGGGTGCGTTCAGAGCGTCCTGAGCGCCTGGTGCGTCTGGACGCAGCCTGTGCATCCGGACGCAGATTTTTTTTCCTGATGCACTTTCCCAAACGCGAGCCGGTACTTGGTCCGGGGGCTATCCAGCGCTATAGGATTGGCTTGAAGTCAAGCCTCCTCTTTGGTATATGTTCAACTCGACGTCCCTTACCTTCGTATGGTGTGTGCCCTGCATCATAATCGTTGTAAGCATCTCGAATAAGTGGGGGATACGCTCACGCTGTCGTGCGCTGGCAAAGCCCGGAGTTCATTGCCATAATTGAGTGTCAATGATGAGGATGCAAGTGGTAGCATGATCTCTTGTATCTTCTGACCACGGGGTGCAACGGTATCTTCTTGGGCCTTCGAGCCGTCAGGGACGATACAGCGATTCCCTACTCGTGGTGTTATTCCTCTAGGCTGTGCTTCTGGAAACAACCCCACTCCTATTCCGCGATCTAGACTCGCAGCTCCTTGTGTTCCTGTTTTCATTCGGATCGCTTGTCCTGCTTATGATGACTACCAAGGTTGTCTTCCTCTGCGGCAGTGCTTGCGCTTTCCCGGTCAGTACCGGTACTTGGCCCAGGGGTTTCCTGGTGCTGCAGAGTCGGTTGACCCGAGCTGAGCCGCGATGCTGTCGGTGGCCCGGTCTCGGTATGCCTTCCTAAGACCGTGCGACAAGTTTCCAATACCTTCCTGCCTGGTCCGTATCTGAATTCCGATCCTGTAGTATTTAGGGTGTAACATCTGAGGTATAAAGCTCAGCTTGATATCAAAGGAGACGAACAGGTACAGGGTGTTGGCTTTGAGGAGACCTACGTTCTGGTCAGTATATTGCCTACCCTTCATTACCTAATGAGTTGCGCTGCCCAGGGAGAATGGGGGATCCATCAGCTTGACATCATCACTGCGTTCCTGAACCTAACAATCGACAATGAAGTCTATATGCAGCTTCCTGAAGGTATCGAGTGGCTCATTTCTGAGCCACTCTCCTTCCCATCATCCTCCTTGTCACCACCTGACTCTACTCACAAATCTACTCACAATCCATGTGCGGAGGCACATTCAGTGAGTAGGACCGAGGAGATATTCATCTAGTCAACTCGAACGCCAGACGGCAACTCACAGTATGTGAGTATAGTGTACGGCAATGTACTGCGTGTGAGTATGACTCGCAGCAACTCACATCATATGAGTATGTCACTTACGGTGTTTGGGAACTTACGTATGAGTATGGTGCCTGGTAACTCATGTATGAGTACAACTTCTGGCAACTCACAGCGTGTGAGTACGGTACTCACGGTATACAGCAACTTGTGTATAAGCACAGTGACTGGCAACTCAGGTATGAGTATGGCGCCCAGCAACTCATGTATGAGTACAACTCCCAGCAACTTACAGTGTGTGAGTATGGCACTCACGGCACTTGGCAACTGATGTATGAGTACGGTGTCTGGCAACTCACGTGCTCTCTACGGCCTCAAGCAAGTACCTCTCCTTTGGCATGCTACCATAAACGAGTTCCTCCTGTCGATTGGCTGTACATGTGCACACATAGACGAGAATCTGTACCTTCGCACCGGTGTCTTTCTGCTTCGCTATGTTAACACCACAATCCTGTACCTGCGATCAACCTCCAAGGCCACCAAGGACCTCAAGACTGCACTGAGGAAGGAATACAAGATGATGAACCTCGGGAAAGCCAAGCAGTTCCTAGGCTTAGAAATAGACTGTTACGATTCTGGTGCCATGACCCTTGGACAGACCAAATAGATTCAGACCATTGTCAAACGCTTTGGGATGGAAGATGCAATCCCCACTCCTACCCCTCTCTATGACAAAATGACTCTTGAAAGTGAGCTGCAAGAAGAGACGGAAGTAGATGCTGGATACTACCAGACTATCATTTGCAGCTTGTCGTACACAGCCACCACTACCCATCCTGATATAGCCTTTGCCGTATTGTCACTCAGCCACTACAACAGCAGACCCTTTACATCACATCTAACAGCTGCCAAACGAGTTCTCCTATACCTTAAAGAAACTACCAACCTCAAACTCGTGTTCTCTCACATACCAATCACTCTGTCACCGATAGTCAGATTCACGGGCTCCAGCTTTGAAGTGGATTTCAACGGAAGAAAGTTGCAGGGAGGCTATATCTTCCAAATCTACAACGGACCAGTCCCGTGGAAATCCTACAAGCAGTCGATATTAGCACTCTCCAGACTCCACCAGGGAAGCCGAATACATCGCTTGCCCAGAAGCCACTTGAGAAGCCCAGTGGCTTGCCAAGCTGCACACAGACATTGTCAGGAAACTCGGATGTTCTCTCCTTGTCTGCACTGATTCCAATAGCATATTGAATAACATCTAGCCAGCTGGATACAGGAAAAGTAGGAACAAGCACATCGACGTGAAGTTCCACCACTGCCGAGACCTTCACTCCAGTCAAGAATTGGAATTCTCCTATGTTTCTACCAACAACCTGGCAGATATCATGATAAAGGTACTGGGACCTGAGAAGCATAGGGGCTTTACTGAGGCTATTGGACTATTGCATTAGAAAGGTTGCGATTTGTCTTTATCACACTTTGTTTGTTTAATAGCATTGAGCTGGTACTCTTTTATCTGCTAGCAGCTGGTCAATTTCCCACAAGGTTTTTTTCCCTGTAGAGGTTTTAATGAGGCTAGTGGGGATTTGTTTTATAAGGTTGACTTTAATGTCTTGCTGCTCTTTGTTGCTTACTTGCTGCTCTGTCTTCGATGGTAAACAGCAAGAGGGGAAGTGTCATGAGATGTGGGCGGGACCGTACCCAGGCATATTCTTGGAGATGAGACTGATAGTATCGGCGCATTGTCTGGTGCACTAGCTACCAAGACGGATAGCATTGGCATACTGGCCTCCAGTGGAATAGCCACGGAAACCAATATAATGGGGCATCCTGTGCCGGGACGTTCGCTCTGCACTGAATATACTGTATACCGATACACTCATTCGGATAAAATCTGAGGATTGAGGCCGAGTGATATTTCATGAGTAGGAGTTACAGACTGGAGTGAGTGCTCTGTAAGAGAGAACCGACCTGACAACAGCCAAAGGGGTAACAGAAGGTTACCAATGGGCAATGGGATGAGTGGGAGCCTTAGGGGAAGGTTCAGCCACATCCCTAGGAGGCATTAAGGTTATTCTCTACGAGTCCTATACAGTAAGTTACTAGTTACTCGTTACCAGCAGAAAGAGGTACTTTTTCTCTACCAAATATAACTCCCAAACGGTCATGCAGTACGCGCTAGGCGGAATGGATCTGGTGGATATATGAGGGGAGCCAGACTATCTGTCAGTTGTTTGGAGAAGATCGGATCATAACTCGTTGAGTTACTGATACGTTATCTTCAGTTCACTGCGATTGCTACAGCACGTATATCGACAACACCAAGCATTACAGGATGCTACCAGAGAGGTGGAGTTGCATATCATATGGACACTCATGAGGTGTCTAGCTAGTGAGAATTGCAAACACGCCGACAAGGGTGACAATGACTACAAGGGGGTGGAAACGAACATCGTTCTCAACTACCCAGATCCAGAGTCATCTGGGTCTGAACCTATCAATTAGTGTCACGTCCCTATCAGTTCTTCACCCTTGTACGAAGGGGAAGTATTCATGTACAATACAGAGGTATTGTGTAACCCCAGGTCGGCTCGAGGGCAGACAGCCAACGAGTCAGCAAGGCTTAAAAAGAGCGTCAAGTTTTCCAGTGTAGCATGAGCATCAGCAACGAACAGTTGGATGTTGAGCCTTAACAATACATCAAATTTACTGGGATCAACTCTCTTAGAACTCTCTTAGTGATATTTCCGAATATGAATCTCTTAGTGCATTTTCCCAACCACTCCTGTACGAATCCCTCGAAACTACACAGTCACTTCGTTTCCACTAGACCAGTGTTGCCCATTCAAGGGTGATAGACTGTTGGTGACCACCAGAGTGACGGTGCCATTGGTGAAATACCCGGGTATTATAGCCAGTATCTTCCAACCATCTAGAGAAGGTCATGGGGCTGGAAGACTGTTGGTGGGATCTATCAAATGTCTGGGTTGTTCTCTTGTCGGACCTGGGTGTAATATATCTCGCTTCTGGCCATCTGGTCAATTTGATGCAGACATTAGCCTGCAGTCTGGGCTCAGTATTCCTCTAAGTCGTCGACATGAAAGTCCAGTTCAAATTATCAATAGAGCTGGTAGCCTAAGTTGGTGATGTAGGGAGATAGTGTGGTTGAATCCAATACCTTCTGATGTCCGGTGAACTTGCCAAAGAACAGATTGTCGGTACAGTCATCCTATAGGTAGTTGATGTAGGCCTATCGGTGTTGTACTATTACTGTATTCATTCACTCTGTTTGACTCTCTCTTTCAAGATAGAATGCAGTGGACAGGTACATGTCGATCTTTAGGTAGGAGCATAGGTGATTCCAAAACCTGGATACAAACTGCAGTCCCCTTTCTAACATGATGGTTTCTGGTAGTCCATGGTAATGGAAGATCCTGTCACTGAAATGCTCACCCAGTTCTTGTACTGTAATATTCATTGTGTAGGGAGCAGGTGTCTCTGCTTCGTCAGACTGTCCAAAAATATACAGATAGTGTTGTATCTCTTCAATAGTGGTAGGTCAATAAGAAAGTCGACTGATATATACCGCCAGAACTGGATTGGTACCAATAGAGGGTGAAGGAGACCATATAGGGTATGGTGGGTACATCAGGAAAAAAAAAAATTGCGTCCTGAGCGTCCGGACACACTAGACGCTCTGGACGCTTCGGACACAACCTGCTTAACTCGGACGCAGTTCGCCATGGCACCGTGCATCTGGACGCAGCTCGCCACGGCACCGTGGGTCCGGACGCAGCTCACCACGGCATCTGCTTACCGGACCGAGCGTGTCAGGGCATTTTCCTTCTGGATGCAGCCGTGTTAGGGCATTTTCCTTCTGGACGCAGCCGTGTCAGGGCATTTTCCTTCTGGACGCAGCCGTGTCAGGGCATTTTCCTTCTGGACGCAGCCGTGTCAGGGCATTTTCCTTCTGGACGCTGCCATGTCAGGGCAAATGGCGTCTGGACGACGCGTGTCATGGCATGCGGTCACGCTGGCTGTCAAGGCACGGAACATCGTAGCAAATACACTTGTCGCATTCGCAAACACGCAGCGGGTTCCAGGCATAGTGACTCAGTCCAGTTCTATTCATTCTATCTAATGTATATGCTACTATACTACCACACTTCGCGCGTAAACAAAGGAAAGTTGGCAAATACGACACGACGCGTTGAGTACGACGCGGTGAGCACGACGCGTTGAGCACGACGCGATGAGCACGACGAGATGAACACGACGCGATGAGCACGATGACTATGAGGAGGATGGCAATGAGCACGGCGCCGGCGGCGAGGACGAAAGCAAGTAGGACGCGGCGAGTATGATTGCGAGCTTTGTGACATGGTTAGCGCAGCTCTCAGAGTGATAGACAGCGGGAAGTTGTACAATACAACGTGACGAGTACCATCAGCAAAAAATCTAATTCTTACCGGAGCTACGGGAGCTAGCGAAGCTTACGGGAGCACCGGGAGTAAAATATAACTTTGTCCTTTGCTAAGCTAGCAAAGCTAGGGAAGAAACCACCACCTTACCGACACAACCACCACATTAGGAAAGCTAGGGAAGCTAGAAAAGCTAGAAAAGCTAGCAAAGCTACGGACGCACCACCAATTTTACCGATGCAACCACCAACCTTAGCGACGCAACCACCACCTTACGGGAGCTAGGGAAGCTAGAAAAGCAAGGGAAGCTAGGGAAGCTTATGGGAGCAACGAGTGTACACAGTGAGCAGTTTCATTACTAGTTATAATGCTACTACACCCAGTTGGCTATGCTCTTAGATCGCACAGAAAATCAATTATTGTATTTAAAATCTATATATACATTATGATACAGAGTCCAACGTCCCAAATCTCGTCGCGAAGTACAGAGCAGCTACAGCGGCGCATAAGGGCAGGTGAGCAACGCGTATTACAAGTAGACCCGGTAGGAGAGTGAGGAGAATGAGTCCGGCGTGGAGAATGAGAGCAGACGAGCAACCGGTACGAGCGGTAGGCCAGCGAGAAGAATGAGGGCAGACGAGCAACACGTACGAGATGAAATTCAGTGAGAAGAATGAGGCAAGACGAGCAACGCGTATGAGGTAGGCCAGCGAGGAGAATGAGGCCAGACATGCAACGCGTACGAGATGTTGTCCGGCGAGGAGAATGACAGCAGACGAGTAACGCCTACAAGATGTAAGTCAGCGAGGAGAATGAGGCCAGACGAGCAACGCAAACGAGATGTAGGCCACCGAGGAGAATGACAGCAGACGAGCGCGCCTACGAGATGTAAGTTAGCGAGGAGAATGAGGTCAGACGAGGAACGCGTACGAGATGCTGTCCGGCGAGGAGAATGACGGCAGACGAGGAACGCCTACGAGATGTAAGTCGGCGAGGAGAATGAGGCCAGACGTGCAACACGTACGAAATGTAGGCCAGCGAAGAGAATGACAGCAGACAAGCAACACGTACGAGATATAAGTCAGCGAGGAATGAGGCCAGACGCGCAACGCGTACGAGATGAAATTCAGTGAGAAGAATGAGGCAAGACGAGCAACGCGTACGAGAGGTAGGCCAGCGAGGAGAATTAGGCCAGACGTGCAACGCGTACGAGATGTTGTCCGGCGAGGAGAATGACAGCAGACAAGGAACGCCTACGAGATGTAAGTCAGCGAGGAGAATGAGGCCAGACGAGCAACGCGAACGAGATGTAGGCCAGCGAGGAGAATGCAGCCGGACGCGCAACGCGTACGAAATGTAGGCCAGCGAAGAGAATGACAGCAGACGAGCAACGCGTACGAGATGTTGGCCAGTGAGGAGAATGAGGCCAGACGCGCAATGCGTACGAGATGTAGGCCAGCGAGGAGAATGCGGCCGGACGCGCAACGCGTACGAAATGTAGGCCAGCGAAGAGAATGACAGCAGACGAGCAACGCGTACGAGATGTTGGCCAGTGAGGAGAGTGACAGCAGACAAGCAACGCCTACGAGATGTAAGTCAGCGAGGAGAATGAGGCCAGACGAGCAACGCGAACGAGATGTAGGCCAGCGAGGAGAATGCAGCCGGACGCGCAACGCGTACGAAATGTAGGCCAGCGAAGAGAATGACAGCAGACGAGCAACGCGTACGAGATGTTGGCCAGTGAGGAGAATGAGGCCAGACGCGCAATGCGTACGAGATGTAGGCCAGCGAGGAGAATGCGGCCGGACGCGCAACGCGTACGAAATGTAGGCCAGCGAAGAGAATGACAGCAGACGAGCAACGCGTACGAGATGTTGGCCAGTGAGGAGAGTGACAGCAGACAAGCAACGCCTACGAGATGTAAGTCAGCGAGGAGAATGAGGCCAGACGCGCAACGTGTACACGATGTAGGCCAGCGAGGAGAATGAGGCCAGACGTGCAACGCGTACGAGATTTTGTCCGGCGAGGAGAATGACGGCAGACGAGGAACGCCTACGAGATGTAAGCCAGCGAGGAGAATGACTGCAGACGAGCAACGCGTACGAGAAGTAGGCCAGTGATGCGTAACAGGGCGTTTCTGTAATGTGTACGATGATAGGTGAGCGGTGTGTAGGTTGGTGGTGTGTATTATTTCAACTCGCAATGACTTGGACGGGGTGTGTTGCAAAAAAGCGAAGTTATGGGTAACTGGCAGCTGTGGCCGCACTTAGGAGATAAATGAACTGACGGGGGGCGCACTCGGCGTTGTTGGTTGCGCTAATCACGTGACCAGTTTTTTTGTGGCGGTTAAACTTGACATCAACGAGCTGGAGACCGTCAGTTCATTGTGTTTCGAGATGTCGAAGCCTAGGTCTAGGCAATAGTGCCGAAATTTGAGTGGAAGTAAGTTCACGAGGCGGGTAGGCAGTAAACAATTGAATTGCTACTGCAACAGTCTTTGAATTAAGCCATGAGTAACTCCCTGACGCAAAGTTAAAAACCGGTCACGTGATTAGCGCAACCAACAATGCCGAGTGTGCCCCCCGTCAGTTCATTTATCTCCTAAGTGCGGCCACAGCTGCCAGTTACCCATAACTTCGCTTTTTTGCAACACACCCCGTCCAAGTCATTACGAGTTGAAATAATACACACCACCAACCTACGCACCGCTCACCTATCGTCGTACACATTACAGAAACGCCCTGTTACGCATCACTGGCCTACTTCTCGTACGCGTTGCTCGTCTGCCGTCATTCTCCTCGCTGGCCTACTTCTCGTATGCGTTGCGCGTCCGGCCTCATTCTCCTTGCTGGCCTACATCTCGTACGCGTTACGCGTCTGGCCTCATTCTCCTCGCTGACTTACATCTCGTAGGCGTTGCTTGTCTGCCGTCACTCTCCTCGCTGGCCAACATCTCGTAGGCATTGCTCGTCTGGCCTCATTCCCCTTGCTGGCCACTGCTATTACGCGTTGCTCGTTTGACCTCATTACCGCTGACCTATGTTCGGACGTGTGCTAGAAACGCCGTGTTAGGCATCACTGGCCTACTTCTCGTACGCGTTGCACGTGTGGCCTCATTCTCCTCACCGGCCTACCTCTCGTACGCATTGCTCGTCTTGCCTCATTCTTCTCACTGAATTTCATCTCGTACGTGTTGCTCGTCTGCCCTCATTCTTCTCGCTGGCCTACATCTCGTGCGCGTTGCTCGTCTTGCCTCATTCTTCTCACTGAATTTCATCTCGTACGTGTTGCTCGTCTGCCCTCATTCTTCTCGCTGGCCTACATCTCGTGCGCGTTGCTCGTCTTCCCTCATTCTTCTCACTGAATTTCATCTCGTACGCGTTGCTCGTCTGCCCTCATTCTTCTCGCTAGCCTACCGCTCGTACCGGTTGCTCGTCTGCTATCATTCTCCACGCCGGCCTCATTCTCCTCGCTCTCCTACCTGTCCTACTTGTAATACGCGTTGCTCGCCTGCCCTTATGCGCCGCTGTAGCTGCTCTGTACTTCGATGAGATTTGGGACGTTGGACTTTGTATCATAATGTATATATAGATTTTAAATACAATAAGTGATTTTCTGTGCGATCGAAGAACATAGCCAACTGCGTGTAGTAGCATTATAACTAGTAATGAAACTGCTCACTGTGCACACTTGTTGCTCCTGTAAGCTTCCCTAGCTTTCCTAGCTTTTCTTGCTTCCCTAGCTCCCGTAAGGTGGTGGTTGGGTCGGTAAGGTTGGTCGTTGCGTCGGTAAGGTTGGTGGTTGCGTCGGTAAGATTGGTGGTGCGTCCGTAGCTTTGCTAGCTTCCGTAAGTGGGTGGTTGCTTTGGTAAGATTCACTATCCTTACAGGAGCTACAGATGCTAGCGAAGCTAGCAATGCTAGCAAAGCTACCGACGCAGGTCGTTCTTACCGACGTGCAGGGATAATTTCTTAATTTTTTCCTGATGACGATGTCAATGAGGGTGCCGGCGGCGAGAATGATAGGGGGTCGGACGCGGCGAGTATGATGTCAATGAGGGTGCCGGCGGCGAGGACGATAGCAAGTAGGACGCGGCGAGTATGATTGCGAGCTTTGTGACATGGTTAGCGTAGCTCTCAGAGTGACAGACAGCGGGAAGTTGTACAATACAACATGACGAGTACGATGTCAATGAGGGTGCCGGCGGCAAGAACGATAGGGGGTAGGATGCGGCGAGTGTGGGTGAGTAGGACCCAGCAAGTATGAGAGCGAGTAAGACGCAGCGAGTATGATGGCGAGAAAGGCCCAACGAGTAAGATGTCGATTAGGAAAATGTCGACGAGTAGGACGAGGTGAAAGGAGAAGAAAAAAGGGGTCTATCTATGAGTGATGGGCAGAACCTTGCGAAAGCGCAAGCGTTAGTAGTGGCTTGGCACTTTCTATTGCCATCGTACTCGTCACGTCTTTCACGCCATCATACTCGCCGCGACTTACTCGCCGCGTCCTACACGCTATCGTCCTCGCCGCTGGCACCCTCATTGGCATCGTACTCCTCACTGTGTATTGTACAACTTTCCAGTATCTCTGTCACTCTGAGAGCTGCGCTAACCTTGTCACAAAGCTCGCCATCATACTCGCCGCATCTTACTTGCAATCATACTCGCCGCGTCCTACTTACTATTGTCCTCGCCGCCGGCACCATGATTGACATCATACTCGCCGCGTCCGACCCGCTATCATTCTCTCTGCCGGCACCCTCATTGACATCGTACTCGTCACGTTGTATTGTACAACTTCCCGCTGTCTGTCACTCCAAGAGCTGTGCTAACCATGTCACAAAGATCGCCATCATACTCGCCGCGTCTTACTTGCAATCATACTCGCCGCGTCCTACTTCCTATCGTCCTCGCTGCCGGCACCCTCATTGACATCATACTCGCCGCGTCTTACGCGCGCTCATACTCGACGCGGCTTACTCGCTATCGTTCTCGCCGCCGGCACCCTCATTGACATCATACTCGCCGTGTCCTACCCGCTATCGTCCGCGCCGCTGGCACCCTCATTGACATCGTACTCCTCACTGTGTATTGTACAACTTCCCGGTGTCTCTGTCACTCTGAGAGCTGCGCTAACCATGTCACAAAGCTCGCAATCATACTCGCCGCGTCCTACTTGCTATCGTCCTCGCTGCCGGCGGCGTGCTCATCGCCATCCTCCTCATAGTCGTCGTGCTCATCGCGTCGTGTTCATCTCGTCATGTTCATCGCGTCGTACTCATCGCGTCGTGCTGATCGCGTCGTGCTCAACGCGTCCTGCTCTTCGCGTTGTGCTCAACGCGTTGTGCTCATCGCATTGTGCTCATCGCGTTGTGCTCATCACGTTGTGCTCAACGCGTTGTGTCGTATTTGCCAACTTTCCTTTGTTTCCGCACGAAGTGTGGTAGTAGCATATATAGATATACATTAGATAGAATGAATAGAACTGGACTGAGTCACTATGCCTGGAATCCGCTGCGTGTTTGCGAATACGACAAGAGTATTTGCTACGATGTTCCGTGCCTTGACAGACAGCGTGACCGCGGTGCCATGACACGCGTTGTCCGGACACCATTTGCCCTGACACGGCTGCGCCCAGAAGGAAAATGCTCTGACACGGCTGCGTCCAGAAGGAAAATGCCCTGACACGGCTGCGTCCAGAAGGAAAATGCCCTGACACAGCTGCGTCCAGAAGGAAAATGCCCTGACACGCTCCGTCCGGTAATCAGATGCCATGGCGAGCTGCGTCCGGACGCACGGTGCCATGGTGTACTGCGTCCGAATTCACATTGCCTGTGCGTTTCACGTTGGGAGCGGTATGTGCCCTGCCAGGGTGCGTCCAGAACGTCCCGAGTCCCTGGTGCGTCTGGACGCAGCCTGTGCATCCGGACATAGATTTTTTTTCCAGATGTAGCATTTCCTTGTTGGCAGGTGTGGCAGTTTATCCTGAAATGTTCAAGGTTCTTTCATATCTTTGGCCAGTAGTACTTGTGTATTAGGAGCTTGAGGGTCTTTGCTTGTCATGGATAGTAACTGCTGGTGGTTTGTAGTGGTACTCTAAGAGGTACAGCCTAAGGGAGGTATGGTCTGGCAGATAAATGATGTCCTGATAGTTCAGCATGTTATCACTTACATTGCCATTACCCAGTGAAATTTGCCTGGAATACCTAGAACCTTTCTTGAGATATTGGAGGACCTAGCTGTAGTGGGGAGTAGATTAATTCAGTAGACTTCTGTGAATAGGTCCAACATTACATGATATTTGGTGTGGTTATCACAGTTGGTGTCAGTATCGTCAGTAATACATCAGATGTAGTTTGCGAGGTCAGCATCGGTGTGGTCAGTAACAGACTGGATGTAGTTAGCATGTTCAGTATCAGTCTGTCTTTTTCCCGTGTGTGTGTGTATGTTTGTGTGTGTGTGTGTTTGTGTGTGTGTATGTATGTGTGTGTAATTTTTTTGGTGTATGTATATATATATATATATATATGTAAAATAATACAGGTACAGCTGCAGTCATATCCAGAGGACTACAGAGTTGCTCTGACTACAACTACCATAGCCCTCCATTGTAGGAGTACTGTTGTTCTATAGCATATAAGTCAAATGGTAGAGGTTAAGATAATAGTCGGTGAAAAGGTGATAGGAAAAGAAAAAGTGATTGGGAGTAAAAATTTGATAGTAAAGGTGATAGGGAAAGTAAGAGTGGGGGGAGTCGAAATAAAATAGCAAAGGCAAGCGCATTTGTTACACTGGAGAAATATCACAGGCAGGTATGTACCCTTAGTGAGGTACGTACAGAGGAAGAAGATACGTACCGGTAGCTAGCTATTCTCATCAGGTGGATCTTAGAGAGTCTAGGTGGGAGATAAGACGGGGTTAAAGGTTACAGCCGAGAAACGGTTTAAAAGAATTAACTCCGGAGTAAGGGAACGGCAACCGGAAGTGTGAGAGGGAAGGTGTTAAGGACGAGACTCTCGCGAGAGTTCGGTCGAGACTCTTCCGAGAGCTTGTTTGTCGTAATCTCCAGCTCCAGATGCCGATGGGCTGCAGAAAGAACTCAGTCTAGAACTGAGGGAATTTTGCGGTGCCAGTCACCTCTGGGCCTCAACTTATCGACAGTACCGACGAGAACCAATGAGAGTCTCAGTCGAACCCATGCTCCGGTGGGAGTTCGCCGACCTCGGAGGAATAGTTAGCCAGAGTTACCAGGTCTCACCCAGCCTCTCGCCAATATATGCCGGTCTTTCTCTGCCTAGAGAAAGGGATGGCAGAACAAACACGAACCTCGAAAAAACCCATAGAAAAGATCTAAGATTATTCCGTTGTGAATTATCGAAAGTAGCCTGATTACCTTTGATTCTCCCCACACTCCGGTTACGATACAACCCCAGTGTCACAGCAATAGTCAAAATATGATATTGAAGAGAAGAATGATGAGGGAAAAATGAGATAGGGATGGTAAAAGCGATAGTAAAAACAAAGGTGAGTAAAATATGAAGCAAGTGGTGAATGCAATGAGGGCTGAAATTGGGATAAAGATAGGAAAAGTAAGGTGAGTAAAATTAAGATGGTGATAGAAAAATGAGGGGTAGGTAGAAACATATCCATTATAAAGAGGGGAGCACTGGACACTTATACGAGTGTCTGTGTGCTAGTGCTAGTCTGTGACTGTCTATCTACAGAAGTCCTTAGGGCAGCCATGTGCCAAGTCCCACAAATTCTAGAAGCCACACTAGCGGCCATGCTAGCCACTCTAGGCGTGGCATCCGTGACGCCTGGAATCCTCCTCCTACAACCACTTCTGTCTCAATAAAACAAGCGTCGCCACTAAAAAAAAACAACGACAAACCCAACTTATAACAATAACCCCTCCTATAATGCTCAGCTGATACTCCCTGTCACTCCCGTTCCATCCACCAGTAGACTCGCAAGCCATTCGCAGTGTGGTATTCACCCAGCAGCTCGTTGCTACTGCCCCTCAGATTCACCAGTGGTTCCCATGTAGGGCCAACGTAACCGACCCATTTGACCAAATAATCGAGATCTCGAACTGTGGTACCTCTGTACTCACGGATCGACTCAACCTCATACTTAACTGTAGCGGTGGAGCATAGTGGCGGTGGGGGTGGGTAGTCATAGGTTCTGGCGACATTTGATAACTTGAGGCGTGCGACGTTGAAAACCGGGTGTAAGCGCCAGTACATCAGGATGTCGAGAATGAAAGCATTCTCGCCAGCTGACTTCAGGACTGTAAACAGACTGGCATATGGATGTTGAAACTTTCGCGAATTGGCGCTGTTGTTGGCAGTGGAATTGACATTGGTGTAGCCGACGGGCAACAAACAGGCGTTCAGAAATTCCGAATCACCTATCCGAAATGGATGCAGCTGATGATGCTTGTTCGCTTCCATCACCATTGTCAATTGGGCCTCTTCCATTCACTCTCGAAGCATCCATAGGATCTTGATGAGCCATTCTGCATATTCCGTTCTGGGTCTCGAATTTGGTGTCCACGGAGCTGGTGCCAGTAAATCGAGCGGGAGCCTCAGAATGTATCCAATATCTGCCTCGAATGGCAACATTCCTATTGCCTTGTGCTTAGCTGCATTGTAAGTGAACTCCGCCAACACTAACAACCGGCTCCAGTGCTTGGGGGATTTCAGTTACCATATATATACGTTCAAAAACATTTCCAGAGTGGCATTTGCTTTTTCCGCTTAACCGTCCGACTGCGTGTGGTATGCTGTTGACATCCGAAGCTTAATCCCGAGTTGTGAACACAACAATTGCCAGAAACTGGAGGTAAATCGGATGTTCCGGTCAGATACGATGGATACGGGTAGCCCTCGTGACTGAACGTAACCGTCAATGAATGCTGTTGCGAACTTTTCTGCAGTGAGCTCGGCTTCCAATGTGATCGCTTCATCAGAGGATCAATAATTGTCGCTAGAGCATCCTAACCGGCTTCCGACGTCGGTAACTTGGTGACGAAATCGATGTTCACCCATTCCGCGCGTTCGAGTGCAATCGGTAGTACCTGCCGGAGTCCATACGGCCTGGCATTCTTGTGCTTGATTCAGTGGCATACGTCACATCTGGCAATCCATTCTATGACTGAATCCGTCAACTTTGGCCAGTAGTACCGAGACCCAACCGCTGCTGCTGTCTTTACAATGCTGCTATGTCTACCACCCAGAATAGTGTCGTATGCTTCTCGAATCACTTCAGTTCTCGAGAATTTTGGGATACATAACCTTCCGCCCGACAGCTTATGGTACAGCAGACCTTCTTCAAGTGTGTATGACTTTGCTCGTTCCTTAACACGGTCAGACTGCTTCGAACTTGTTGTTTGTCCTTGTTTTCATTGCTATTGTTCAAATATTCTAGAACTGGACCGAAAATTGTGTCCTCCCCATAGCCTTTTCAAACATTGTTCAGCCACTCGATCGAGGCTGATTTCTGCATTTTGATGACATTGAGGTGCTGCGGGTCGACCTTCAGCTGCTCGTCCTACGTGTACGCAATCCAGCTGAGTGCATCTGCCACAACATTAGCTACTCCAGGAAATTATTTGACCTCGTAGTCATGCCGTTGGAGTCTGTCCTGGTGACCCCACTGACGGCTCATCAGCTTATTTTGTCCGAGGATATGCTGCAATGATGCATGATCCGTATAGATGGTGGTACGTTTCCGCCCATAAACATAGCAGGTCCAATGTTCCAGATTTGCGCTGATTGCAAGGAACTCACGGTCATATACTGGATACCTCACCTCGACTGTGTGGAGCTTCCTCCAAAAGTATCCCAGTGGCCGCTCCACCAACCTTGCTTCATACAGCTGCTTTTACACCAGAACACCTCCAATCGTGGTATCCAAGGTGTCAGTTCGCAGGATGAAATTGGCCTCTGTATCCAGGGTTGCCAAGATCAGTGTGGATATCAAAGCCTTCTTGAGATCCTCAAACTGATCCCCATGCTGGCTAGTCCAGATGTAGTCGTTCTTGGGTTTTGCTGCGAGGTCATGTAGCAGACAAGTTCGATGGGTGAATTTCGGGACAAACTTCCTGTAGTAGCCGGCTAAACCGAGGAATCCACGAAGTTCCATTGGTGTTTTAGGTGTTGGCCATTCCCATACCACCCTGACCTTCTTTTCCTCAGTGTGAATGCTGTGTTTATTTACCCTGAAACCAACGAACGACGTTTCCAGAGTACCAAACATGCACTTGGCCTCACTCAGACGTAATCGGGTGTTTCGTAATGCCTGAAGTACGCCTTCCACATGTGACTTGTGTTCTGCCAACATTTTTGAAAAAATCAGGACATCATCCAGATACACGATTGCATTTCGGTGATGCGGATGTAATATTCTGTGTATCATACGTATAAACGCAGCTGGTGCATTTGCATGTCCGAACGGAATGACTTTATACTTGTAGAATCTGTCGACGCTATTAATACGGTCTTGTAGCAGTCGTCTGAATGCACTTGCACCTGGTGGTATCCACTTGCCAAGTCCAACTTGGTAAACACGCGTACCCTATGGAGCTTATCCAGCAAGTCCTCGATATATGGCAAAGGGTACCAATCTTTGGTCATTATCGAGTTCAACCCACGGTATCAATACACAGTCAGAGTGTGGTATCTGGCTTTTTCACAAAGATTATCGGTGCTACATAATGTGAATGTGAGTCCGTCACCCACCCGTTGGCAAGTAACTTCTTGATCTGTACCTCGAATTCTATCCTTTCGGACTGTGTCATCTGTTATGGCTCTCAGTGTGGAATTTTTGCTGTCTGATCGGTATGGATGCGGAAATTATGATCTCCTGGTGGTGGTACACTACTCAGTGGCTGAAAGAGGTCATCAAAATCCCACCAGATTTGAACTCTCCACTTCCCCAAGTCTGTCAACAGATTTATCCTCACCGAATTTCTCGTCCACCTGTCGCTCCTGGATGTCGATCACGAATATCCGGTCACCACTGGATTTTGCCATGGCCCATCATGTCTTGTTTGCGGATATCAGGTTGATGGAGGCCACTTGAGCTACCGCTTCGCAGTGGTTGTGAACTTCCCAGTAGCGGCCCTGGTACAGTCGAAGTCCTTTTAAGGAAAGTTTAGGTAAGAACACCAGTCGTCCATCCATCAGCAACGACCAATTGGCATCCAACAGGTGTAAGACGTTGTCCGAATCCACCAAATGGCATGTCTTCGAGTGCCAATTCTTTCCAATAATAATGTTGTAGGCACCTTTAAGATCAAACACAGTATACCAACCTATAACATCTGCGTAGTTCCCAGTGATGCCCCTTATACCTCCGTTAAGCCAGACCTGGTATCTGTCCTCGGGAGGGTATTTGGTTCCCGCTGTGACGATTGATATATGCCCAGCATATCGAAAGGGTAAACCAAGCTGTTTTACGAATGCGGTATCGATATAAGAGTGTGAAGCACTCGGGGTCCATTAGGGTGTAGGCTGAGCAAGTTTTGGAATGACAGGTTTGGACTTTGGTATAAAAACGTAACAAATCACTTTTATCATTAATGTCTTTCTGTACCACATTAAGGTTTGTCAAATAAAGTCTTGCTGCCTCTTGTTCCTTAGTAGGAGGAGGCTCTGTCACTCCTACTGGTGGGGCACGTAATTTGGATTGGTTGACACAGTAGGAAGTTTGGCCGGAGCGGTACAGGGATTGCTGAGGGGGTGGCGGCTGGTTGAAAGATTGTTGTTTCTGGAATTGCCCCTCACATCCGGCTGCGCATCCTCCTTCGCCTCCTCCATGAAGTCTGACTGGTACTGTGTGATTGTTCAGAGTACTGCACTGGCGCGCAATGTGACCAAAACCAAGGCAACGGTGCCACTGTACTTTTTCGTCAACCACAGCATTGAATTCATCGTTGACCACCGTGTTGAGTTTGTCGTTCCCGATATTAGTCAGATTGGATGGTATTGGCAGAAATGGAAGGGTGCGTGCAGCGACAATATCCATCATAGCAGATAGTGTCATCTGGTTTCTGTTCCCGAGGATGTCCATGAGGTGTGCCTGCTGCGATATATCGTTCTGCGTCGCGTCTGGCAGCTTGATCAGGTATTCCTCCCAGAGTGGGTTTTCTCTCGTAATGGTCAGCAACTTGTCCAGAATGGTGATTAATTCCAATGCTCTCTGGTTGAAAGACAAAACCTGCTGGCAGCTGAACTGTAAGGTATACCATTCATGGCGGATTACCGAAATAGCCCGTTCTGGAACGTACTGGTGCTTGATGAGGATCTTCATAGCATCCCATATCATCTTGTAGTTGTATTCCTCTGGAGCGATAGCGTCCCCACCCTATTTCTTCCTGCTGTTCTCGAACCAGTGGAACACCTTGGCTGTGAGAAAATGCCATAACGTGTCGATCTTCTGGTTGTCTTTGGATGCCCCTTGACATACTCGGATATAGTGCTGTATGTCTTCAAGAAATTGAACGACAACCTCCAAATCCTGGGAACCATCAAATCTCTTTGGTTCATGCCGTTTAATTTTTTGAATGATCAGGTTTTGGCTCAAGGTCCCAGCCTGTAGTTTTGTCGCTTGTTCGCTAATGACCAAGAGGTGATCGCAGTACTACGCTTTGGAAATGCTCGCCACGCTTGGCAAATGCCCACCGTGCTTTGGAAATACTCGCCGTGCTTCAGAAATGCTAGCCGCGCTTTGGAAATGCTCGCTGCGATTGGGAAATGCCCGCCGCGGTTTGAAAATGCTCGTTGCACTTAGAAAATGCTCGTCGTGCTTGGGAAATGCCCACCATGTTTTGGAAACAATCGCTGTGCTTTGGAAATGCTCGCCATGCTTTGGCAATGCTAGCCGCGTTTGGGAAATGCCCGCCGCACTTTGGAAATACTCGCCACGCTTTGGAAATGCTCAGCACTTCTACCCAATGAACGGGTTATATAGGCAGTAACTCAGCCTGGGGAACTGGTAGTTAAGACTGCTAGATGGTGTGTGTGTATGGTGTATGTGTACAGCGTGTATGTGTACGGAATGTCAATACGGCATGTGAATACGGCGTGTGAATATCACCTGTGAATACGGCATGTGAATATGGCGTGTGAGTATCTTTTCCTTGAAGGTCAGTACACTCTACGTGACTGGAAACAGCTTGGTGAGACTTAAGGTATGGGCCCCAAAACACTGGCCCTCGCACTTACCACTCACCACACCCTCCCGCAGCTACTTTTCACGTGAGAGTCCATTCACTGGCCCATCCCGTGTCTCGTCGCTTGGTTTCCTCGTTTTCTCGATTTTCTCGTTATCCTCGCGGGATCTTGATGTTTCTGCGCCCTCCTTCTGCCTGCCGTTCATCACACGGTGCAATAAAGAATGCTCGCCACTGGTCGTACGGGGCAGGAAAATAAAGAATGCTCGCCGCTGGCCGTACAGGGCAGAGAAAATAAAGTGTTGCTACCAGTTGAGGGGTAGCGAGAAACATGTCCATTCAAAAGAGGGGAGCACTGGACACTTATACGAGTGTCCGTGTGCTTGCGCTTGTGTGTGACTGTCTATCTACAGAAGTCCTTAGGGCAGCTATGTGCCAAGTCCCACAAACTCTAGAATCCACACTAGTGGCCATGCTAGCCACTCTAGACGTGTCGTCCGCGACGCCCGAAATCCTACAAAAAGGCAGTGAGTAAAATCTATAGTGAGTGAAAATAAAAGCTATAGCCAGTAAAAATGAGATTAGAAAGGCGACAGCAATGGAAAGTACAAATAAGAGGGGTAAAGAAAATGAGGTGAAGATATAAGTGACAGTAAGTGAAAATGAGATTAGGAAGTCAATAGCAATGGTGAGTGAAAATCAGATACAGTAAAAGGAAAGGTGGGTGAAAATAAGAAGGATATAAAATTTGAAAAAGAGATGGTATAAGAGATAGGGAATTAAATTCAGATGCAAAGGTAAAAGCAACAGTGAGTAAAAATCAGAGGGGAATGAAAATGATAGGGAGTCAAAATGGGATCAAGATAGTAGAAGAAATGGCGGATGAAATTAATAGTAAGTAAAAACAAGATAGGGATGATGAAAGAGATAAGTGAAAATGGAAGGGGTACAGGCAAATAAAATAGAGATGGTTGAAGTGATAGTAAGTGAAATTTTTATTATGAAGATAATACCAATAAGTAAAAAAGAGATAGAGATAGTAAAAGCGATCGTGAGTGAAATCAAGAAGGCCATGGTAAATAAGAGGCGGTGATGAAAGTCATAAGGATTATGGGAAAAATAAAAGGAAATAGAAAATGAGATGGTGAAATTAATGAGGAGACAAAATTACAAAAAAATAGAAAATTAGATTGGGATTAAATAGTAAAATCAGATGGATATGGAAAATCAGAAGGGGATGCAGTAAAGATAGTATGGGTAGAGAAAATGAGATGTATTCTAGTTTTTGCTGATGTGGGCAGAGGATAGGCAGGAAAATTGGACTGGAGATAGGGAGGAAAATTGGGTACAGGATAGGGAGAAAAATTGGGTGGGGAATAGGCTGCAGGATAGAGTGTAGGATAGGGTGCACGATAGAGTACAGGATAGAGTATGGATAGAGTGTAGGATAGGGCTCAGGATAGGATATAGGATAGGGCTCAGGATAGGGGTCAGAAGACAGCACAGGATAGAGAGGAGAATTGGGTGGGGTATATAAAGGGGAAGTGGATAGGGGATTGGGTACAGTATAGAGCATAGAATAGGGTGTAAGATAGGATACAGAACAGAAGGCAAGATAGAGTGCAGAGCAGGGTATAGGATCAGGTGTAGAACATACCTAACATAGGATAGACAGGGGAATTGGGTAGGATATAGGTGGGAGAATTAGAAGGGGGATAAGGAGGAAAATTGGAGAGCAGATAAAAAGGAAAATTAGGCGGAGGATAGGGTGCAGGTCAGAGTGCAGATTAGATCAAAGGACAGGGTACAAGATAGAGCAGAGGATAGGATATAGGATCAGGTGAAGGATAGTGCAAAGGATACAGAGAAGAATTGGGAGAGAGATAAAAAGGAGGTCTTGGGGAGTTTGGAGTGAACTTAAGATGTTTGAGGATTCTAAGTGTACCTTCAGGTTTTTTGTCGAACGCTTTTACTATGTGTGTAACCGAAATATTATCCCTGTCGCCACATCAAAATTTCATGGGCAAAAATCAAATCACCACAACTTGAACTGCAAA
>Ga0307516_10002156_pt1 | contig 26709 bp, 25 predicted proteins | sample 19_EM_MG_FD_203310 | JGI IMG/M metagenome (GOLD analysis project Ga0307516, IMG submission 203310) | Populus trichocarpa ectomycorrhiza microbial communities from riparian zone in the Pacific Northwest, United States - 19_EM | ecosystem: Host-associated > Plants > Roots > Unclassified | place...
CCGAGGCCGCCGAGCTGGCGCGGCGGGCGGCGGAGTCGGCCGGCGCGTACGCCGCCGGGCGGGCGCTGTTCGCCGGGCACGCCGCCCTCGACTGGCCGCGGGCGCCGCACCTGGTGCTCTGGCACGCCCAGACGCTGCTCCGCGAGTTCCGCGGCGACGCGCACGTGGCCGCGCTACTGGTGGCCGGGGTGAGCGGGCTGCAGTCGATCATCCTGCACGCGGCCTCGGGCAAGGCCGACGCCGGGTTCCTGCGGGCCAGCAGGGGATGGAGCGCCGAGCAGTGGGCGGACGAGACGGACGCGCTGCGGCAGCGCGGGCTGCTGGCCGGCGACGAACTCTCCGATCAGGGCCGGGCACTGCGCGACGGCATCGAGGCCGACACCGACCGGCTGGCCGCGCCGGCGTACCAGGTCCTCGGCGCCGACGGCGCTGCCCGGCTCGCGGAGCTGGCCCGGCCGCTGAGCCGAAGTCTGGTCAAAGCGGGCTTTCTGACCCCGGCACTGCCGCCCCGGCGGTGATCCACATCCCAGCCATCTAGATGCTGTTGCCAAGACTTTGCAACTGCCATGGAGCGCAATATGCTGTACGGCATGGATATTCAGGCGATGCACATCGCCAACGGGATCGTGAGCGGCCCGGTGTCGGCGGTCTTCGCGGCCTTCGCCGCGCTCGCCCTGGCGGTCTGCGTGTGGCGCGCCCGCGCCGATCTGGACGATCGGCTGGCCCCGATGGCCGGGCTGGTCGCGGCGTTCATCTTCGCCGTGCAGATGCTCAACTTCCAGGTTCTGCCCGGGGTCTCGGGCCACCTGCTCGGCGGCACGCTGGCCGTCGTCCTGGTCGGACCGTGGGTCGGCGCGCTCTGCGTCTCGACCGTCCTGATCATCCAGTGCCTGCTCTTCGCCGACGGCGGCCTGACCGCCCTCGGGCTCAACATCACCAACATGGCGATCATCGGCACGGCGGCCGGCTACCTGCTGGTGGCGGGCCTGCTGCGGGTGCTGCCCAAGACGCCGTCCGGGCTCGGCGCGACCGCCCTGATCGCCTCGGTCATCGGCGTGGTGGCCGCCTCGCAGGGCTTCGTCTTCGAGTACTGGCTCGGCGGCACCACCCAGCTCTCGCTGCCCTGGGTCGCCGGCACCATGGCCGGCACCCACGTGCTGATCGGCATCGGTGAGGGCCTGATCGCGGCGACCACGGTGGCCACCGTGGCCCGGGTCCGCCCCGACCTGGTCTACGCGCTGCGCCGCTTCCGCAAGCCGCCGCCCCCGGTCGCGGCCGATGCCGCCGCGCCGGCCACCGTCTCGGGAGGCAACGCGTGACCAGGCGACTCGGCTGGTTCCTGGCCGGCGGCCTGCTGGTCGCCCTGCTGCTGGCCGGTGTGGTCAGCAACTTCGCCTCCAGCAGCCCGGACGGCCTCGACGCGACGGCCCGCGAGGGCTGCACCTTCGATGCCCAGGGCCAGATCACCGGCGGCAGCTGCATGCTCCAGCGGGAGCAGGGCCACCAGCTCGCGGAGAGCCCGCTGGCCAACTACGGCATCCGCGGCATCGACAATCCGTGGCTGTCGACCGGTCTGTCCGGGGTGCTCGGGGTACTGGTCACCTTCGCCATCGGCGGCGGCGTCTTCTGGCTCGTGCGGCGCCGCACCCCGGAGAAGGTCTGATGGGCGCGGGCCACGCCCATCCGCTGCACCTGGCGAGGCGGAGCCCGGTGCACGCGCTGCCTCCCGAGGTGAAGATCCTCGCGACCCTGCTGTTCACGATCGTGGTGGTGGCGACCCCCCGCACCGAGTTCGCCGCCTTCGGTGGGTACGCCCTGCTGCTCGCGGCGGTGACCGTGCTGGCCCGGGTGCCGGTGCTGTGGCTGGCCAAGCGCGCCACCATCGAGCTGCCGTTCGTGGTGCTCGCCGTCGCCCTGCCGTTCGCCGGGCACGGTGAGCGGATCACCTGGCTGGGCATGTCGCTGTCGGTCGACGGGCTCTACGGCGCGTGGAACATCGTCGCCAAAGGCACGCTCGGCGTCGTCGCCTCGCTGTTGCTGGCCGCGAGCACCACCATGCGCGACCTGATCCTGGGCCTGGACCGGCTGCGCTGCCCCCGGGTCTTCACCCAGATCGCCACGTTCATGCTGCGCTATCTGGACATCCTGGCCGACGACGCCCGGCGGATGCGGATCGCCCGGCTCTCCCGCGGCTACGACCCGAGGTTCCTGTGGCAGGTCAAGGCGTTCGCGGTCGGCGTGGGTGCGCTGTTCCTGCGGGCATACGAGCGCGGCGAGCGGGTGTATCTGGCGATGGTCTCCCGCGGTTACGACGGGCGGCTGCCCCGGCCCGAGTCCGCCGGCGCGACGACGGCCGACTGGGCGAGCTCGGCCGCGCTGCCCGCCGCGGCCGCCGCCATCGCGCTGGTGGCGGTGCTGGCGTGAGCTTGGAGATCGCGGGGCTCACCTTCGCGTACCCGGACGGCAGCGTGGCGCTGCACGGGGTCGACCTGACGGTGGGCGCGGGCGAGCGCGTCGCGCTGCTGGGCCCCAACGGCGCCGGCAAGACGACCCTGGTGCTGCACCTCAACGGCATCCTGCACGGCGGCGCCGGCACGGTCGACGTGGGCGGGCTGCGGGTGGACGCGGGCGACCGGGCCCGGCTCGCCGAGATCCGGCGCCGGGTCGGCATCGTCTTCCAGGACCCGGACGACCAGCTGTTCATGCCGACCGTCGCCGAGGACGTCGCCTTCGGGCCGGCCAACCTCGGGCTGCGCGGCGCCGAGCTGCGGGCCCGGGTCGACGAGGCGCTCGAAGCCGTCGACATGGCCGCGCACCGCGACCAGGTGCCGCTGCACCTGTCGTTCGGCCAGCGCCGCCGGGTCGCGGTGGCCACCGTGCTGGCGATGCGGCCCGAGCTGCTGGTGCTCGACGAGCCGTCCTCCAACCTGGACCCGGCGAGCCGCCGGGAGCTGGCCGAGATCATCGAACGGCTGCCGGTGACGGTGCTGATGGTGACCCACGATCTGCCGTACGCGCTGCAGCTCTGCCCGCGCGCGGTGATCCTCGACGCCGGCCGGATCGTGGCGGACGCGCCGACCACGGACCTGCTGGCCGACGAGGAGCTGCTCCGGGCGCACCGGCTGGAGCTGCCGTTCGGCTTCCACCCGGTCCGCCGCTGACGGCCCGCGGGTAGCGTCGGCGGCATGTCGTTCGAGGCGTTCGGGTCGTTGCGGGAGCCGGTGCGCCGCGCGGTGTATGAGCACGTCGCGGCGTCCCCGCAGCCGGTGAGCCGCAACGCCGTGGTCGAGGCGCTGGGCATCGGCCGCACCCTGGCGGCGTTTCACCTGGACAAGCTGGTTGATTCGGGGCTACTTGAGACCGCCTACGCGCCACGCGCCGGCGGGCCGGGCGCCGGGCGGCCGGCGAAGCTGTACCGCCGGTCGGCGGCCGAGTACACGCTGGCCCTGCCGCCGCGCGACTACCGGCTGCTGGCCGACGTGCTCTCGGCCGCGGTGCAGCAGGCCGGCGCGGAGCCGGCGGCCTATGCGGCGGCCCGCGAGCAGGGCGAGAGGCTCGCGGGGGGCGAGGTGGTCGAGCGCCTCACGGCGCTCGGTTACGAGCCGGCCGAGGACACCGACGGGACGGTACGGCTGCGCAACTGCCCGTTCCACGCCATGGCGCAGGCGTACCCGCCGCTGGTGTGCGGGCTCAACCTGGCCCTGCTCGAGGGTCTCGTGGGCGACGGCGGCCACGTGGCGCGGCTCGACCCGGGGCCGACGGGGTGCTGCGTGACCATCGCGTGTAAAAACAATATCCATTGACTTACACAGTAGGCTGCTCGACATGACTGGCTATCACCTCGCGCAACTCAACCTCGCCCGGCTGCGCGCCCCGCTCGAAAGTCCCGAACTCGCCGACTTCGTCGCCCTGCTGCCCGAGATCAACGAACTGGCGGAACGATCACCCGGATACATCTGGCGGCTGCAGGACGAGTCGGGCGACGCGACCGCGCTACGCCCCTTCGAGGCGGACGTCATCGTGAACCTGACCGTGTGGGAGTCGGTCGAGTCGCTGCACGGGTTCACGTACCGGTCCGGGCACCTGGAGCCGATGCGCCGCCGGCGCGACTGGTTCGCGCCCTTCGGCGGACCGCACCAGGTGCTGTGGTGGATCCCGGCCGGGACCATTCCCACCGTCGCCGAGGCCGGCGACCGGCTGGCCCTGCTGGCCCGCCGGGGCTCCTCGCCGGAGGCCTTCACGTTCCGCGAGCCGCATCCGGCCCCCGACCCGGCCGTCGCCGCCCCGGCCGGCGCCTGACCCGCTCGTCGCCGCTCGGCACGGTTCGGTCCCCAACGGGATTGAAGGGTGTCGTTGCGGACGGATAGCCTGGCGCGGTGACGTCGACTAGCCGCCGTACCCTGCTGCGGGCCGGCCTGGCCGCCGGCAGCGCCGGCCTGCTGGCCGCCTGCGACCCGGGCGGCCCGGATCCCGCCGTCCACCACCCGAGCAGCGCCTCACCCGGCAGTGCCGGCGGCCTGGTCATTCCGGACGGCTTCGTGTCGCCGAGCGGCGCGGAGGTGCGCTCCGTCGAGGCCGGGCGCCACCCGGGCGCGGTGCGCAGCTTCCGGCTGACCGCCACCGCCGGGCAGGTCGACCTCGGCGGCCTCGTGGTGGACACCTGGAGCTACGACGGGCGGATCCCGGGTCCGCCGATCCGGGTCACCGCCGGCGAGGTGGTCCGCGCGACCCTGGTCAACCGGTTGCCGGCCGAGACGACCCTGCACTGGCACGGCATCGCGCTGCGCAACGACGCGGACGGGGCGCCGCACCTGACCCAGCCACCGGTGGCGCCCGGTGCCGAGTTCACCTACGAGTTCACCGCCGCGAGTCCCGGCACCTACTGGCTCCACCCGCACGCCGGCGCCCAGCTCGACCGCGGGCTCTACGCGGTGCTGCTGGTGGACGATCCCCAGGAGACCCTCGCCTACGACGACGAGTGGACGGTGGTGCTCGACGACTGGCTCGACGGCGTCGCCGGCACTCCGGATTCCGTGCTGGCCAAGCTCCAGGACGCCGGGGCCGGCCACGGCGAGCAGGGCGGTGAGGGCAGCAGCGAGGTGCTGGGCGGCCCGGGCGGGGACGTCGCCCACCCGCACTACCTGCTCAACGGACGGCTGCCGGCCAGCCCCGAGACCTTCCGGGCCCGGCCGGGCAGCCGGGTGCGACTGCGGCTGGTCAACGCGAGCGGCGACACGGCGTTCCGGGTGGCGCTGGGTGGGCACCGGATGACCGTCACCCACACCGACGGGTTCCCCGTGCAGCCGGTCGAGACCGACGCGCTGCTGCTGGGCATGGGCGAGCGGTACGACGTCGTCGTCACACTGGACGACGGCGTGTTCCCGCTGGTGGCGCTGGCCGAGGGCAAGAAGGGGGCGGCGTTCGGGCTGGTGCGCACCGGTGCCGGCAGCGCGCCCCCACCGAAGGTCCGCCCCGCCACGCTGAAGGGTCACCTCGTCGGCTACGACGAACTGGCGCCGGCCGAGGCGGTCCGGCTCGACGACCGGAAACCCGATCAGGTCATCCGGATGGAGCTGACCGGCGGCACGACCAGCTACAGCTGGGGTTTCAACGGCCGCCCGCTCACCCACGACAAACTGGCCGAACACCTGGTCCCGATCCACGCCGGGGAACGGATCCAGCTCGATCTGGTCAACTCCGCCCACATGTGGCATCCGGTGCATCTGCACGGCCACACGTTCGCGGTCGGATCGTCATCCGGCCCCCGCAAGGACACCGTCAACGTCCTCGTCGAGGATTCGCTGTCGGTGCTGTTCGAGGCGGACAACCCCGGCCTGTGGGTGCTGCACTGCCACAACATCTACCACGCCGAGTCCGGCATGACGGCGGCCTTCGGCTACCGGCGATAAGGCTCGCGGTCAGGCCGGCACGATCTTGTAGATCCCGTCGTGCAGGGTGAGAATCCACAGCTCGCCGTCGGGGTCCTCGCCGAACGAGGTCAGCAGGCTGGGCAGCTTCAGGCCGAGGTCGACCACCGCCTTCGTGCCGCCCTTTCCCATCGCCCACACCGGACGGTAGAAGTTCATGAAGACGTACGCGCCGGCCAGGCCCGGGATCGCCGTACCCCGGTAGACGTAGCCGCCGATCACCGCGGCGCCGCCCTTGTGCTTGTACTCGTGGATGGGTTTCACGGCGTTGTCCGGCACCTTGAACTTCCGGCTGAAGTTGATCTCGTTCGTGCCTTCCCAGCGCGGCCACCCCAGGTTGGCGCCGGCCTGCCCCCGCTTGAGCCGGTAGACCGTCTCGTAGGTGTCCTGGCCGACGCTGCCGATCCAGATGTCGCCGGTGGGATGGTCGATGGAGAACCGGAACGGGTTGCGCAGCCCCACGGCCCAGATCTCGTCGCGCACCTTGTCGTCATCGACGAACGGGTTGTCCTTGGGCACCGTGTAGCCCTTGCCGGAGCGGTTCGGGGTGATCCGCAGCAACTTGCCGAGCAGCTTGGTCGGATCCTGCGCGTCGGCGCCATGGCTGGCGCCGCCGTCGCCCATCGAGATCCACAGGTTGTCATCGGTGCCGAAGGCCAACTGCCCGATGTTGTGCCCCAGCCCGGGCTGCTTCGCGCTGAGGATCTCCCGCGCCGAGCCCGGGTCGGGCACGCCGTCGGCACCGACCGCGAAGGACACGATCCGGGTGTAGTTGTCGTTGTCGCGGTAAGCAAGGATCAACCGGCCGTCGACCGGGTCGAAGGTCATGCCCATCAGGCCCCGCTCGGAGTCCTGCAGCCAGTCGACCACATGGGCCGACCAGTCCAGCACCGACACCGCTTTCCGGCCGTCGAGCCGGTACACCTTGCCTTCCTGATCGGCCACGTACGGCTTCGGGTCGCCCTGCCGCCAGGCGATCGACGTCAGCAGGTCGGGACCGTCGGCGACCTTGGTGGCGGCGAGCTTCAGCTTGGCCAGTCGCGCGGCGGGCGGCGGCGCGACCGGGCTGGGGGTAGGCCGCACCGAGGGCGCCGGGCTCGCGACCGGCCCGCTCGCGGAGGGCGCCGGACTCTCGGTCGGCCGCACGGCCGCGGTGTCGTCATCGCCGCTGCACCCCGACAGCAGCAACAGTACGGCGACCGCGGCGCTGGCCCATCGGTTGGCCATCATCCCGGTGTTCTACCACAACATAGATGAACTGTGGTGTCCCCTCCGCTACCCCCAGTCGCCGGCCGTCCGCGGGCCGTCATTGAAGATTAAATCTTCCATAGATCGAGCCCGATGGTTTGACCTCGAACGTCAGCCGTCGATACCTTGCGCGCGCTTGTTCGCGTTGACCTGGGGTTTCGCCCCGGTCCTACGAAAAGATGGGTTCCGGTGACTCCTCGCCATCGATCGGCCTCGCTCGCGGCGGCCGCCTTGCTCGCCGCCATCTCCGCGCTGTACGCCTGCGGTACCGCGCCCGCCTCGAAGCCGAACGCAGCGGCCCAGGCCGGCTTTGCCGTTCCGGCCGCCGGTGCCGTCTCCGCCGCGACGGGCGACAACCAGGCGCCTGCCGCGAAGGTGGTGAAGTTGTTCGGGAGCGATGCCAAGCCGCTCACCCGGGTGCCCAAGGACAACCCGCGCAAGGGCCTGATCTATCGCGGTCTGACCGTGGCCAAGACAGGTCCGTGCGTGGGTGGCTACCAGATCGGCGTCGCGGCGGAAGCGCCGTGCACACACGGACCGGACGCACCGCCGCAGGACGTGTCGGTGAAGGCCGCGGCTACGCCGGTGACCGCGTCCGCCGCGGCTGCCGCGGCGGACGGCCTGCCGGTGTGCGAGGGCGACGGCGTCACCGGGCGGCGGGTGGAGGTCCTCTACGTGCACGGCGCCACCAGCCAGTACGACCAGTACCTGGACACCTTCCGGGTACGGGCCGAGCAGGTCGACGACATCTACTACCAGAGCGCAGTGGAGACCGGCGGGGTGCGGCACGTGCGATATGTGACCGAGACGGTCGACGGGGTCTGCCGCCCGGTCGTCCGTGACGTCAAGATCGCCGACTCGGTGCTCCGCGACTTCGACAAAGCCCGCGCCGCGGTGGCCGACCTCGGCTACCGCCGCGACGACCGCAAGTACCTGATGTTCGTCGACATCAACGAATACTGCGGCATCGGCGAGTTCCTCGGCGACACCACGAAGTCGGACGCCAACCGGTCCAACGGCATCGGATATTCCCGCGTGGACAACGGCTGCTGGCAATATCCGGATGTGGCGGCCCACGAGCTGGGGCACAACCTGGGCGCGGTCAACTACGACGCCCCCAATACCTCGCACCAGGGACACTGCGTCGACGAGTACGACGTCATGTGTTACCAGGACGCCCCCGAGACCGTGCTGCGCTTCCCGTGTGCGGCCCAGGCGCACGACATGCGACTGGACTGCAACCACGACGACTACTACCACACCAACCCGTCGCCGGGCACGTACCTGGCGAAGGAGTACAACGTCGCGGACAACCTCTTCCTGATCAAGGGCACCGGCGCGACGCCGGCCCCGAGCACCGGCGCCACGCCGACGAGCAGCCCGGCCGCGACGATCCAGGTGGTCGGCGGGGAATCCGGCCGCTGCGTCGACCTGAACGCGGACATCGTCGACAACGGCGCGCAGGCCCAGTTGTGGGACTGCCACACCGGCCGGAACCAGGCGTGGACCTCCACCGCGCAGAAGGCGCTGGTGCTGCACGACAACAAGTGCCTCGACGCGTTCGGGAAGGGCACCACGGACGGGACCAAAGTGGTCGTCTGGGACTGCAACGGCCAGCCCAACCAGCAGTGGACCTTCACCGCGAACGGCACGCTGACCAGTGTGCTGTCGGGCCTGTGCCTGGACGCGTCGGCCGGCCGTACCAATGGCGCGAAGCTGCAGTTGCGGTCCTGCAGCGGTGGCACCAACCAGCAGTGGACCCGCAGGTAACGCCGGCCCGAAACCGGCTGAACGGCGGGCCCGGGCCGCCGTACCTCGGTACGGCGGCCCTCGGTCCCGGTCAGACCGCCGCTTCCTCCTGCGCACGGCGTTCGTCGCCGCTCAGCGTGTGCAGCGGCTTCTCCTTGATGAACAGGACCGCGATCACGGCGAGCAGCGCGATCGGGGCGCCCACCAGGAACAGGCCGGCGGTGGCCTCGCCGTAGACGTCCCGGACGACGGTGAGCGCCTGCGGCGGCAGGGTGGCCAGATCGGGCACCTTCGCCGTGCCGCCCGTCGCGGTCGTGCCGAAACGTTCGGCCAGCATCGAGGTCACCCGGCTGGCCAGCACGGCGCCCAGCGCGCTGACGCCGATCGCGCCGCCCATGCTCCGGAAGAACGTGAGCGACGACGTGGTCGCGCCCAGCTCCTGCGCGGGGACCTCGTTCTGGGCCGCCAGCACCAGGTTCTGCATCAGCATGCCGACACCGACGCCGAGCACCGCCATGTACGCCGACAGCGTCAGCACGCCGGTGTGCGCGTCGATCGTGCTGAGCAGCAGCATCCCGCCGGTCATCACCACCGAGCCGGCCACCAGGTAGGCCTTCCAGCGGCCGTACTTGGTGATCAGCTGGCCCGCGACCGTCGACGACACCAGCAGGCCGAAGATGAGCGGCAGGCTCATCAGGCCGGCGACCGTCGGCGACTTGCCGAGCGAGATCTGGAAGTACTGCGACAGGAAGACCGTGCCGCCGAACATCGCCAGGCCGACCAGCACGCTGGCGACGATGGTCAGCGAGACCGTCCGGTTGCGGAAGATGCTCAACGGAATGATCGGCTCCGGGACCCGCGCCTCCACGTAGACGGCGAGGCCGAGCAGCAGCAGTCCACCCGCGACGAAGGCCGCGGTCTGCCACGAGGCCCAGGCGAAGTGGTGGCCGGCCAGCGTCGACCAGACCAGCAGGGTGCACACGCCCGCGGTGACCAGGACGGCGCCGAGCCAGTCGATCGAGACCGGCTTGCGGGGCGTCCGGGGCAGGTGCAGCGTCCGCTGCAGCAGCGCGATCGCGGCCAGCGAGAACGGCACCCCGATGAGGAAGCACCAGCGCCAGCCGAGCCAGGACGTGTCCACCAGCAGGCCCCCGATGAGCGGTCCGGCGATGGTCGCGACGCCGAAGATGGCGCCGAACATGCCGGAGTAGCGGCCCATCTCCCGGGGCGGGATCATCGCGGCCATCACGATCAGCGCGAGCGCGCCCATACCGCCCGCCCCGACGCCCTGGACGACACGGCTGACGATCAGGACCCCGACGTTCGGGGTCAGGCCGGCGATCAGCGACCCCGCGACGAACAGGCAGAGCGAGAGCTGGATCAGGAGTTTCTTGCTGTAGAGGTCGGCCAGCTTGCCCCACAGCGGCAGGGTCGCCGTCATGGCCAGCAGCTCGGTGGTGACGATCCAGGTGTAGACGGACTGGGTGCCGCCCAGGTCCGCGATGATCCGCGGCAGGGCGTTCGACACCACGGTGGAGGCCAGGATCGACACGAACAGGCCGAGCATCAGGCCGGAGAGCGCCTGGACGACCTCGCGGTGCGACATCTTCCCGGCGGCCTCCGCCGTCTGTTCGGCCGTGCCGCCGATGGCTGACGTCATCAAACTTCCCCCGTCGTGAGAATGACAAGTTGCTGGGTGGCCCGGGTCATCGCGACGTAGCGATCGACCGCGCCCTCGATGCCCGTGCCGAACGTCTCCGGGTCGACGAGGACGACGAGATCGAATTCGAGCCCCTTCGACAGTTCCGGGGTCAACGACCGGACGCGGTCCGTTTCCCGGAACGTGGGAGCTCCGATCACGCAGGCGACGCCTTCGGCGTGCGCGGCGAGCCAGGCGTCGAGGGTCGCGGTCAATTCCGAGACAGATCCGTGTACGACCGGGACGCCGTTGCTGCGAATGGAGGTCGGCACGTTGGCGTCCGGGAGCACGGCCCGGATGACCGGCTCGGCTTCGGCCATGACCTCTTCCGGCGTCCGGTAGTTGATGCTCAGCGAGGCCAGGCTGATCCGGTCGAGCCCGACCCGCTCCAGCCGTTCCCGCCACGACTCCGTGAACCCGTGCCGGGCCTGGGCCCGGTCCCCGACGATCGTGAAGCTCCGGGACGGGCAGCGCAGCAGCAGCATCTGCCACTCCGCGTCGGTCATCTCCTGGGCCTCGTCCACGACGATGTGCGCGAACGGGCCGGCCAGCCGGTCCGGCTCGGCGGCGGGCAGGGCGGCGTCGTCGACCAGGGCGTCCCGCAGATCCTGATGGCGCAGGCTCACCAGCACGCCCTCACCGTCGTCGTAGACGGCGGAGTCGATCAGGTCGTCGACGACCGTGGCCATGCGCTCGCGTTCCACGGCGACGGCGGCGTGGTGCCGGCGGTTGCGCCGGGAGGTCTCCGGGTCGCCGAGCCGCTGCCGGGCCGCGTCCAGGAGCGGCAGGTCGGAGACCGTCCAGGCCTGGGCGTCGCCGCGCCGCAGCTTCCGGATCTCGTCGGGGCCCAGCCAGGGAGCGCACTTGCGCAGGTAGGCGGGCACCGACCACAGGTCCGCGACGAGGTCGGTCGCTTCGAGCAGCGGCCAGGCCCGGCCGAAGGCGGTGAGCAGTTCCCGGTTCCGCAGCAACGACCGGCGGACCAGGTCGTCCGGCTCATCGCCGTCGTACTTCGCCAGCAGGATCGTCAGCAGTTCCTCCCAGATCTCGTCCCGCGCCTCGTTGTGCGGGGTACCGGGCCCCGGCGCCTCGAACGCCTCGGCCCAGTCGGCGGCGCTCAGCCAGATGTCGGCATCGCCGGCCGTGACCGTCGTCCCCTCGGCGGGCGGCTGCTCGTAGAACCGGACGGCCGCCTCGATCGCCCGCACCAGGTCCGCGGACGACTTCAGGCGGGCCACCTCCGGGTCGGTCTCGATCGCCGCCGCGGCGCCCTCGGCGACGAGGTCGCGCAGGGTGCAGATCTGCACGTCCTCCTCCCCCAGGCTGGGCAGCACGTCGTCGACATAGGCCAGATAGGGCTGGTGCGGACCGATGAACAGCACACCACCGCGGCGTTGACCGAGGCGCGGGTCGGAGTAGAGCAGGTAGGCGGTGCGGTGCAGGGCGACGACGGTCTTGCCCGTACCCGGGCCACCGTCCACGACGAGAGCGCCGCGGGATCCCGCCCGGATGATGGCATCCTGGTCGGCCTGGATGGTCCCGAGCACGTCCCGCATCCGGGCCGACCGGTTGCCGCCCAGGCTGGCGATGAAGGCGGACTGGTCGTCAAGCGCGGCGTGCCCGGCGAAGCCGTCCGGGGTGAACACCTCGTCCCAGTAGTCGCTGACCCGGCCGCGGGTCCAGCGGTACCGGCGGCGGCTCACCAGGCCCATCGGGTTGGCGTGGGTCGCCCCGAAGAACGGCTCGGCCGCCGGGGAACGCCAGTCGAGCAGCAGCCGGCGACCCGCCTGGTCCGTGAGGCCGAACCGTCCGATGTACACCGGCTCGGGATCGTCGGCACTGACGATGCGGCCGAGGCACAGGTCCAGGCTGAAGCGGCGCAGGGCGCGCAGGCGAGCGGTCAGCCGGTGCACCTCCGTGTCCCGGTCCACCGCCTGCCGGCCCTTGCCGGCGGGCGCCTTACGCTGGGCGTCGAGGCTGTCGGACAGGCCGGCGATCGACTGCGCGAGGCTCTCCGCGATGGCCGCGAAGTGCCGCTCGTCGCCGGCGATCAGCGCCGGGTCGGCCTTGGGAAGGAGATTCTCGGGAAGGTCGAACGCACTGGTGGTCAAAGGGTGCACACGCAATCTGAAGCTCCCGTTTCCGCAGGTTTTTGGCCTCGGCGGACGATTCTGCGGCATGACCCGGGTCTTGCGGCAAGCCCCCCGGTGCGGTATACGTTAGAGGTGGAAGGGTGCGGTTACTCCCCCTTCACCGACTCACCCACCGACTCCTCGCCCCGGCTATCCGCCGGGCTTCTTCCGTCTTAGCCTGGTCCCATGGCGAACGCAACGCGCATTCCCGGAGCGCTCGGCGTGGTCGAGCAGTGGCTGGCGGCGGTCAACGCCGGAGACGCCACCCGCGTCGAGTCCCTGAGCCGGGAGCAGATCGACATTGTGGGTCCGCGCGGGCGCGGCAGCGCGCCCCGCTCGGTGCTCAGCGACTGGCTCACCCGCTCGGGCTTCTCGGCGTCACCGCTGCGCTGGTTCTGCGGCGGGGACGGTCTCGTGGTGGTCGAGCAGGACGCCCGCTGGCGGAATCCCGCCACGGGCGAGCCGCAGGACAGCTTCCGGATCGGCTCACTGTTCCAGATCATCGACGACCAGGTGGCCCGGTACGAACGTTTCGACGAGGGGGTCGACGCCGCCCTCAACGCCGCCGGGCTCGACGCCGACCGCGACGAGGTGACCCGCTAGCACCGACGAGCACCGAGGCCGCATTCACCGTTCTCTTTGATGACCGAGAAGGTGCGCGAGTTGCTCTGTCGTAGACGAGGCTTCCGTTCCGGAGACGGGTGCGTCGTACATGACTCCCCGGAGCCGGTCCGGGATGACTGCGGCGGCGTAGGAGAGGCACCGATCAGCGATGCCGTTGGGAGCCTCACTGGGCTGGCCGGTGGCGACGGCCAGGTCCCAGCCATGGGTGATTGTCTCGACGGTGAAGCCTCGTGCCGCCTCGAGGGCCGTACACGGTCCCCAAGGGGCAATGACCTCGTCTGCGGCGGCCAACAGCGACCATGTCGTCTCAATCGAGGCCGCCAACTGGGCGTACGTGGGGGCGAGGTCCGCATCCGGAATGTCATTGACCACGTGCGGGATGCCCCGCGTCGGAAGGTGTCGGGCGGTCGCGATTCCCCGGTGCGCGGTGCCGATGAGGTGGCCGGCCAGACTCCGGACGTCGAAATTGTCGCAGGGCGTGGACAGTCCCAGGGACTCACTCGGCATTTCCATCATCAGGCGCGTTACCCACCCGAGGGCACCAAAGTAGTCTTCTCCTTGCCGCGCCATGGTCACGCGATCAGGATAATGTGGACGCCCGCGCGAAGCATCCTCGCATCAAGGACGTGCGTGGCCGCCCATGCTTCCGCGCTGGCCTGATCTCGATGTGGCAGCATCACCTCGGTGACCGAGACGAAGGACTGGCACCATTGGCATTCGCCGTACGCCGACGATACGTCGGCGTTGTCGCGGCGGCTGCGGCTCGTGCAGCGGCACATCGATGAATGGCTGGACGAACGGCCAGGATCCGCGCTGCGGGTCGTCAGCGTGTGCGCGGGGCAGGGGAACGACCTCATCGGTGTCCTTGCGCGACGCTCGGATGCCGACCGGGTGCGCGCGGAGCTGATCGAGAAGGACTCCCGCAACGTCGCTGCCGCCCGAGAGAGTGTCGCCGCGGCTGAGCTTGTGGGGATCACCGTCACGTGTGCCGACGCGGGCGACTTCGCCGCATACCGTACTGCCGTCCCGGCCGACCTGGTCCTTCTCGCCGGTGTGCTGGGCAACATCAGCGATGAGGACGTACGAGCCACGATCAACGCGATGTCCCGGCTGTGCGCGCCGGGGGCGACGGTGATCTGGACTCGGACGCGTCGGGCTCCCGACCTGACCCCGGCGATCCGGCGTTGGTTCGCCGGCGCGGGCTTTACCGAGCATGCCTTCCATGCGCCGCCGGAAGTGTTGTTCTCGGTGGGCGCACACCGGTTTCACGGGCAGCCCGAGAGCCCGCCCGCGAAGGGCCGGATCTTTACCTTCGTTCAGCATCAGGGCTTGCGCGCCACACCACACCAACACGACACCTGACGGTCCTCCAACGCATCAGGATTCCCTTCCGGGTCAGGACGCCACCGGTGCACCAACACGACCCCCGGCTCAACCAGCTCCAAGCCATTGAAAAAGCCTTCGGCGGTCGCCTGATCGCGCACAACCATGGTGCGAGGGGTGCCGTCGTATTGGCTGGAAATATACTGCCAGGTCGGGCGGTCGAACTCGCCCGTGAGGTGAGACAGCGCTAGGTGACTGCCAGGCGCGAGCCGGTCAAGGTATCGGCGAACGAGGCCATATGGGTCTTCCTCGTCCTTCACAAAATGAATGACCGAAAGAAGAAGAAGCCCAACCGGTTGGCCAAGGTCCAGCACCTCCTGCGCCTGGTCGAAGACCTTTTCCGGATCCCGCACATCAGCGTCGAAATACCTGGTCCTGCCCTCTGCCGAGCTGATGAGCAACCCCCGTGCATGAACAAGCACAAGCGGGTCGTTGTCCACATACACCACCCGGCTCTCGGGATTCGCGGCCTGGGCCACCTGATGGACGTTTGGCGAAGTCGGCAGGCCCGCCCCGATATCAAGGAACTGCCGGATGCCCACTTCCGCCGCAAGGTAGTTGACGGCTCTCCGCAAAAACCCCCGATTTTGCCTGGGCGGTGTATTCGCGTGGGGAAATCTCGCCAGCGACCGATCCGCGGCCTCACGATCGGCCGGGAAGTTATCCTTACCTCCCAGCAGGTAGTCATAGACTCTGGCAGGGTGTGGCTCATCGGTCCGCAATTCAACCGGCGGCTGCGCTGCCGGCTCCGCCCCTTCCCCTTTGCTCACATCATCGCCTTCTCTCGTCCTCCGATACACCACAGCGCTATCGATCACCATACGCATCGACTATGGTCGCCGCAATTGTCACCCGGCGTTCGGAAGTAGCAGCATTCGAAGAGGAATTACCTCGAACGGCGCGGCACTGGTGGAGGTAGTCGGCGTGGCCGTCCAGCCCGCTGGGCCGGTGGAGCGCCGGGGCGAGCAGGGCTGCTCCGGTTGCTGCCGGATGGCAAGATCATGCTCCATGATCATTGAAGCTGACTTATCCGGCACGCATTGCGTGCTGGGGACGCCGTGAGTAGTCCGGATGTCGTGGAGGCTTGCCCGTGAGGGCGGTCATCGTCGCGGCGGCAGTCGCGTTCGTCATCTCCCTGTTCGGCACGCCGGTGGCGATCCGGGTCTTTGGCGCGCTCAAGGCCGGGCAGCCGATCCGTTCCCTCGGGCTCGCTTCGAACGAGGGCAAGAAGGGCACCCCCGCGATGGGTGGCGTCGTGTTCATCGTGGCGACCCTCTTCGCCTACGTCGCCGGGCACCTGGCGTTGACCACGCTGTCCGAGCGGCAGATCGCGCAGGAGAAGCCGACCATGACGGCCCTCGTCCTGCTCGGCTTGTTCGTCTTCTGCGGCGCGGTCGGCTTCGTCGACGACTTCCTCAAGGTCCGCAAGCGCAACTCCGACGGCCTGTCCGCCAAGGGCAAACTGCTCGGCCAGGCGATCGTCGGCGCCGGGTTCGGTATCGCCGCCCTCTACGTGGCGAGCACCAACGGCCAGACCGTGGCCAGCGAGCACATCTCGTTCATCCGGGACATCAGCTGGCTGAACGTCGGCAAGGTCGGCTCGGTGATCGTGTTCGTCTTCGTGATCACGGCGATGTCGAACGGCGTGAACCTCACCGACGGCCTCGACGGCCTGGCCACCGGCGCGTCAACCCTGGTGCTCGGCGCGTATGCGCTGATCGGGTACTGGCAATACCGGCACTGGTGCGCCGACGAAACGTACGCCCGTGCGAACGACTACTGCTACCAGGTCCGCGATCCCCTGGAGATCGCCATGATCGCGGCGGCGGCCGCCGGCGCCTGCGTGGGCTTTCTGTGGTGGAACACGTCCCCGGCGCGGATCTTCATGGGCGACGTGGGCTCGCTCGGGCTCGGCGCCCTGATCGGCGGGCTCGCGGTGGCAGCCCGCACCACGCTGCTCTCGATCCTGATCGGCGGTCTCTTCTTCATCATCACGGTCACCTGGGTGATCCAGATCGTCTCGTTCCGAACCACCGGCAGACGGGTCTTCCGGATGGTGCCGCTGCACCACCACTTCGAGCTGGCCGGGTGGAGCGAGGTCAACATTGTGGTCCGATTCTGGACCGTGGCCGGCGTCTGCGTGGCGGCCGGCCTGGGCCTGTTCTACTCGGATTTCCTGGCGGCCGTCGGATAGGGCCACGTGACACGCCAGGGTGGTGCACCCGGGTTCGGCGACTACTTGAACTCGCTGGCCACCAACGCCCGGTGGAAGCGATGATCGCTGCGTGAGCTCAACCCCCGAGGACGGCCGTGCTGGAATCGATGTCGCGTTGGTACGGCGCCTGCTCGCCGAGCAGTTCCCGCAGTGGAGCAGCCTGCCGGCCAGGCCGGTGGAGGTCGACGGCTGGGACAATCGGACGTATCGCCTGGGCGATGACATGACGGTGCGGCTGCCTACCGCCATCGGCTATGTCCCCGCCGTGGCCAAGGAGAATGACTGGCTGCCCCGGCTGGCACCGGCGCTACCGGTGGCTGTGCCGCCGATCCTCGCCCTCGGGGTGCCCGGCGAGGGCTACCCCTTCCCGTGGTCCGTGCGCGGCTGGCTACCTGGCCAGACAGCCGACCGGGGGCACATCGAAGACATGGCGCAGTTCGCCGTCTCGGTGGGCGAGTTCCTCCGTGCCCTCCAGCGCTGTGACACCGCCGGTGGGCCTATTGCCGGGGCGCACAGTGCGTATCGAGGGCTGAAGCCAGCTCACTACGACGAGGAGACCCGCCGGTGTCTGGCCGCGTTGACCGGCCGGATCGACACGGCCCGGGCCACCGCCGTGTGGGACGACGCCCTGACCACCGAGTGGACTGCGCCGCCGGTGTGGTTCCACGGCGACATCGCCGCCGGGAACCTGCTGGTCGCGGGCGGAAGACTGACGGCTGTCATCGACTTCGGCACCTCAGGCGTCGGGGACCCCGCCTGCGATCTGGTGATCGCCTGGACGATGTTCTCCGGCGCGAACCGCGACGCATTCCGTCAAACGATCAGCCAGGACGACGGCACCTGGGCACGAGCCCGAGGCTGGGCCCTGTGGAAGGCACTGCTGGTCCTCGCCGGAAGCATCGACACCGACCCTGAACTGGCCACCGTCAACCAGCGCCTGATCCGCGAGATCCTCGCAGGATCATGAGAACGCCACCATAGGCACGAGCGCTCATCTGGCACCCCTCCGTTTGGTGCAGGGTCCGTCTTGGGTCGCGCAGGAGCCACGCAAGGTTGGACCCTAGCTGGCTGAGGCCGGAATCGGGTCGGGGATCCGGTAAAGGGTGACGGTGACGGCGCTGAACACGGCGACGAGCGCGGCGTTGACTGCCGCGGCAAGCCAGCCGATGTTGGCGATGTGGGCTACCGGCCAGGCGAGCGCGCTCACCGCGAGGAGCGCGACGGTCCAGGTCGGCGCGATCCTCCGCAGGACAACGGCGCCGAGCAGCAGCGTGAGCGGGAAGCACAGGCCGAGCGGCTTGATCAGCACGGCGGCTCCGGTGGCGTCGACCAGGTCGGTGTCGCCCAGCGAGACGTGGATGGTGTTGAACCCGTACGCGATGTTGCCAGCCGCACCGAACACGCCGACCACAAGCAGTATCGCAGCCAGAGTGCCGTTGCCGAGGGTCACGAGGCGAACCATGACGAGGGAGTAGCCGACCGCGGCGAGGACGTGGACCACGGCGGCGGTGGGGTCGTCCCAGCCGCGGGTCGCGTACAGGAGGTCGGCGATCAGATAGATGGCAGGCGCGACGACAAGCGACCCGGTGAGCAGGCGCTCCAAAGGCGTGGCAGTCATGGCTGTCATCGTGGTCGCACCGACCCGGCCGGACATCCGGGCCGGCCCTCGACAATTGAAGGGTTAACCCTGGTCACACCGCGCTTCCGCGCTGGCACGATACAGCTGTGATCCGGGGCGCGGTGCTGGGCTGGGCGGTGGGTGCGGCGAGCGCCGCGCTGGTCGCCGGTGGTTTCGCGCTCGGCCTGCACGTCGGCAACCTGCATAACGGCCTCATCGCCGCGTCGTTCAGCGCGGTCGGGCTGTACGTGGTCCGTCGCCGCCCCGGCAACCGAGAGGGTTGGCTGTTCGTCGCGGTCGGCGTCACCCACGCGCTGATGTTCGCCGGGCGGCAGTACGCCCTGCACACGGGCTCGCTGCCGGGTGCCTCCTGGATCGGCTGGCTCGGGGTCTGGCCGCTCCCGCTGGTGCTGGTGCTGGTCGGCGTTGCGGTGATGTGCTTCCCGACCGGCCGTCTCCCGTCTCGCGGATGGGTGCCGGTCGTCGGCTTCCTCACCGCGGTGGGGCTTGTCCTTTCCGTGGTCTCGGCGCTGTGGCCGGTCGAGTACGGCCGCACCGGCCTGATCGCTGGTCATCCGCTCGACCTTCCCGGTTTGCCGACCGCGGACGCCTTCTACAGCGTCGCCCGTCCGGTCGGCTACCTGCTGTTCCAGCTGACCTGGGTGGCCTGCGTGGTGGTGCGGGTGCGGCGGGCCCGCGGCGACGAGGTCCGTCAGCTGCGCTGGTTTCTCTACGCGGCGACGGTGTCCGCCGCGGTGATGGTGCTCGGCCTGGCGGTGTGGGGGTCGCCGGTTCCGGGCACGCTGACGGTGCCGCTGCTCGCCGTGGCGGCTGGCGCCGCGATCGTCCGGTACCGCCTCTACGACATCGACCCTGTGATCAACAAGTCGCTGGTCTTCGGCGCGATGGCGGCGCTGGTGACCCTGGGTTACGCCGTCGTCGTGACCGGCGTCGGCCGCCTCGTTGACGGGTACGGCACCCTGCTGTCCCTGCTGGCCACCGGTCTCGTGGCGATCGCCTTCGAGCCGCTGCGCCGGCGCGTGCAGCAGCTGGCCGACCGGGTCGTCTACGGGCGGCGGGCCACTCCCTACGAGGCTCTGGCCCGGCTGTCGGCGCACTTCACCGCCCCTGCCGGTGGATTGCTCGACGGCATCTGCACAACCGTCGCCGACGCCGTCGGAGCGCATGAGGTGATGCTCTGGACCGGTCCGGCCGACGAGTTGCGGGCTGTGTCCGTCTGGCCCGCCACGACCCCTGTCCCGCCCGGTCGTCGCACGCTGGCCGATCTGGCGGCCGTGCCGGTACGCCACGACGGCCGCTTCCGCGGCGCGATCACCGTGACGAAAGCTCCGGGTGACACCCTGTCGATCGGCGAGCAGCGCCTGGTCGGCGACCTGGCTGCCCAGGCAGGGCTCGTCCTGGAGCTGCGGGCGACCGCTCAGCGCCTGGTCGCGGCCGGTGACGCCGCACGCCGCCGGCTGGAGCGCGACCTGCACGACGGCGCACAGCAGCGGCTGGTGACCGTCGCCATGGAGCTCGGCGGGGTCGTACGGCTCGCCACGACTGCCGGCGCCACCGAGGTCGCGGCCCGGGCCGACGACGTGCGCCGGCAGTTGCTCGAGGCCACTGCGGAGCTGCGCGAGCTGGCGAGAGGGCTGCACCCGGCCGTACTGACCCATGACGGTCTCGAGGCCGCCATCGGCTTCCTCGCCGACCGGTCGCCGCTGCCTGTGCGGCTGACCGTGTCGGTGGCCCGGCGGCTGTCGGCCGAGGTCGAGTCCACGGCGTACTTCGTGGTCAGCGAAGGGCTGACGAACGCCGCCAAGCACTCCGGCGCCGACGCCGTAACGGTCCGGGTTGCCCTCGCCGGGACCGGCCTGGTCACCGAGGTGTCCGACGACGGCTGCGGCGGCGCCGCGGTACGGGCGGGCAGCGGGCTGGAAGGGCTCGCCGACCGGCTCGCGACGCTCGACGCCCGCCTGGCGGTCGAGAGCGGCCCGGCCGGCACCCGGCTGAAGACGGTGATCCCGTGCGGGTGATGCTCGCCGACGACGCCGTGCTGTTCCGCGAAGGCATGGCCCGCGTCCTCACCGACGTCGGATTCACCGTGACCGGGCAGGCCGGCGACGGTGCGGCACTGCTAAGACTGGTGCGCGACGACCCGCCCGACGTCGCCGTGATCGACTTGCGGATGCCGCCCGGCTTCTCGGCCGAGGGCATCGACACCGCGGCCGCGATCCGCGCGACGGCGCCAGGCACAGGCCTGATGCTGCTGTCGCAGTACGTCGAAGTGCATCACGCCATGCGGCTCATGACCGAGTTCGACCGTGGCGTGGGCTACCTGCTCAAGGACCGCGTCTCCGACCTCACCGCGTTCGGGACCGACGTGCGAAAGGTGGCCCGCGGCGAAACCGTCATCGACCCCGAACTCGTTGCCCGGCTGGTAGCCCGGCGGCGCGAGCAGGATCCCCTCGACGTGCTCACCGACCGGGAACGCGCCGTGCTCGCCATGATGGCCCAGGGCCTGTCCAACGCCGCCGTCGCCGCCGACCTGTACCTGGCGGTCAAGACCGTCGAGGCGCACGTCACGGCGATCTTTATCAAGCTCGGACTGGTCCAGCACGAACGGGAGCACCGCCGCGTGCTGGCTGTCCTTACCTTCCTGCGGGCCTAGAAATCGCCAACCGGCGCGCTCAACTCAGGATCTCCGTTGCCAGGGCCGCCAGGTCTTCCGGTTCGTCCGGCGTGTAGCGCCTGTCCTCCGTTCCGTCTTCGAAGTGGCGTCGCAGCGCCACGTACTGTCCGGGGTCGAGCCGATCACGGTGGTCACGTAGGGTGCGAAGCAGAATGATCCGGAAGTTTCGCCGCGACTCGACGCCGGTTGGCGGGAAACCACGCCGGGCAATCTCGATGGCCACACCGAAGGCGTCGACCAGTTCCTCGGCCCGGGAGTCGGTGGAGATCAGCAGCCAGAGCGTTATCAGTGACTGCGCCGCCGAGACCGCTCGATCCTCCCAGAAGCCGTGCACCATCACGACTGCGTCCTCGACCGCTGCCGTCAACGGCTCCAGCGCGTGCTGGGCCAGGTCGTCGAGCGGATCGCAGTGGAAGTTGGCCTGCCACTGCCTGAGCCGGTCATTCTCCCTGTTCCAACAGAACTGTCCGCGGACGAACTCCGGAAACTCCTTGTCCGCCGTCAGCACATCCCGGGTCCAGTACAGATCCGACCGCGGGACAGGCACGTCGGGCCACCCTCGGTCTCGTGAGAACACGAGCACGCGTTGCTCACCGGCCCACGACCGGTGCACGCCGATCGTGCCCACCAGCCGGCTCCACGCATCGGCCCGCAACTGCGACTTCCAGAGCAGCGTCACCCGCCGCCACTCGTCGATCCGGTCGTCGACCTCCGGAAAGAGGTCGTCAGTGGTGAACGGTGAGCCGATCGCCACGAGGAGCAGGACGAGATTGGCCGAGTAGACCGCGTAGCGGGCCGGAGCGGAGAGCGGGGCCGGCGAGTAGTCGGCGAAGCGGCTATGGTCCCGCCGTTCCAGAGCATGCCGGAACAGGTGCAGCACCATGTCGCGGAGCACGTCCCGCCGGGACTCGTCCCAGCCGACGAGCCTGCCGGCCAGGAAGTCCAGCGTGGTCTGTCGCTGGCTGATCGTGGCGAACGACAGCAACGCGTGCAGGAAATCGTCGTCGGTCGGCGCGGCGCGGCTGCGGCGGCTCTGCCGAAGGACGTCGTCAACGAGGTCGGCCAGTTCCCGTTCGAGCGCCCGGGCTCCGAGGTACTCGCCAAACGTCGCGTGCAGGAACTCGTACGTCTGCAATGCCTGACCGTCGCGCCGCGCGCGAGCCTCGTGGATGAAGAAGAAACGGCCCAGCACGGTCTCACCGACCGTCAGTATCCGCCGCACGTTCGCCGTCGGGCCGTCGGCGCCGGACCCGAGAAGGACCGGGAGGTCGGCGTTGAGGTCGGCTTCGGTCACCCACTGACGCCCGCGGTTGAGGCTGGCGAAAGCCACGAGTGACAGCCGCAGCAGTTCCTCCTCGACCATGGCCTCGAGGTCGTTCTCCGAGTTGCCGGCGGCCACCTTCATCACCTCCCGCCAGGCGAACCGGCTCAGCAACCGCTCGTAGAGATCGCCCTGGTCGAGGTCGGTGTCGACGCCGCCGGTGAGCGCGTTCTCCTGGGCGTCATAGATCGCGAGCATCAGCAGGAGCAGCGGCTGGGACACGAGCTCCGGCTGGCGGATCACCGCGGCGAGCGTGAGCGGCCGCAGATCCCGGCCCCGGAAGTAGGACTCGTTCGTGCTGTTCCAGACGGCCAGCCACCGCGAGATCTGATCCTCGCTGAACGGCTCCAGGCGCAGCGCCACCGTGCCCGCCACCGCGCGTGCCCGATCCGCGACCGCGGTGCGCGTCGTGACCACGACCGCGACCGGCCGGCCCCCGGCGGCCTCCCGGCGCTGGAACCGTTCCACATTCAGCAGGTAGTCCCACTGGCTCACCCCGGTTGCCTGCAGCAGCTCGTCGAAGCCGTCCAGCAGCACCACGGGAAGCGCCCCCGGGATCGCGCCCACCACCTCCAACCACGTCGCCCGCTCCCCCGTCGCGTCGAAGATCGCGTGTTCGATCTGCACCTGCAGGCTCGCGTCGGCGGGCACGTCGCGCAGCGGCACCCGGACCACCGCGAAGTCTTCCGGCGGTAGCGTTGCCGCGAGCATCCGGGTGAGCAGCGACTTGCCCGAACCCGGCTGGCCGAGCAGCAACAGCGGCCCGGCCGTGGCCGGCGGCGAGGTCAGGTGCCCCACCAGGTAGCGCATGAGATCGTCCTGAACAGCCTGCGCCTCCCACCACTCCTCGCTGGCGAGCGGATCCTGCGGGGTCACGGCCGCGACCCGGAACGACGGGTTGATGTAGGAGGAGGCGATGTCCGGGATATCCGGAACGGCGTCGTCGCCCTCGGCGTCGAGCACCGGATCCTGAAGTGCTGCGTGGTATGCCCGGGACAGTGCCGTCCGCTTCTGGACCGCGGCCCGCTGCGGGCTGAGCGAGCCGAGCGACTCCCGGAGCGCGGCCACGCCGATCATGAGCTCGTCCATCCGGGCACGGGTCGCCTGGTGGTCCACCAAGTTCACCCAGAACCCGAATTCGGGCACGTCTGCGGCCATCCGCCGGAACCCGGTCTCGTAGTCGGCCAGCGCCCGCTCGACGACGGGACCGTGCAGAGCACCGGTCACGGCCGCGCGCTCCGCCTCATTGAGCCGATCCCACGAGGCCAGACCGGTGAGGAAACGCACGACTGAGTCGGACAACCGCCGGTAGAACCACTCCAGCTCACCGACGAGTTGCTCGTACGGCTGATGCGGCGCGGGCATCGGCACCTCGCTGCGCAGCAGCGCGCGGGCCAGGTCCCCCAGCCGTTCCCCCTCCGGCCGATGCCCGGCGACCAGATGCACGAGCTCAACCCCGGTGACCTCCCCCTTCGGCAGTGCCCCGAAAAAGCTCGCCATCACCAGCGCGGCATGCCCGGCCGCAAGCCGCTGCGTCCGGTCGATCCGGTTCAGCCCCGCAATCCGGTCTCCCAGGTCGCTGACCAGGCCCTGAGTCGTCCGGAACAGCTCGGCTTTCGCGTCGAACAGACTGATGGCGAGCTCACTGCTCCCACCCGTCGCCGCCAGCAGAAACCCGCCGGCAGCCCGGTCCAGCACCGCCAGCACCTGAGTCTGCCCGCTCAAAATGCGCACCGCGTCCACGTACGACAGCGTTCGGCTCATGACGCCAGCCTGCCCGCCGAGCCGATCGTCCGAAAGCCATCGCTACCGGATTCCGTCATGAGTGGGCCCGCGCGGCGACCCTCCGCGGTGAGCCGGGACGGCCAGTAGGTGGTCTCTGGCGTCCTTGGCCCCACGCGCCTCCAGGCCGCCGTGCGTACCAAGCTGCCGGCTCATCGACGCTGTAATAAACCCGGCTCTGCCACCGGCTCGCCGCAGTATCGCCGGAACCGTGCCCGCCCGGCACCAGGATTACTTCGGCGCCTGGAATGCTCGGCGGCAGGTAAGTGCCCAACGTCCGTGCAACTCTAAGCGGTATCGTGGCGTAGTGAATAGTGAGATCCCATTAGGGATGGGTCACGCCGTCTGGTATCGAGGTCTCCCGTGAACCGACTTGCAAGACATCTGGCAGAGACGGCTCAGGAGTTCTTCTCGCTAGCCATGCGAGCCTATGCAGAGGAAAAATACATTGGTTTCTACCTAAATGGCGGAATTTGTATCGAGCATCTGCTGAAGGCTCGACTCAGTGATACTCACCCAGTCCTCATCGCTGATCCCAAGAATTTCGAGACAATGCTCGTACTGGTGCAGTCCGGAGTCGATTCATTGCCCGTCCCGACCATCAGGACTATTGGACTGTCCGAGTGCCTCACTCGCTGCTCGTCCCTCGTGGCCTCTGTGGCGCGGCTCCGTGGGGACGTTAAATGCGTCGCGGACTATCGCAACGGCGCCGCACACGTCGGGCTGGTTGACCCTGCCGAGGTAAGGGCAGACCTGCTCGCAGTCCTGCGCATGATCGACGCTGTCATAGTAGACATGAACTATGGCAGGGAGAGATTCTACACCGATCATCTAGACGCCGTTGACATTCATCTCGACGATGGGCGTAGCCATGTTGACGGAAAGGTGGCGACTGCTATTGCTGTCGCCCGAGATGAATTTCACCGGCGATACGCGCACAACTTGCCAGGTCCGAACGTAACCGACTCCCTTAACGCTAACGAACTCAACTGGCTAGATCGGCAGCTCTACGACTGCCCAGCCTGTGGATCGGATGCGATTCTCTCCGGAGATCTGGTTCCGGAGTGGAGCGCCGAGAACGAGGAGAACAGAGACAATCCCGCTTCGAGGCTCAAGGTATATTTCTTGCCTTCTGACTTCAGTTGCAAAATATGCGGCCTAGAGCTGCGCGGATCTGAACTGACCGCCGCCGACATCCCAGACGAGATTATTTTAGATGATGTCGACCCCGAAGACTGGCTGGAGGATGACGTCAAAAAGTCAGGGTAACGGGTTCTCACATCGGCAATTTGCGTTTCCGAAGAGCCAGGTTCCGGACGCCATGAACGCGGCCAAAGATGTAGCTGGGGTGTCGGTCGAGGTTCTTGCGGGCGCGGTCGTACCGCATGGTGGTGCGGGGGTCGGCGTGGCGGGCAGCGATCTGGACGTCGCGGAGGCTGACGCCGGCGTCGAGCATGGTCCTCACGAAGGTGTGCCGAAGCATGCGCGGGTGCGTCCGCGGCATCCGGACCCCGGCGGCCTCGGCGAGGTGCTACAGCCGGCGGGTCGCTGCATGCCGGTCCATCGTGGCTCCGAGCGTGCTGCGCAGGATTGGCCCGTTCGTGCGGTCATCGACGGCCCGATCGATGGCGCGGGCTACTGCCGGTGGCAGCGGGACTAAGACGATCCTGCCGCCCTTGCCGTGGACCTTCAGGACGCGGTGGCCGTGTTCCTCGCCCAGGTCGTAGATGTTGGCGCCGCAGGCTTCAAAGATCCGCAGCCCGAGTAGGCCGATCAGGGCGATCAGGGCGAAAATGAGGACGCCGGGAGACCAGTCGCCGACTACCGTTGCTGGGGATGATGCTCGGAGAATCACCATTGGTGAGTAACAGATGGCCGCGCCTCGCGGCTGAGCTCACGACCGCACTTCGTGAGGCGGATGAGACCGATCTGGCGAACCAAGTCGACACTCTGCGGGTGCTTCGGGAGTGCGGTTGCGGCGACGATTTCTGCCAGAGCTTCTATACCCAACCGCCGCCGGTCGGCGCCTACGGGCCGGGCCACCGGAATGTCGGTCTCAGCCCGTCCCAGCCGGGCATGCTCGTCCTCGATGTGGTCGATGACGTGATCATGTTCGTGGAGGTTGTCGATCGACCACTCCTCGACTGAGCTGACGGATTTGAGCATGGTCCGACCAAGGATGCTGACAGCGACGCCCGACCGCGCAATGTCGGCGGCAGAAGCGGATGTCGGGCCGGACGCAGGAATGGCGATGTGACGGATTGTTCCGAGTCGTCTCCGGATGTTTTTCGGTGGTGCGGGTCGGGATTCTTTGTT
>Ga0307516_10002157_pt1 | contig 26693 bp, 42 predicted proteins | sample 19_EM_MG_FD_203310 | JGI IMG/M metagenome (GOLD analysis project Ga0307516, IMG submission 203310) | Populus trichocarpa ectomycorrhiza microbial communities from riparian zone in the Pacific Northwest, United States - 19_EM | ecosystem: Host-associated > Plants > Roots > Unclassified | place...
GTGGTGGAGTTCATGGGGCGTGTGGCGGGTACTCACCCTTGTTGACGACGGGCTCTTGTCGTTCGTCGTCGAGAGCTTCCGCCTCCAGGAGGTATTCCTCGTTGACGCTGCCCCAGTTGTGGCCGCCTGCGCCACCCTTGCGGAGAGCCTTGTCCATACCAGACTTGGACTCGGATCTATCCTTGATAATGGCACGGGGGGAGAGAGAACGTTCGGTGCGGGTCATGATGGAAGACGCGGTGAAGGGCGACTGTTCAATTGGCTGAGGGTTATATAGGAGGAATCACTGAGCGGCCTTGTGACCACTTGTGGATCAAAGGTCTCAACCGGACCGTCCCACAAAAATAATAAAATAATCCCTTGATCCTCTCCGAACCCAGTCTTCTCTTTCGACCACGCAAAGGCGGAATCTGTCGAAATGCGGGGTAAATCGTGCCGGATCAGTCACGTGCCGAGTGCTCCTTCTCCCACCACCAGCCTGAGCCCGAACCTCACTGGACATGGCCGAGATCGAGGCCATAGAGTCAGACGTCCACTATTTCCTCCTCCCCACGGAGGAGGCAAAGGTCGTCGCTGAATGCGTCGTCGTGCATTCGCCCCAGCTGTCAGACCAGGAGACAAAGCCTGTCTTTGTCGAGGAGCGCATAAAGCGTGTTCTTGCCGTGATCTCACACAAAGCCGATGCGTATCAGACCCACGAGCAAGGATGGTGAGTACTTTCGTCACACATCCCTTCCGTCTCGGAAACTCATGGTTTCCTATCAGTCTCTTCATCTTTAGATTCAAGTCGACGAGCGGTGCGGAGGGCGCAAACCCCCCAGCCGAACTCGCGATTGACCACGTTATTCCCATCTTTGGAGACTTTTCGATTTCGGTCGCTCTGTCCAGGCGGAACACGATCGACTTGCGGAACCCCTCGTCACCGCTGACGAGGAACCAACCGAGGACGGGTACGCGTCTCCCTTCGAACTCCACCGCCCTCTTTTCTCCTTTGAGCCACTTGGTGTTGCCGAACGGCTTACTCACTCGCGTAATCACCGCGTTTTGCCAAACAGAACTAAGAGTCACCATCAATGTTAACCATCAATCCACCGAGGATCAGTACACAGAACCAATCACTCTTCTTGCAAATGACCTTCAGCGGCTGCGGTCCATTCTCGCAGAATGCAAGCGATTGAAGCAGATCGCGGGTTTGTCCTTTGTTTCTTCCCTATGCCCTCCGAACCTTAGGGTTGCCCAGATGAGAACCTCGACTCGGCTGCGGTATCCACCGCATTTGTCTGGGCCCTGCCTTACCTCAGCACGGCATCTCCTGCATTCTGTACGCCACCCCCACCTCGTGTCCCCGTCGTGGTGCTTTCATGGCTCACATCGTTTCAACCAGCCATTTTACCCCCTGATCTTCGCTTATCTCGCCGCCCACTACACACACGTCTTTCACCTGCGAGCGCCGGTTTACCGGGTGATGACCTTGCTGACATTCAACTCATCCGCGAGGAGTGGATACCGGAAGCTGCCAGGATCATTTGTAACAAGACAAAGGCGAGGCACGATCTCAGGTGAGGAGCGCCCTTTCTCCCGTAATCCGAGCGCATATACTCATGATTCTTCGAAGGATCCGCCTTGGCACGTTTAATGTGAATGGGAATCTACCCACTCAGGATTTAGGGGCCTGGGTTCGGGGGAGTGATCATGATGTAGATAAGCTGATACCATCTTTCAAGAAACTTTCGGAAATCACCCTCGGGGAATCCGATAACAAGGAGGGTGAGTACCGGCATTGCACATCGATATCTGTCGGCCATTGAGTCATTGACCTTGACACACCTCAATGGAATAGATGAAACCTCTGACGATCCCGACATATTCGTCGTAGCCTTCCAAGAACTCGATCTTTCGACCGGAGCACTGCTATACTCGACCGAAACGCTCCGCGAAGACGCTTGGACGTCTGCCGTCACCGCCGGCCTGGGCGAAAATTTTGGACTGTATGATAAAGTTAGTCGTGATGGATGTTTCTTTCTCAAAACCAACGAAATACTATCTATCTTCTCGCGGTCTGGTAGTTGGCCTCAAAGCAACTGGTCGGGATGCTCATCATGGTCTTCGTTAAGAAGAGTCTGAAGGAGTGTTTTGAAGACATCCAAACGACCTCTGTCGGAGCGGGGATCCTAGGCTTGATGGTATGAAAATACCTGAATCTAGCTGTGGATACGGGGATGTGACCTTTCCTAGGGCAACAAAGGTGGTACTGCCGTTCGGGTCAGCTTCCACCCGAAGCATCCGTCAGGGGAACTCTCCGTACCGACCGTTCTGACATTTGTGAATTCGCACTTGGCTGCGTTTGACGAGATGGTCGACCGGAGGAACACAGATTTCCACGACTTATCGTCCAGGCTGCTCTTCCATCGGCAGGCAGACCTGAACCCGGTAGGGCTTGCAGAGGGTCCTCCGCAGGTGGACGTTTCGGTATTCGAAACCGACGTTTTGTTCTGGATGGGAGGTTTGTGGATAGCCCCCCAACTTGAAGATATTAGGTGTTGAACTTGGGTACCGGGTAGACCTGAATTACCGGATAGACCTTCCTAGCCAAGCGATCCGGACGCTGTTAACGTGGCCTGGGCCTGCAGAAGTAAATCTAGCAGAGCTACAGAAGTACGACCAGGTGAGTTTTGGGCCCGGTGCTGAGTGCTGCGCGGTGGTACTGAGGACATGGCTCCAGCTGCGAGCTTCCATCCGAGGGCGTAGGGCATTCGAGGACTTTAAGGAGGGAAATCTCACGCACCCCCCGTACGTACCTGACACAAGCTTCTTCCGTGATACTTTTCTGAGCGCTGCGCGGGTTAGGACGTACCGCTTTGCTGCTGGACTGGGTACGGACCAGCTTGGTTACGACATCAGGCGCGTCTTGAAGGTCGCTACCAATCGGTCCTCCTGACGACCCTTACGACAGGCGGAAGCCCGCGTGGACGGATAGGGTACTCCATGTACATTCAAAAACCACGCCCGTCGAACAACTGTCATACCAAGGCCATCCGAGTGTCACGATGAGCGACCATCGGCCTGTGTCAGCAGACTTCGCCGTTTCGGTACGCTGCATGGCCCCACGGTTCCCACCTTCTCAGAAATTCACCCCTCGCCCCCAGTGCGATATCCTCAACCTCTCCGAATACGAGACGACGACGAGGAAGCTTTACCGACAGGTTTTGTACATGGAGGAAGAGGAAACGCCTCCAAAGGTCAGTCTTAAACCCGCCTCGATCGATTTCGGGGCGGTTGGGTACTTGCGATCGGTGACGAAGACACTCGAGGTGAAGAACACAGGGAGGGTCAGTGTGAAATTTCCAGATAGATTCTGCCGATTAGGTTTCACACCGTGCGAGGACCCTAGATTCCATGCGCGTTCCGGTTCGTGCCTTTGGAGGTAGAGGAGTTGGTTTGTGCGTCTACCCCAAACTTTAAGGCATCAGATCAGGGCTGAGCTGCGACACGAACCATTAGGTCCGACATGGCTGAGGATCGGACCTATGACGGTGCGTCGCTTTTTCCTTACCTGTACGAAATAATTCAGAGCGCAAGTGGAACTGACGTAAAAGCGGGACCTCCGCACAAAAATATAGGGGCTATTGTTACCTGACGAAACCATGGCCATCGCGCTCACGATTGACATCGACGGTGAGATGGCGGCCGAGCTGAACCAATTCCGTCCCAAGCTCGAAGCGACATTGATCTTGCACGTCGGACTTGGCAAGGAACACTTTGTGCCTGTGTCCGCCACTTACGGTACGTCGCTCCGCTCTCCAGTTTTTTGGGGGTTGGGGGATTTACGCGAGCTTCATTGCGTGATTAGTGCCGACGTGCTTCGCGAACACGCTCACGTATCTAACACGGCTTAAGAGTCCGATAAGGGAGGTGAGGTCTGCAGGCGACCTGTTCTCTGAAGAGGATGCGAAGAATGCGCCGAGGGAGGTTATGAGACTCGTCAACCACATGATGTCTGGTGACGGGGATGTGGTAAGTGGTATGCTCGCATTACCCGGGATTCGGTTAGTGCAACTGTCCAGGTCGAGGTCTGACGCCCAATTTGTTATTTATTTGCGGGCAGTCTAACCTGTTCACCACACGGGGAGATCCCAAGCTGGTGGGAATCATACGAGAGGTTTGATAAGATTCCCACTTGTCACCTACCTGGGAGAGACGGTGGTGCCCAGGAGCCGTTGACTGATGCACTGACGAATTATCCCGTACAATCATCTAGTGCCTTGACACTGGGAAAGATTTCGGGTTTCCAAACGATTACACGAGCTCGGCGATCTCGATCGGGTTTGGGGAGGCGTTATTACGACTCCTCGAATCCTTGACCGAGCCGCTCATTCCGACGGGGTTGAACGCGGCCTGCGAGCAGGCGACATCAAAGGATCAAGCGTTCGAGGTGAGCAGGATCCCCTCCCGCTCCGTGTCGCCTTCGGCAGCGGCGGCCTCGCCGAGCCGAAAGCGATTTCCGCAGCACACCCATCACTCGGCTACGCTTGTTGCTTATACCCTCTTTCTCGTTGGCGCCGGATAGCTCCTCGACAGATTCCCACATGCTTCCGTGAACGTACGTCGGGACTTTTTCCTTTTTCGTTAGTTGGTTTCCGCTGGGGTTGGCCGTCAGCCACACTCCCCGCTCCACAAACGCGCCTGCGGCAATAAACACAAATGAGAATGGGGAACTGACCCAGATCTGATTAGGTTTGGATCTCTGTCACGGCGTTCCTGCATCACATCTACCAACAGTGTCCCCCAGACGAGGCGAGGACCGACCGGGCAAAATCGTTGGGTACGTCATTCATTGTCCGCCACACACTCCGGTGAGATTGACGCATTAACGTGTCGACAGCCGCAGTTTTTGCGCCGGTTGTATTCCGCGACCTTCCTGGGGAGAATATATCGCCGATATCTAGGAGGGACTTTATTTTACTCTTCATTGCCTAGCGTCGGGCGGCGCATGGCTTCTATACGTGTATCATCTGATCGAATTCGGACATGTTTAACTGGACCACGACGCGGCACCGTGTTTCCCAGAGTCGGTGAGAAAAAAAAAAGAATATCATACATTAAGTGCTACCTACTCTCAGTCTATGACCAATAACAAAGCAAGTGAAACAGATTCAAAAAACACAAAGCGTTGCGACAAAAGCGGGGTGGTATGAATATCGGCCGCATCGTGATATTACAGCATGTTAGGAACATGGCGGGTCGTGGCGAGGAGCAAGAAAACAAGGCAAGCGAGGGGAGGGGCGACTGATCAAATGTATCCAGAGGGACGCTGACCGTAAGAGGAGCGGCGATAGTAATAACCTTCGTCATCGGGGTAGTAAGGCTCTAACCGATGGTCAGTAACAGGTGTGATGTACGGAGAGTTACGGACACCCACCCTCGTATGCGTATGTCGGTTGGTTCGAGTACGATGGGTGTTGGTGGTGGTCCCTGATCCCTGGCTCCTCTCGATACGTGCGCTCGACGTGCTGCTCCTCGGGTTGGGGAGACCACATACATTGCTCGAAGACGTTCCCGAGGTCAAAGTCGAGGTAAAACTGCAAATACTCTGGCTCCTCCTTCAACCCCGTGTTCTCCTCTTGCTGCCAAGAGCCACCTTTGAAGATGAACGGGTCGAGGCGGAAAACGCCCATCATTTTCTTCATATCCTTGGTGGCGTGTGTCGCACGCAGCGAGGGACAAGCGGTAGTGGTTGGGGCTTGTACGCAGTGGGCCATAAGTGGAGCGGGGGCCTCCATGATAAAAGGGGTGTCGAGGGGTTCTGACTTGATGCGGACATCGTGCCCATCCCGCCCCACCTCGTCCTGATCTCGTTCTCCTGCGTTGGATGATGAGAAGTGCCTGTGCTGGTCGTCGTCGAGGAGGTAGAGGCCTGCGCCGTCCCAGATGTAGTCTGCCGAGGGCGATTTGGTCGAACCTGCTGACGAACACGGGGAGAGGGCGGGAGAGAGGGCTGGCAAGGGGTAGTTTGAGGGGTGCGAGGGGTAATCCGAGTAGTAGTCGTGGTGGTAGAGGGACGCGGAGGAAGAGGAGGAGGAGGAGGAGGAGGTCGCCGGCCAGTAATCGCAGGAGGAGACGTCCTGGATGGCGGCGGAGCCGGGCCAGCGTCTCTCGGAGGCGTTGGGGTCAAAGGAATTCTGCATCGTGGTCTGAAAAGGTAAGGGCGAAGGATTCAAACACGATTTCTAATATATATATATTTCCGACCAAGAGTCGAGGACGTAACACAGGCATGTGTTTGTGATATTTGGCCAGTTGAATCCCCCGAAGAAGTCTTCCTTTTTGGGACCGGCGCCAAGAGTGGAAGGGAGCGATCGTGGGAACCGTAATTCATTCCCGTTGATAGGTATGCTTGACGTTCGAGATTGTATGTTATCATCGCGGACTCTACCTGGGGAAGAGACGGTGGATGGATCTGGACACTATCTCCGCGGACGTAAATCCGGTCTCGGCCTACTCGGTCATTCCATCCGTCCATCGGTCAACCCAGAGCCTACTCATCTCTCTCCGGCGTTTCAGACCTTCCCGATCCAATCCTGGCCCACGAACAACGATTTCCCCCTGCCAGCCAATTTGCTGGTACCTTTCCTCGACCAGTAAAATCCCGGCACGTTGGGCCTGATCTATGAAACGGTCACAGACGTCTTGTTTGGTGTAGTTGCCGGCGGCAACGTAAGCGCGAGATCCGCGAGATTTGGCAAGCAAGGCGACGAGAGAGCCTACGAGTGCGGAATGCGAACTGCCGAAATGCAACAAATCGGACATGATCACGATGTCAAACCCGGGACCGGTGTTGTTTGGAAGGAGCTTGCTGAAGTTGGGGAATCTGACATCAGATGATAATTGTAGGGCTGTCAGAGACACTCAACAGCAACTGCGAGACGTCGGATCCCCATTCATATTCTGCACATTCAATCTTACAATGCCCTCGCTTCTTCCCCTCGCTCTCCTCGGTGGTTTGGTGGCAGATCGTGGGGTGGGATTTCCCCCTTCGCTCCCTCGCACTTTCAACGTTCCCCTTGAGCGTGTGCATGATCGATGGATCCGGGTATTCTGTGACAACCACCAGTGACGCGTGTCTCCCGTTTGGCAATGTCGCGGCCAACAAGGAGGGAAGAGCGCTCCCTGCCCCCAGTTCCACGACTAATCGGACAATCAGCGTCAGTGGATCGTGTGTGACACACGTGCACAGAATCTCTACTTGTTCGATTTTCAACAGTTATCTGGCCCGTTTCGATGGCTTCCGCCAACAGAATCGAAGGAGAGAATAGCGCGTTGGCCATGACACTTATAGCCTAATTCCAGAGTTTCCAATATGTCTCCGTCCCTGGAGCGTCTCTTCTTACCTTGCCTTCCTGTACACGCCCCCTCAATCAGCCGATTGACAATAAATCCGGATTGAGTTGGTCCACACCTTTGGAATGACCCCCAGCTTCAATCCGCCGTAGTACACGAACCCGTCGTCCTCCTCAACCTCTGCCCCGAACAGTCCCAGAGTGTCGCTGAAAATATCTTCCATGGTCCAGAGGGGAGACGAAAGAGCGAGAGAGAAAGGGCGTCTCCCGTACACAATTGCAAAATCAACGAAAAATGGAAACCCCGAAAATTGGCGCACAGCTTGTGGGGTGAACGTACACAAGTGTGTGGGTTGTAACGCGGACAAGAAATGATCAATTTCTCGGGTAACAAGTTCTCCATTCTAATCGGGACATGCTGATGGGATGGTCGCCGGCGTTCAATCCGTTCCACCACTCACGCACGTCCAACAAAGCGCGGTTCTCCTGCTTCACCGATCTGATCCTCAAGTACGTTTCGTCACGGCAGCCGATGATAAGATAGCCCGTTCCTTTTCGGTCGTAAATTCCGAACCCCGCTGGTGGTTTTGGGGCGGCCTCCGCTGTCGTCGTCATTTGCAGACCCGAAGGAGGGGGATCCGTGGTTCGGTTGACAGCGTTGCCGTGGCGCGGGAGAACCGCTGGTTGATGGAGCTGCAGCAAGGTTCCACCGGCTTCTTGACTCTGGCCCGGCTTACGAAATTCGAGGACAACTGGTTTCTAAAACGGGGCGGATGAGAGGGACTCTGTTGATCTGGGTTGGGGTTTGTTTCTGACCTCAAGGGCACGGTAGATTCGGACAATCTGATCCGCGGTTTGCATCCCCGGATCCACGAAACTGTTCGCGGCGGAGATCATGGGCGCCACTTTCAACACATCACAAACCTTCTGTGGTTTCGCCTCGAGCTTGGGGAAAGGGATGAGAGAAAATTAAGGGACAAAAATGGAGGGTGACAGACCGTCGAACGTGACATCTTCCGGAGAACGGAGACCAGAAGATCGCCGCCTTGTCTCCCCAGAACGTTCCGTAATTGGTGGAAGGTGGCCCCGTCTGGGATTTGCTGATCTGCCCTGTAAGCTTGGCGAGTTGAGAGGGAACCGACTTCGCTCACCGTCCTATCGCTCCCCCAAATGTCGCCGGAGTCAACGGGACCGGCCTTCATCTTGAGCATTTCGATCACACACACCCCGGTCTCTCTTTCGCCGTTAAGGAGCGCGTGTTGGATGGGGGCTGGACCCCGGTAGTGAGGCAACAAGGAGGGGTGCACGTTCAGTCTCCTCCCCGGCGAGAAGAGCTCGAGTTGTCCCTTTCTGAGGATCCGGCCAAACGAGGCGGTGACCAACAGATGGTTCGACTTTGGATTCGGTTCGTCCGCCGAGGCCGCGAACCGTGCGGGAGGCTGTAGAGAGCTGATCTGCGTCTGGGATCGTACGACGTCTGTAAAACAACTGACCAGCCAGTGCTTGAATTCCGATTTGGCCAAGGGTATCGAATGCGTCGCGAGGGCCAGCTCGTGCCCCAACAGTTTCAAAGGTGCTGGTCCACGTCGTCAGAACAAGCCACACAGAGCTAATCCGGCTCACATGTGGACAGTTGGCTCCCGCGCCGGCCAACGCGATGGTCAGGGTGGGTCACGAGTGCGATCCTCTGCCACACGTCTTTTCAACGTATATCCGACCAGGAATCCGGCAGAGAACGCGCCATACCTTTCGCAGCGTGTAGTTGCCTCAGCACCGAGCAAGAGAACTCGTCTCTGCCGAGGAACAGGATATCGAACCGCTCGCTCGGCGGTAGACTCGTCAGGCTCCGGCGCTGCGGAACCCTGCCCCACACAAGTCTCCTGGTCATTGCCGTCCTTTCTTGCTGCGTGACGTCACACCGCAGAGGTGATCGAGGTCGACCATGTTCTCGAGGTCGTTTCAACCGAGCATACTTTCCCTCTTTTCCTCCACCGGATCTGATCCGTTCACCGGTCTGTGGGCAGTCGAGAAAGACGACGCTCTTCCCGAAGACTCTTTCATCCACCTCCTCAATGACGAATCCTCTCTCCCTACCCCCGACCGAAACCTCGTATCAGACAACGCCTCGGCCACGAGCCTCGACCAGACCGTGCTTCATTTGCAATCGCCTACCCTTCCTACCACCTTCATTCGATGTCCCTCTGTCGGTTCGGATCTCCATCTCAAGCATCCCTGGCTCCACATCCAGGTGAAACGGCTGGGCCGCGAATGGTCCTTTGAGGTCGGCATAGTGGACCACGCCGGTCGGGAGGGCACCATCCGCTGTTCCACATTCAAGGTAACCGCTCCTCCCCCATTCTCGGTCCATTGCTCATTATCGCTCCTCCTCCAGAAGCAGCCGTCCTTGAAACTCTCCCCGGACGCACCCCCTCTCCTCCATCTTCCCCTCACGTTCCCGCCTGCATCGTCTCTCCCCCTTACTTCGTGGTGTAGCGTAGACCTGAACGTCGCAACCTACATTCCGTCTTTTTCGGCTTCAAGCCTCCTCGCCGCTCCCGATCGTGGATGCTCCTCGGGACCGATGAGACCCGTCCCGAGTGGCACTTTCTCGCACATATCCTTCATCAAAGTCTACGCCACCTGCAGGTTACGCAGGATATGGCTCTCCGAGACCTGGCCCTCGGATCAGCGACTTCCCTGGGAGTTCCAACTTTACTCACCCACTTGATCTCTTTCATCATATTACTCACAATCTCATGCATTACGCCACCAGCACCACCCCGCACCCGGATGTTTGTTTATAGTCCATCTAGTTGTAAAACATATTTCCTAATCTCAGTCCCACGACACTTCATTTCACGCATTATTTATTGGAATCAGCAGATAGAGTGTTGGCGAACGTCCGGTAACTATAACACAGCAGGATCAAAACGAGCACGGAACTAATGTGGGGGGGTGGAATGATTCCAGATCTACGGCCCCGCAGAGGCGGCATGGAGTAATCCCATCCTCACTGCTTCCTCCAAGCCTTTCAATACCTCCCGCGCTTTCGCCTTGTCCTCCGGCAACTTTTCCTTCCCGCTCACCAATCCCATCAAATACGCAAAGTCCGCCTGAAGGACCAACGGCAATCGCGCCTGCTTCCTCTTCCCCTCGATCTTCTCCTTGAACTGCTTCGCAAAGTCTTTCGACACCACGTCTGCCCGGTCGACTACCGTGGTAGGCACCCCAGCGAGGGAGGCCACGTGCGTGCCAAACGAAGAAGAGGCGATCCCGGAAACCAGCTTGTATAGAAAAACGAGCTGAATACGGGCGATGTTTAGTGACCGGAATTAAACTGCTTCGCGGAGTGAGGATGAGGTGTAATGGAAGATCAACTGACCTCTTGTTTCTCATCGTCCACCATCGTCTTCATGTGCATGTTGCGGATATTGGGGTGGTACGCGAAATCGTCCGTCAACGAGCCGTAATGGGTCGCGAAGAAAGATAAGGACAACGTGTGCGTCGCGAGCTGGTGCAGCACCGCCTGCGTAATAGGCCCTTGTCAGTTCGAAACCCTTTACCATCGGGCAGAGTGAATAGGTGACGTACCCCTGCAATCGCCATCCCGTCGTACGTTGAGGTACCCCTTCCGAGTTCTGCGTGAAATTGCGTTGTGAGGACCACACGCGCGTGGGTGAATCCACCCCCAAACCGCGCCGACTCACCATCCAAAATCACTAATGACTTGGGAGTCGCGTCCCGGAGGATCTTACAACTATCAGGAACAAATGAGCGTCTGTGCGGCGACCCCAAAAATCGATGAGGTGATATACCCACCATTCATCGAGCTCGACCTTGAACGTACTAGCGTTCGAGAACATGTTGTCGTACGCGCCCATACGTGTAAGGATCGTGTCCACGGGACAAACCCTTGTACAAAAAAAATGGATCAGCGTAAGCGCATGGTTGGAATGAAGGGGGGAAAAAACTTACCTGGCGCTAGAGGCTGGAACGAACATCCCAAGTTGAGCCATGACCTAAACGGAGTCGTCAGCTGGGGGGGGGAAAGATAAGCAGGGGCCTGTGGGGAACCGACCACTCCGGCTGCGGTCATTCTCATAACCTGGGGCAAACTGTAAGCAATCGCGACCCCTCCCCGGCGACCGAAGGAAGCTTACCGTGGATTTCCCGCTGTCCACCAGAAACAAGAAAACGGTCAGAATACACCAGACGTGAGAGCGGCCGGTACAATCTTACCCCATGTTGGGTCCTGCGGGATTTTCGACCTTCAGTTCCGTTTGTCACCCAATCGAAGATCAAATGGACGAACCTGTCAATAACGCGATCTTCCCTTTGTCTCCGCCGAGTTGAACATCGTTCGGGATGAAGTCACCCTTCAGCCTCTCGCTCGCGCACAGAGCGGGGTGTCTCAACTGCCTAAAATCCACAAACGCGCTCTCCCCCTGCACGATCTCCGGTCGACATCTCGGCTCACCAAGTGCCACAGAAGACTTGGCCAACGAAATCAAACTGTCGAGTTCAGATAACACCCGGACCGCACGCAACCAGACGCCGCGATCTGCGTCGAATTCACCGAACAGCCGGTTCTTGAACGTTTTGATGGCCTGGTTTCGATTTTCGGTCGCTTCTTTCAGGCTTCGAATCATCGGGACAAGGGAGTTGACCTTCCATCTCGCGGTGGCCTAACCACGCGGTCAGTCCGGGTCAATTAAGGTTCTTGATACAACGGAATGCCCCCACCTTTGTACCCCCACTCTTGATCCAACCCGTCGGGACGTTCTTCTGCTTCGCCGTTGTCTGGACAAGGTAAATGTCCTGCACAAGGTCGGTCAACATCATTGTCCAGGCACACCTCAACCATAAACTGGTACCTTATTCCCGATGTTGCTATGCCAGTAGGTGAGGCTGAATCTGAGGAGGACGTGAGGTAGAGAAGCAGCTGGAGCATCGAACCCACTAACCCCACTTGTTTTTCCAACTTCTTCAGTTCCTTCTCCAAGCTCCGCTCCCACGTTGCGATCTCCTCTTGCACTTCGTCGTACACCTTGTCCTTCCCAGCCACAGGGAGGAGCTCATCAGGGTCTGGGGTGTTTTGGCATCACTATCGTCGCTCGGAGATAGGCGCAAAGATTCGTACCCGATCCTTTCTCCTTCTCTGCCAGCACGAACATTTCTTCGACGTGTTTGATGTTCGGCATCAGATCTGGGGCTGACCTCAACAACCCAAGGATGTTCTTCGATTCAAAGCCCTCGGCTGATTTCTCGAGCGTTTTCAAACCCCTACTCAATTTCTTGAAAGACTGCGCCGCAGTATTCATCAGCTGAACGACGTATCGGATACCTTCCGAGGTTACCTTGAGTGAGTGCAAGAAGTCCTTGGTCTTACAACTCTTGGCGTGAATACGAGAGACGATTCGCTCGAGATCGGGGAGACCTTTGGCAAGCGTCGTGAACTCTTCCTCGAACGCAGGGTTGTTCATCAAGTCTTCCACGGCGTCCAACCTGGGGCGAATGTCTCTCAGTGTTCGAGGTGGTTGCGCGAGCACCATACCTCACGTTAATATCTTCGGCTTCGCGAAGGGGCATGCAAAGCCATATTCGGAACAGACGCTTCCCTGTTGCACGATCGTCAAAACAACCCACCCTGCCTCAGCGAACTCACGAACCTGATGGTGTCATGCATCTTCCCAACAACTTCAAAAGAGTTCCGTCCTCGGTGCCATCGCTGTTGACGAGGACCTGTATCGAGGGTGAGGGATGTAAAGGCAGGCGAGGATGGGGCTCGCTCACCTCGACATGAGCAAGGGTCTGTCCGTCAAGTACCAAACCTTGGCCCCTCTTCATCGGATCGTACACGTTGAAGTTTCTCATACTCATGATATCCTTGTCGATGTTGAGTTGACGGAGGTACCAAACCATTGCTCCCAAAGCCTCTATGGGAGCCTTCATGCCGAGCATATTGCGAATGGCTTCAGGAACGGTGGATGGAAGAACATCGTCGGTAATGTCGTCATCTTCACCAGGAGGGTACATCTTCTTCAGTTCCTCCAACGTGGTCTTGTAGTCAAAGCCTTCGACATCTCGCAGGGTCGTCCACAAACACCCAGAGGGTAGGATCATCTTGAGCAGCCTTGTAGTCGAGACGGACAGCGCTCCCTGTGGTCACGAGTAGGTCAGTCAGAGAAACCGGAATCAGCGATCAATCGACCTTGGTGAAGAGGATCTCCTTGGGACGCAATTGCCTCAGCATGGTCTCCAACTTGGTGCGGCAAACGTCGTCAGTGAACGCGCTGAGGTTGAATTCCGAAGTAGAACTGTCCAACACGCAAATCCCAAACGCATCCTCTTCGTCTTTCCCACCACCCTCGCGGATCGAAATGCAGTGACCCGCTTGATCGTCCGTGAGGAGTTCTTCGTCGACAAGAGTACCGTTGGTGTATACTTTGTGTAACTCCCTAAGTCGTTTGTCAGTGACCCCGGACGGCGACACTTGGCTGCGACAGACCGCTTCACGATCTTGTCCCCTCCACCCTTTCCTGAAGACTTTTTGCCCTTATCCTTATCTGCGGCGAGGCGCATCTCCGCCCCAAGCGCGGTTTCGGCTTGGTCGACACGACCCACCTTGTATCCTATTGGATTTTCGTCAGAACGGGCGCCGCATACATTCTTCTAGATCCTGACCTTTCCCCAAGAATTTCCTACGTTAACGTCAGCCGTGAAGAGAGAAGGAGCAAATGGATTGGAGCAGAACATACGCAGCCCAGAAGTTGAAAGACATTTCAGGAACCCCGACCATGGACATTTTGACCCGCTGTGTAAGCTTAAGGTCGAACTCGCGGTGTCCAACGATTGCATCTTCTTCGTACAGCTGGAGTAACAGTGTCAGTGAGTGACGTTAGGGATAAGTGTTACGCTTACCTCCAAGAATTTTCTAGAGAGGTTCGGCGAAGCTATTCAAATCGAACGAACGATATCACGGTGGCAGGAACACGTACCCTTTCTGGAAGAACAGGATCTGTTTCAAATGTGGGGATGAGCCAGGAAAGATAAAAGGCATGAGGGGACACTCACCGTGTCATAATGGTTCTGCTTGATCTCCCAGAACTAGGGAACCCTGGTGAGTTCGATATGTTTTAATCGAATCGGCATTGCCTCACCTGTTTCTCGAATGGAGTGAACCCAGCCCAAGAGGATTTCGGTATATAGATTGTCCTTGGATCGTATCCTGGCTCCCCAGGACGAACCCCGTCCTTGTCCTTGATATCTTGGAGGAAACCGAAGGGTTTTTCAACGTTCTTCTTCTCCAACTTCTTGTCTTGCATGCTCCTCTCTGCGGCGGTCAGGAACGGCGAGGGGTCCGCGGCAGCAGCGTTTGAAGCCTGAGACTTTCCGGAGGGCTTTGAGGACGCCTTTTTTGGCTTTGGTGCCTCATCCTCGTCTGAGTCCAAACCGGACGCGGAGCGGGCGGATGATCGAGAAGTCGAACGCCGATCATCCACAGGAGGGATGGAGGCAGCGTCTGAATCGCTCGGGTCGTCGGGGACGATGAAGTCGTCATCGTCACTCGTTGGCTTGCGTTTCTTGTCTGTGTAGGTCGTTAGCAACGATCGTGGGAATCGGAGTGTGTGGGGGGCGCATACATGAGACCTTCTTCTGAGGGGACTTCTTAAACCTCTGGAGCTTCTTGGTGAACGCGTTTTTCCCGATAGCAACCTCTTCCTCCTCGGATTCCTCCGACGGGGGTCTTGAAATACGCCGCTTCTTCGCCCTACCGGGCGCCTTTGCGAGACCGGAATCACTGCCGTCGGTGTCTTGCACGGAGATCTTTCGTTTGATCCGCTGCAACAGAAAACCCAATCGTATGCGATGTAAGCAGGGGGAGGCAACGCGGACATACCCTTTTAGGTTGTTCTTCTTCGTCAGAGAGCATATCGACGTCAACGGCGTCACCACTGGGAGGGGGGCTTCCCGTGCGGTGACTCTTTCCGTCGGAGGACCCAGTGAGTGTCGCGCTCATGACGGAAGAAGTACTGGCTTTGCGAAGATTCGGGGTCTGTTTCAATGGCGAGGAAGACGGGGGAGCGTCTGAGGACGTGTCCTGAAGACGCCGCTTCACCGCTGGGGTCGCCGGTGCCGGCGTCTGGGGGCCCTTGGAGAAGAAGGACATGAGACTCTTCTGTTTGAGATTCTCTTTTGACTGCGACGGTTTAAGCTTAGATGAGGACATGGCCGCGTCTGCTCGTCACGGTCGAGGATGGTTATGTGGACGGCGAACTGGTCGCGACACGGAGTCAAGTCGCGGTGAAGTGTGATCGCGTCGCTGGTCACGTTTATTGAGGTTGAGCCCACGCGTAATTTGCCGTGGCACCACCCCGTCGCGCATCCGGTCCACTGCACATTTTGTGCTATTTTCTCTTATGGCCTCGCTTGTGCGGTTCTGCTGGGAGACCACGCGGGCCACAGGGTTATTTCCAATATTTGATTTGTTACGCGTGAGCCGAGCTGGAAGCCGGTCGAGATCAGGAAAAGCCACCTGACCGGTTCATTTTCATGGCGACCCCGGCAAGTACATAAAGATCACGTTGGCTTTACCTCCCCCCATTTACCTCCCGCCCCCCTCGTGCGCGTGCACCACCCTCCAATGTTCTCTCTCTTACTTTTGGTACCACTAATCCAACTGGTGACCCTGAGCAGCGCCCAGGGAACGACCTGTGCGTCCAATTCTCTCAACCCCGACAGACCAAGCCGAGACTCACAACAGGACTCAAACCATAGGCAATGCTACCTCCTTGTGCCCATCCTCTGCCCCCTGCTGTAGCGAGTTTGGCTATTGTGGAGCTGGCGGGGTAAGCAGCTGGATACATGCAGAATGGTGGATTCCGTCGTCTGATCTTTTGATGGTTGCCTAGTTCTGCCTCGGCGGGTGCAACCCACTTCACTCTTTTTCGCTCAGTTCTTGTATGCCCAACCCGGTCTGCAAAAGTGCTCAATACGTCTTCACCGATAACTCGCGCATTCTCTCCAACGCCACTCATTTCGATGGGAATGCGACTGAATGGGGTAGGTCGATCACGTCCGGTGGCCACACTCGTGGACTTACGGCACCGCCCCAGACTGGACCTTGGACAAGGGTAACATGCTAAACACCAATACGAGTGGAGGAGAGCTTGCTCTCCTTTTGACCCAGCAGAACGGTGGAAGTAGGATCTCTTCCACCCGCTACCTTCACTACGGGACTGTGACCGCAAGGAGTAAGTGCTTGTATTTGACACCCTTCAGAGATCAACGCCCAACCACATCGTATTCCCAGTGAAGACCGGTAGATGGGGTGGTGTGGTCACCGCCTTCATCACTATGTCCCCCATCAAGGATGAGATCGATTGGGAATGGCCTGGTGCTAAGACCACTGAAGCTCAGTCGAATTTCTTCTGGCAAGGTCTCATCCGTATGTATCCTCCAGCTCCCCGGCAGAATTGGATCGCTCACCTTTTCCTGTAGCCGACAAGACCAACGGCGGTGAACATGGGAATATTTCCGATACCTTCAGCAACTACCACGACTACACCGTGAGTCCGTATCTCATCCAAACGGTTCATCTCCATAAATCCGCTTATCGTCCAGGTCGACTGGCAACCTGATACTTTGACGTGGTTGATTGATGGAAACGCGGTCCGCACCTTGAAGAAGTCCGACACCATCAACTCGAATGGCGTTGCTCTCTATCCAACCACCCCCGCTCGTATTCAAATCAGGTGGAACTCCTCTTCCCTCTCTCATTTGGGACGAAACTGACACCATCCCCCCACACCAGTATGTGGCCCGCTGGTATAGATGGAATATCTCAGGGTACCGTTCAGTGGGCTGGAGGCATGATCAATTGGAACGACCCCGACTACGCCTCCGCTGGCCACTTCTACACCCTCATCAAGTCGGTCAACGTCACCTGCAACGACCCCGTCAAGCCTTCCCCTGACATCACTTCCTACGTCTACAACCCCAATACCACAACCTTCACCCCCGGAATTGCATTCTCGAACAAAACCACCGTCAACGGTGCTGTCGGTGGCCACGTGGCCAACCCTCTGCTCATGCTTGGAGCTGCCGCTACCGGCCTTTTCTTATCGCAATTCTTCTAAAACTCTCCGGGTCGTGGACACTCCGGCGGTCATCGGTCATCCGGGACCCAAAACTGAATTGAATCGGATGTTTTAGTCATTCTACTGAATTGACCGGATGTTTTAGTGTCAATTTTCATGCCGGAGTGGTCGTGGAAGTACAGTATACCCATTTTTCCATTCCGGAATATGCTACATTTGACGTCTCACGTAACATTTAACACCCTAAATGGCTACCCTGGGACGCGACGTCTCGCACACTCTAATACCATTACCAAGTCGCTCATTAAATAGGTGATCTATGTTGCCAAAGTAAATGGATTTTCCGGGTCCACAACCACAGTGTTGTCCCCAACGTCATCAAACTCAAACCCCTCTCCGCAATTTGTTCTCTTACTGAATTCGTCCACCAGCAGCTTGGTCTCATCGATGATTGACTGCAAGATCCGTGCTTTTGTCCATCCCGAGACATCCACAGGATCATCGTCGACACTCATCGAATCGGGATTTGGAAGCAATCGGTTGTACCCCAGGTACGTCTGGACGAGTCTGATCTTCCTGAACACCGCACTGGCGAGAGACCCGGATTTGATTACGACGGATTGCGACAGTTTAATGGCACCACCTCCCTCCGACTCCAAAGCTCTGAACATGGCGGAGTGCCGGACGGGCCCCAAGTGGACGATATACGGGAGCCCGGACACCGAGGGCGTACTGGAAGGTGAGGAGAAGAGGTATCCCGGATCTCGACCTCGCATGGCCACGTTGGATACATCTGGATCGAGGGAGGTCAGGCTCGTCGTTCGGGCCCTAGGCGATTGGTTTGGTGTCGCCGTGGTTTGGTATCTCGAGAACCGACCACGTTTTGAGAACAGTCCCGAGGTGGGACGAGAGGAAAACTGACGTATTGTGAACCGCGCGGCGATCCTCTCCTTCCCGAGCTGGTCTTCGAGGATCCTGACCTTTTCCTGCATCATGGGTCGCATCTCCAGTAGGAGCTGGGTTCGATGAACACAGAGGACCTCGAACAGTGACCATGTCATATAATCCAGAACTCTTGGTCGGACGTTGTGGGTTGGTTTCTGTGGAGGAGGGAAGAGCGCACCCAACTGGTCCACCACCATCGAAGTGTGTGGGGATACCGTCGGGGATTGTAACGGCGAGGTAGGCTGGGAGTAGTCACCAGCGGAGAAGGCGAAGGCCGTGCTGCCTCCTTTCAGAGCTCCCCTAAGGAATTGTCCAGTCCTACACCAGACGTCGGGGAGAATGGAGGTTATGTCGTCCCCCGCTCTGATGGCCACCACCTTGATTATCTGTAGCCCGATTGCCATCGTCAACGCCAACCTCTCCTCTTGACTGTCCTCAGTCCCCTTCTCACCCTGTGAGGCGGGTGGTCCTTTGGCGCTTCCCTGGCACGCTGAAACAGCATAGGCAAGAACCCGAACCCAAACGCGAGGATACGTGTACCGATCCTTAGCGTGGTTCTCTGCCGTCGCCTGGGCGGGGGTTTTCAGGCCCAACGTGAATGGTAAGACGATTCCGGATAAGAACTCGTAGGACGGATTCCTCCTTTCAAACTGGGATGAGATACCCTCCCCGGCCACCCCAACACACGCTCTGAGCAATTCCACGATGCTCGTTTGCATCTCCTGCGAAACCGTATCGGAATTCTCGGCCACCGTACTGAACGCATCGAGGGCGGAACCGCAAAAGGACGTTACGGCACGCACGAAGGCGGAGTCGTTAGAACGAAGGGGGTCCCGGGCAAGTTGAGCAATGGTGCGTAGGACCGGGGAGAGATCTGTGGTCGGGAAGATGGCACGTAGGACCGGAGCAAGTTCTTGGAGGAAGGTGGGAACGAACCCCGAGGAGGGGCTCATCGTGTTGTGGAGTAGGGAAGCTTCTGTCCACTTGCCCAGGAAATCAGCGATATGGACTGGTGCCGTCCGAGCCTCCTTGAACATAACCTTCACTAACTCCCAAACCCGATAAAACCCGGCCGGCCTCAGGTGCCCCCCTACCCGAGCGAGTGCTTCCACCAGGGATAGGTACTCCAGACGCATCGCTAGGAGGTCAGAGGGCGAATTAGGGTGACTTGCGTCAGCGGCGGCAGAATCCATAGGCCGGTCAAAGTTTTCCAAGTCCAACTCCTTTTCGGATCGGGAGTGCATCGAGTCCGGTAGTTTCGCCCTCCCAACTTTCGAAAGAAGAATCGATCCGAGGGCCTCCGTACCTTCGGTAACGACCGTCTTAGCTTCTTTACTCACAACGCATATGTGTGGCGCGAAGTAACGGAACATGGTGAGGAATTGTTGGGCACGATAGATGTCCGGGTTGTGGGCAACGACCGTAAGGAATAAACGTGCCATATCATCGTCGCTGAAACCTCTCCCAGCCGGCTCCTCCGTCAAAGGGACCTCGATCGCCTCGCCTTTAGAGGACCGTATCTTCTCCAAGAAATTATGCGGTTCGACCTCTGCTTCGCTTACCAGCAGGGATTCATATTCGTGTACCTTGTTGGTGCCATGAATGCCCGCTGGATCCGGAGCGCTCTGGGATACAGTACTCCTTAGCGTGGATAAAAGGTTGAAGACGTCCTCCGCAACCCTGAGGTGGTTGGTAGATTCCTTACGGAAAATCATGAGAGATAACACGTCGAGGGTTTGGAATACGAAGGCCTCTTCATGTTGAGCATAGAACCGGTTGATACCGTATTCGATCGCCAGCCGGATTGCTGATCCCTTATGGGATTGAGAGTAGGACTTGAACACGGCGGGCATGAATAACGTATATCCACCAGTAGACATGAACAGCCGACGGAAGCGGGTACTAGCAATCATCAACGCTGTAAACGGGATGTTAGATGCGAAACGTGCAACTTTGGTATCACCCACCTATCATCGCCTGAGCTACTATGCCAAGGTCGTCCCCATGAGCAAGGAGGACCCGATTAATACCGTCCACGAGGAGTCCGAATTCTTCTCTATCATTCATGTGCCGCGACATCGATCGGAAAACCTTGGCAACGAGCAGGAGGTAACTTCGGGATAAGACCAGCGAAAGGCCGCTGATGATCGGGTCCTTCATATCCCTGGATTTTTTGCCCGTTCGGTCTGGGATAAAATCGGCGAGATGTATGGGTCCCATATAGTCATCCCCAGGTAACGAAAACCCCTCGAGGTTCTTCCGAATAGCGTGAACGTCTTGTGGATTCTTCTTTAACATGGAGAGGAACAGAGTATTCTGGGCGGTTCGGATCATCGTAATCCAGCGGAGTTTACGGGCCACAGTGAACGGATCGTGCATATCGCCGAGGGATTGGGGAAACATTGGGGAGATGGGTGCAGTCGGAGGAAACCACAAGGACAGGTTGGGGACAAGGAAAACCTCCAGCTTTGCCTTCCGGACTTCCCTCATCACCATCCCGTTGACCTGAGAGATTAACTTGGACAAGATTGGAACCGTGTAAGCAAACCCATGCAATGCGTCAATTGTCTCCATCTGCCGCGCAGCGAATTTGAGATATCCAGTGAGGTGGGTGAATACGTAGTGGGTGGTTGCCGGGGGAAGGCGGTGAGATACGTGGATGAATTCTCGGAACGTAGAGATAGCAGAGCTCATCTCATCTCCCTTGCCGGTCATAGCGGATAGCACTGGCCGAGAAAGAGAAGCAGGGTCATCGCGCATTAACTCCAGCACCAGGTTCCGGGCTGCGTTTGCGACAACGAAGTCCAAGTCGAGCGCGAGGGAAACGATACGGGGGAAAATGGAAAGGAGGGGTGTCACTAGGATCGGCCGCCGTTTGATTGTTGTATCTATCATTGATTTCCTTTTCGGAGAGGCCTCCCGTTCGACTGGCTTCTTCGGCGTGATCTCGAAGGCCAGGCGCTGGGTTCCTGCGGAAAATGTGTCATCATTGTCGACCTTCGCCAGGTCCGTGCTGGGTATAAGGGACATCGGGGTCGTAGCCCACTCCAATCGTTGGTCAAGAGGCCCTTCCTCGTTATCCCACCCAATCTCCATCAGCCGTTTACGTAGTTCGAGGGGAAGCGCGTTCTTGTTGTTCTTAGTTGTTTCGTCTTCCTCCTTGATGTATTGGGGTGAGCCGATGTCTGTGGGCACAAAAGATATCGGCGGTCGTGCCATCTTGAAGGGACGCCTGAAGGTTTTGTCGAGGATGACGGCTTGCGAACCGATTTGGAACCTCCAGCCGATCAACTTGGCCACCTTATCGATCGCCGAATGCCTCAAGGGTGGGCAATCGCTACAAGTAGAGTTCGATTGCGATATCGTGACAGGGTTAATGGTGGCATACCTTTCCATGTCGTCTGTAATGCATTTAATGAATTCGTTCCCGCATCTCTCGGCGCACTGCATAGCCAGGAAACATGTCTGAAGGTAGGTCAGTCGCAGTCGGAACTTAAGACCCGTGGCTACGCACGGGGGCGAGAATTTTAGGCTCAGAATCTGCCAAGGACTCCGACCAGAGGATGGGACAGAGGGTGACGTAATCCTTAGTTGATAGGAGTCCACACACCAAGACCAGCAGTGGATAGGAAACGGCCTCGAACCGGTTGGAAAACGAGCCCAAAAGCTGCTTCCTGTCCGACATCAAAGTAGAAGGTTCACTACCCGCAGATGGTGTTTCGACAATCGAGAAGGTAGCGAGGACCGTGGTGCTCCTGAGCTGTTCAAAGTCAGGTTATGTTACCGAAACAAGGAGGTGTGCCTCCTTACCTTGGCGTTGGGTTGAGAGCCCAGCTCCGCAGTGGAATAAAGCGCGAGCAACTTGGACACCACGAATTCTACCTCTTCCTCAGGAGAAAGTTTCCCCTTATGTCCCTCGTGCCATTGTGTGACCCACCGTAAAACTCGACTTACCCATCGACTGCTGCAGAGGGGAATCAGCAGGGGAGACACGAGATAGGCATGCACAACTTACGATTTTAATGACCGCGTGATCAGTCTCATCTCATGGAAAAGCATACAGTAAAGTGTGCGTTGGGAAAACGAGACAAGAGTGCTTCTCTCCTATTGACAGGGTTCGGTGTTTGTATTTTAGTAACCTTTTGGGATGTACCTTCGCGTCCAAGAGGACAGCCAACCGAGACTCCAGTGAGGTAACGAATGCAACAAGTCCTTCTGGTAAAACGTCCTGCAAGGTCGCTTAATTTGCATCTCCTAAAGGGTGGGCCAAGAAGACATACGGCGCTCTTCCTGAGGGTTCTCATGCGGCTGATTAGTTCCACCAGGATAACGCAATGGCCCAACCTCGCTTGCTCCCACGTCGGATCGACCGTTTCGTCGATACTCCCAGTGTTCGACAAGTTCCCCATCAACGCAACCGACATCATCTCCGCATTAGAAGTCAGAATATTTGGCAGGTAGGTCGAAATGGTCATGAGAATGCGAAGATAGTTGGCGATGATGAGTTCCTTATTTGATGCAGCGCACAAGAACAGGGGCTTGAATAAAATTTGGGGGTATTGTTTGGCAATCGAAAGCAACAACTCTGTGATAGACGGGTCAGGTGTCGTGACTGGCTCCGCGGAGAGCCTCTGTGAAAGCGTCAGACGACCGGGAGAGTGCAGGATGTAATGACCGTACATCGCATAGTTTTGGGAAACAAGCTGTCATGACGAATTTCTGGACGTCTCCAGGGAGTGGCCCCAAGGAGCTGAGCACGCGAACAACCCTCGACAACTCCTCATTCTCGATCTAGGAAAGTGGTCGGGCGATGAGGGTAACTACCGGAAGTGACACTCACCATATAGCCAAGAGCACCCTCCAGTTCGAAACCCCACGGGGAAGGGCCCCGCACCCATTGGGTCAAAAGGTGAGCGGAGCGAGTCAGCCTATTCTCTCTTGTCTCTAGACACAGAACCTGGACCACCAAGAGTACAACAAGGCGGATGGTTTTGTTCCCTTTGATCTTCACAAACCTTGCGACCTCAGGTAGGACTAACGTCTCAACGATGTTCAGAACGGTGGCGCAATGATCCGGACCATCGGCTTCAAGCAACTGATGGGCGGCATGAGCGAAGGTGCAAATCTTTCGCGAATGCGCTCTTGTCGAGAGAGTCGACAGCGCCTCTGTTGAAGAAGGGACGGGCCAGTATTCCTGTGCCGGCTGTTAACGTGCGTCGCACCGGATTGTGAAAACATGAGTACCTCAATGAGGTTGTGCAAAACCCAAGCACGGGTTTTCAGAGAGCCGTAGGCTACGCACCTCAACGCGCTCTCGATCGCAAGTGCTTCCCTGATATCATGTTCCGCGTCAGAAGGTAAGAACGGTGTCCCAAATTCTTGCTCGATGGACTCTTTCGATAGCAACCCGCTCCCTCCGTTCCAAATCTCAAGAAGCAAAGTCTTAACAGCCTCTAGTTCCCCAGGGCTGGACGAGAGAGCAGGGAGGAGTGAAATGAGGCCCTGGAGGATTGTTTGCAGGAGGGCAGGAGACTCGGTACGAAAGGTTGCATCTCGCGAGAACAACAGTGTAGACATTACACCGATGATCTCGGCTCTACATTGTGAAGGTCGTGCGGCCGAGCTGCAGCACCATAGGCAGCGATCGAGTTCAGCCTGCGCCAGGAGGATCGGTGAGTGACCATACCGAGCGCGGGAGTCTGACGAACCTCTGGTAGATCGGTTCGCCAGGTCTTGATTATGAGCGAAAACGCCCTCAGGGCATACTCCTGCTCCCGTTCCGAGGGGTCCGGCGACATGAAGGGTACCAGGAGCGCGGACAACACTTGGTTCTCAAGTGGTAAGGTCCTTGGGAGGTGTAAAAGGGACGCCTCGTATTGCTCCAAGGTCCGAAGTAAAGTCAACACAGAGGGTTGGGGGGGTGCTACGGTCGATCCCGCCGACTGTTTTGACCAATTCGTTGACGGAACGGTCGATGCAGCACCAGTAGAGTAGGGCAGCGAAAGCGATAAGGCAGACCCGCCAATACTCCCCTCCCGAACGGATCTATTATTGTTCAAGTCGGGGGCCCTGAGTTGTACGCACGCGCGTTCGAGTTCCAAGGCAAACTTGCGCAAATCATCCACAGCGACTTCCCGGGCGGTGTCAACCACCTGCCTCATGCCCAACCTCGGGAACCTGGAGGCCTTTGGCGTGCCTGCTCGCCCACCCGGGGGCAATGGGGAGGCGAAAGGTCTTGGGGTTGACTGGATGGACGGTGCCAGCGACGGCGTGATAGACGGCGAGGGACTATGCACGATATGACGGCGGACATTGTCCCATCTTGCTCGAGAGGGAGATGGTGGGTCGGCATTTGCGTCCGGCCGTTCGGGGTGTGAAGGAACAATTTCAAGATATTGGGGTTTCTTGCCCTTGTTCTTGGGGAAATCCTCCTTCATCGGTGAGTCAACGATGTAGTTACCATAGAAAGGCTCAGGGTCATTTGCGGCTTCGTCGATGTCATCGAGACGTAGAGTGGTAGACTTGGATGACTTTCGCGATTCTCCTGGGAGTGTGTTGATTGAACGCTGAGATTTTGCCGAAGCTGTACTGTCGACAGAAGCCGTCCTCAGAGGGCGGCTCCCTGTTGGCTTTTTAGTGGGAGGGAGGCGGCTCATGAAACACGAGTAGGGGCGAGGGGGTGCATATCTAAGGGGAAGGTGCGGAATGAATCGCCGCTGCTTCCCACTGGCGTCAAGCTCACAGGATTGAAGGCAAACAACCAACGTGACAACAAATCACTCTGGTCGACCAGTAATCGAATGTGGTGATTGCGTGCAGACTTTGTGTGATATAACGTGTAGTAACGACATAACAAAACAACACAAACTCAGCCTCCACCCTACACCTCCTTGACCTTGACTGAACCGCGCAGCAGACCCGTCTGAAAAAGCGAAACGGGTCAGCAAACGATCCGACAGAACTGTTGGAGGAACCACGTACCCGACGAGCGGCAATAAGACCGACTTTCTGACCGGGGACGGCAGAACGGGCGATTGTTGAGGCCTTACCAATGTGTTGATGGTTACCACCACCGTGAGGGTGGTCGACTGGGTTCATGGCAACACCACGAGTACGGGGCCAACTGGTTGAAGCCTTGTCAGGAGAATCCCGTGTTGATAAAAAAACAACAAAGGACGAACTTGTAACGCTTAGCCTTGAATTTGTAGTAAGCCCTGCCGGCCTTGAGCAAGGGTTTGTCAATCCTTCCACCGCCGGCGACGATGCCGACGGTGGCACGGGAGCGACCAGAGACAGTCTTTTTTGCACCAGATGGGAGACGGATACGGGTCTTGTCGTCTTCGGGAGAGTGTCCAATGACGGTAGCGTAGGTTCCAGATGTCCGGGCGAGAGAACCACGGTCACCAACCTTCTCCTCGACGCTGCAGATGATCGTTCCTTCGGGGAGCTGGCTCACGGGGAGAACATTTCCAACGCTGAGGGTTGCCTTCTTGCCGCAGTAGATGAAGGCGCCGGTGTGAAGACCCTCAGTGGCGATGAAGGTCTCTTTGCGGAGCTTGTAACGGTATGGATCGCGGAAGATGACACGGGCAAGAGGAGCACCACTACGAGTTCAACGAATTTCAACGATCCCTTCTCATGGAGCATCCAACAAGACGTACCGGCCAGAGTCGTGGATGATCTCCTTGACAATACCACGAATGTAGCCGTTCCTTTCGGCGAAGTCGAGGGGACGTAACCTCGCAGGAGACTTGTTCAAGTGGGTGTGCGCTTTGAACTAGAAAACCGAAAGGTCTGGATGTATCCAAACAGTCAATCCAAGGGCGACGTACAATGGCATGAGATCGCCTCTGTGCCCTGATAACCCTACCCATTGTTTAATCTGGAAAAAAGAGACGGGTCAGCATGGGTCTCGATCGTAGCCATCCGAAGAGGTTGCGACGCATCCATCCTTAAGACAACTACTCCCGACGCCGTTCCTTTCGGATTCGGTAGCGAGGTCATCCTGGGATAGCGCGGGCAGCATTCTAGGACGGATTTGGAGGGCAAACTCACAGTTTTGAGGGAGTAGGTCGTTGATGATTGCGAGGATGAGCGGCCAGGTGATGACTCAGCAGCCACCTTTACGGCAAGTCCCGATCGAACCGCCGATGAGAGGCTGGACTGACATAGCAGAATTACAAACCATCCTTCACACTACTTAGTTTTACAATGTCCAAGGCGAATCGTACGCTCTTCGCAGGGTCCGTTTCACATTTCCATTTCCATCTCCAGTCCATCCCATTCGGGTGCTTTCCCCCCGCTCCCCGCG
>Ga0307516_10002158_pt1 | contig 26682 bp, 37 predicted proteins | sample 19_EM_MG_FD_203310 | JGI IMG/M metagenome (GOLD analysis project Ga0307516, IMG submission 203310) | Populus trichocarpa ectomycorrhiza microbial communities from riparian zone in the Pacific Northwest, United States - 19_EM | ecosystem: Host-associated > Plants > Roots > Unclassified | place...
TCCGCTGAGGACATGAACTCTATCGTCGGTAGGCCAGGCTGGTAGATGTTCATAGAGACGGACCTAAACCAGGAGACCTGATGAGCGTCGGCAAATGAACCAGACAAGGGACAACGAACCTCAAGTCGATGTCGACGCTCATGTCGTACTTCGCAAGCGCGAATGCCAGCGAAAACCGCTCAAAAGTAGCATCTCCGAGGGGTCGTTCGGTGCCATCGCTGGCAGACCTGAAAAGAGCAGCCCTGAGCTTCTGCACCCGGAAATTCAACTCAAAGGTATGCTGATGGATCTTGGGGTTCTTTTGTTTTGTCAATTGCTAAGTCCACAAAAGTGTAACTTGGAGGGGAAACTTACGTCGATGTCCCCACTGATCGCCTCGAAGAACTCCTCATCGTTGCCCTCCTCTTCTTCCTCTTGCTCCTCTGCGATCGAGGCTTGGTCTACCGTATACGCAGTCTCCTTAGCTCGGAAAACACCCGGAAGAGCGAACGTTGGTGGAGGTGGCGACAACGGAAACTCGCTCTTTGGAGCCTCGGGAATCTGTGGCTTCTTCGGTGCGTCATCGTCAAAGTGGGGGATACAGACGTCAATGAGTCGCATAAGCGAGCGATACTTGACGTCGGACATGTTGAGTTGGAGAGTTGGCAGATTGCCAGACACCTTAAACCGAGCGAGATTGTATGCGGTCGGGACGATCGAATTTTGGACTTCGAAATCCATGTTGATACGCTCGAGCAGGTGTAGGGTGTCCCGCTCAGAGGAAGTCAAAGCTTTGCGGCAGGCTTGGATGTCATCGCCGATGACAAACTGATACCAAAGTCAACAACACGGTGAAAGGGTCAAGGTGAAACCAAAAGTACCTGAGCTGACTCGAGTCGCAGGAAGAACTTGTCATACATCAACGACTCGAGTCTCCTGTAATCCTCTTCGCTATACTTCTGGTTCCTCTTGAGGTGGATTTCCCTGAGCACCTGCTTGTCCGCAAGGTTACTCTCAATGGCAATATGACCAGCATCGATTAGGAGGTGTTTCCCCTTGGTGGTGGTGATACTAGAACAGCATCAGTGTGAGGTCCCAAGAACAAACCTGCCAAAGAGCGTACTCTTCCGGAATAATAATAATCGGGGCATTGAGGTCCATTTGAACATCGAGCGTCTTGTGTTTCTGTAAAGCATATTCCAACCCCGCCCGAGTCTCCTTCCTGAGGCCTTCCAACGTCTGGCTGGCGACATCCTAGAGCAAGCGGTCAGCCAGGACAAAATTCTACCGGGATCCATGCCTACCAAAAGAGCTTCGACCGATTCAAGCTGGCTAGCCGGGGGCCGGAAAAACTCGTAAACCGCCTCCACAATTCCTCGATGGTAAATAATCTCCATGTGCCTCATGCGCATCGTCAGTGCGGTATCCGCTCTCTCATCCAGCGGAGCCTTCTCAAACTTCAGGGAAAAGAAGGGATCCTCCGTGTTGACGCTCCCTTTCCTCAGCAATCCCTGGTTCGTGACTGTCGTGGACGATTTTGTTGATTCTTTTACGTGAACGATCTGAGGATAGAGAGAATTTTTGGTCGTCCCATCGTAGACCTCGAAGCCTCCTAACGAGATGGAGGCGTCGAATCCTTCCGGCCGTTGGGAAAAGTTGGCCCGGAAGACATCGAAGACGACGGACACGATGTCCTTGGCCTCGCCATGAGGGTCCGTCCTTAGCCCGAGCGAGCCCTTGTTAAGTTTTGACGTCACGCGCAGTTTGAGCGCATCCTTGGGTGCGGAGAAGGATTCGGCCAGCGCGGTCTTCTCGTCGTAATCCAGAACCTCATATAACTGTTTCCGTTGCTCGTCGTTCATCTCGCCGGTAGTGAAAGGGTCGTCGGCTGCCTTCTTGTCGCTTGTGTCCTGTTGGGAGCCCCAAAGCCAGCCTGTCCATCCTCCTCCAGTTTGAGGTTTCTTCTTGTCCTCCTCATCTCGTCTCCTCTTTTCGGCAAGCTCCTTGCGAGCTCGTTGGCGGGCGATGGAACGATAGAAGCGAATATCATCGTATTCCAATTTTTTCTCGAGTTCGTCAAGCTTTTCCGTATCCTAAAATCCAACGGGGAGGGCAGAATGACGTCAGTCGAACTGGAAGACCCCGATCAGAAGTGAGCAAAGCCGCTAGTGGCACGAGGGTGAAACATGGTCGCCGCTCTCCCACGGGCTCTGCTCGCTAAGACAAGTAACCGAGCGTGCACTCACCTCAGTAGTCGCGCTTTCTAAGAGCTTCTTTCTGAAGCGTTCTACGTACACCTTCCTGTCATCTCTCCTGGACGCGAAATACTCCCACGTCCATCTGTACCTCCGTTCTTTAACTTCGTCCGATATCGCTCGCCCAGCAAATTGCAGGAGTGCATGGGGTCGGTTTGATTCTAAGGCCTGTGCGGTTGGTCGGTATTTCCGATACTGGTTAGGGCCAGTACGTCAAATTCATGCGCCGGGCGGTTATGGGGTCGTCGTGTGTGGGGTGAAAGTTTGAATGTGACGGGGGAAACGAAACGGTATGCCGAAGGCGCGCACGAAACGTCAACATTTTTGGAAATAACGGCATCGAGGGGTAAGGTTCGTGGGGGTCGGTCGAGCGGGGCACCAGATCGAGATCGTTTGGGAGAAATGGAAGGAGATAAGAGAGCGTCAAAATGGGGATGGGTCAACACGGACGGCGATAAACAAAAGGAGATATCAGACGCCTACCTGGTGCTGTCTGGTGTAGAAATGGTACATGTCCACGAGCGAAATGGCATCGCGATATTGATTGTCATCCAGCAGGACGCCGATTTCATCGAACAACAGTTCGATATCGAATTTCGGTACGTCCTTCGAGAGGTTGCTGTGCATGACGATCTAGGGTTTCCGCACAAACGTAACGATTCAGTTCGTTGGCTCGCGGGTTACACAGGGCTCAAAAGAGGGGCTCACACGACCATCTCCAGTGACGGGCTTCAAAACGAATTGGTGATCGGAGGAGTTGGCGTCTTTGGAAATCTGGGGGAAGGAAAGTCAATTCGCGATCCGGAGTCGACAGCCGAAGAGAATGTCTTGTCAGGAACGTGCGTAGCAAGGGCAGAGGGTAGAAATTCTCGAGACAACCCCGAACACGTTTTTGGAATAGGCCGATGGATTGGGGTTTGGAACCGAAAGGCGAATCGCGAAACACTCACCAGCCCATTGAACTTCTGGACAGCTTCGACGTACGGTAACCCGGCCATACTCGCCGAATCTGTGTCAAAATAAACGGCGAGTGATTGTAATGAGGCCAGCTAAGGTAATGCACGAGGCGATAGACACGCAGATAACAGATGCCGGATGGGTGCGGCACCGTTGAAATTAAATTTGGTCAGCCCACTTCATATAAGTTGACAGATCAGGCGACAGGTGAGATATTGGAGTACGATTGTAGCGGATGGGGGAACGGCGAAACCGAGCACCACCTGGTACCGACACTGTGGTGGAGGGTAAATGAAAAGGAGGTCGGGACGAACCTTGTGGACGGCCCCTGCGGTGCTGTCGATGAACGCTGGTTTCCAGTTTCCATCGGTTGAGATAGCGGTGAAACCAGCTAGGGTGATACCCGCTGCGAATGGGTGCTAAAACGAACGCCAATGCGCCACCGCCAAGAGAGGCAGATGTAATGAAGGCGATGGATGAAATGGTCGATTGAATATCGATACGCCGACGTGAGAACGCAAAGCGGTGGAGGCTTACCCCAGGTACGCTGAGTTTGTCTTCGTATCGAATGTGAACGTTTTTGATCGTCACCTGGAGATTGTTCACAATCTTGGTGATGAGTGAGGCTATGAGACCCTGGGACTTTTGGGAGTCCTCTGTCGCATCAGGGGGTACATGAGATTACGCGGACCGTGGAGAGGAGAGAGAGAATAGATAGCGGAGAGAATGAGATTCATGGCGTTAGTGGCTTCTGTGTGATGGGACCACCAGCGGAAAGAACGCGAGGTGATCGGACCGGGAGAAAGAGAAGTCAACGAACCTGTAACGACTTCGGATTGACTGCGCATGTGGAGTAATTCGGCGTTTTCGAGCCGTTCCATCTTTGCGGCATGTGCGCGATTGGCTTCATCTTCTGGATCTTCCTCACCTTGTGGGGAAGGGGTGACGAGGAGGTAAACGTCTTCGATCAGGACTTCCACGGGCTGATTGCCCAAGTTCATCCAATGGAGTGAGAGCGTGAATTTGCCAAGGTGACCTGGTGTTGAAACACGGTATATACGCAGGGTTCGGGGCTGGACGGCCGAAATAGGTGTGCGTACCTTCGATGACATCTACCGGGAGCCTGAACTTGTCCAAAGCGCCTTTCTTTAGCCGGAGTTTGTGCAGCGTCAGTTGACCTGGTACGGTGAGCGTGAATCTCAAACCGGAATATCCGATCCGGAGCGAGAGGCCCGACTATCACCTTGTCCGATACCATAGTTCACTTGATTCATGTCCAAATTTACGACATAGGGTGCGAGGATGCGGTTGAACAGCTGTGATTGCGTTTGGGTCAAGTTCGGGTTCGGCGGCGTTTCGAACGGGGGCGTTTGTGCGTACGACGTTCAAGACCTCCTTGCCGGGGTCTAGCCACCACATGGTCGTCGGTGGCCGTTTGGGTTTAGGGTAAACGCTGAGGGGTGGTCGTGGTTATCGTGCAAGTGTCTGGTGGGGTGAGTAGACGCCGGGCTGATCGCGCTTTTGGTGACGTCGTCATCTTCGAAGGCCAGGCGGAGGTTGGGGAGAGTGGCAGAAAAAAATCCGTTTGGGATTAGCCGAGACGAACCTAGGTCCGGTATGGATGGAAACGGAGGGTATGTAAAGTTTACGAAATGGGCCAGGCTCGCGGTCCTCCGCCAGGACTGGCTTGGTTTCTTTCGTGTTTCCCCCCCAGGACCCCAGGGTGCAGCCAGCGTGCTGATGGTTTTCGTGATTTGTCGCCCCACACTCTCGCAATTTCAACCCGTGAGCACCGACCTTTGGTCACGGCCACCTGGACTCGCTCGCGGCCGATCAAGAGGAACACAGCCTCCGAGTTGGCCCTCTCCACCCACGAACGGAGCTTGGTACAGTATATAAACCTCTGCCCCCCTCTCCCTCCCTCCCCCTCCCATAAACCCAGTATCTACAATGATCTCCGTCCTCACCCAGTCCTCCTCTACCCCCGTTCCCTTCCCCCAGCCTGCCTCCCCCCAGGTCCCAGAATTGTCCGAGGTCAGTTGTCAACCTCTCTCACCGTAGGGAGCGTTGACTGACCGCCATTCGCGCAACAGTTGGCCAGCATTCAAGATGCCATACAGCCTTTCGCTAGGTCCGTTCATCGTGATCCACATACATTCCCCACAGAGCCTGATCAATGGTCGTGCGACCACGTCTGCAGCCTCTACCGTCGCACTGGTCAATCCGTGAGGCTTAACTGCATCGTCCCCACGTGTTACCCTCGTGATTCCTGTACGTATTTCCTGCCATCCGACGCTTGAGCTTGAAGCTTGAGATCCGACATGGAGCTTACACCTTCCCGATCGGCCTTAGACTACGATCTACATGACATACACGACATCCAATCCCGTTCACTCTTCTACCTCCACAGTCTCGTCGAGGCACTTCGGGCTGCAGGGGTACGTATTCAAGTTCCCACAACTCACCCCCCCCCTTCCTGGTCCGGTTCGGAACTAGACGTGACTGACGGCACCTTTTCCCAGATCCCTACATCGTACAAACTGTCGCCTTCGGTGACCCCACTTTCCATGTGTCTCGTGTTTGCCATCCCCCCTGGAAGTGACCCCTTGAGGGCCAAAATGACTGTTTGCGACGCCGTTAGGTCCGCCAAAACAGTCCCGAGGTTGGTCCCTCCTACACATCGTCGCGCATGTTCCTCGTTCCTGACGTCCTCCGCTTGCAGTGAGAAAGTTCTCATCGCATCTCTTGAGAGTGGTCCTGCTCTTGTTATCACTTAATCCCTTTCACTGGTTTGTTCCTTCGCTGTGCACACGGACGGTCCCTCGCTTTCTCCTTTTGCTTTGCTATCTCCATCCTGGTCGTTGGACACGCCTTGGTTGTCATAGGCGTAGCCTAGCATCTGTACATAGACATCTCTTTAGTATGCCAATACAATACCTCACATTTACCCTTCCTCTGTGCCTGGCCAGCTGATCCAAGCTCCGTACGCTCTCGTACGGCTGGTTTACTCGTGAGTTGATGTACCACACGGGTGTTGACAGAATATTTTCCCCTCTTCGGTCCTCGGTTTTCGTTTCGTCCGCTGAGATCACATGTGATGCATTGATGTGTCAACGGCTTTCGCTGTTCGCTGTCCGCCCGCTCGCTTGCATCCGCTCCTCTTAACCGCCATCCTCCACCTTCATCCCTCCAACTACCTGTCTCTTCCTTCGGTGTTGTCCCGCACACACACCCCCTCTCCCTCTTTTCTAAAATGTCGTTGGCCGATTTCATCGAAAAGAATGTCCCGCTCCCATTACCCCACTACATCACCCACTACGTAGCAGGCCAAACGCCGATTTCGACCAACAAGGCGGTCGGAACGGCTTTGGTTTCATATTTGGCGATAATATTTGGCCTCCAGGAGCTCATGAAAACGCGTCAACCTCTCAAACTCAACGCGCTCTTCCAGCTGCATAACGTGGTCCTTACCCTGGGCTCCGGGTTGTTGTTGGCATGCATGGTGGAGGAGGTCGTACCAATCCTTTGGAGGACGGGGTTGTTCAACGCCGCTTGCTCGACGAAATCGTGGACTCCGGTACGTGTCGCCCATACATCCCTCTCTCGAGTTCGGTTTTGTGTCATCGGTTTGACGTCAACCATTCCGGAAATGAATTTGCGTGCTCATGACATGGCTTGCTTTTTCGCTCGTGGCGTATGCAGAGACTAGAGTTCTATTACATTATCAACTACTATTTCAAGTACCTCGAGCTCCTTGACACCGTGTTCCTCGTCTTGAAGAAGAAACCGCTCGGTTCGTGCCTTTTTCATTCTCCGCGCCGATGCCGAGAAAAATTAGCTGATCACCCGCCCGCACTCCTGTCGGTCTGCAGCTTTCCTGCATGTATACCATCACGCCGTCACTGCTTTCTTGTGCTTTACCCAGCTTAACGGCCGCACTAGCATCGTATGTCCACGTGGATACCCGTTTTTGGAACGCGAAGGACGTCTGACATTTCTATTCTTGTGACAGTCATGGGTCGTCATCGGTCTCAACCTCACGGTTCACGTTCTCATGTGTAAGTGACCGCTTTCACCTGCTCCATGGGTGGGTGCGGCCTCTGATCGGCGTTTGGTCCTGATAGATTACTATTACTATGCAACCGCTGGTGGCAAGAAGATTTGGGTGCGTCTCGACCTGGTGCCACCGATGAATATTTTCGTGGCTGACTGCCGAGGCGATACAGTGGAAGAAGTATTTGACCACCATGCAGATCACCCAATTCGTTATCGATCTCTTCGCGGTATACTTTGGCAGTGAGTGTTGTTAGTCAACCCATCGGTTCCGGGAGTCGCTTACGGCGATTTGTAGCCTACTCGCGGTTCGCCGCTGGACACTGGAACTTGCCGAACATTGGGGACTGCGCTGGCACTGAGGCTGCTGCCTTGTTTGGATGCGGTGTTCTGACCAGTTACCTGCTCTTGTTCATCAAGTTCTACATTGATACCTACAAGAAGAAGCCGACCATCCAGCGCCTCCAGAATGCTGCCAACGGTGTTGCCAATGGTTTTGCGACGGCCGACGGGAACGGGGTCGCCAACGGACATGCGTGAGCGCCTTCTGTTCCTCCACTTTTGAGGTTTGCGCTGATCGAGTTGGCGGACTCTCGCAGCAAAAAGTCACAGTAGATTAGACACAGAGTGGTTGAATGATTTTGTGTGTTTCACCCAATGGGGGAAACACGGGAGACATAACACTTGGTATCGTACTATACTTTTAGCATGGAGGACCCCAACTCTGCAATCCCCTTCTTTTCGACTAGTTTCAGTTCTGGTTTTTTGTCGGTAACCGGTGGGATCGCACTGTCCACCTCACGCCCTCGCAGCCGCCTGTTTTACTTTTACGGATTTGGATGGTTGGTGGTCGTATATCCCTGTTTCTCTTTCCTTTGTTCCTGGACATTCATTTCCAAACGACCGATGCCGAGAGCCACGTTCGCTGGGACCTGGGCCTGATAATTTGCTTGACGACGGAGCCCCTGGTGTTGATCAGGCTCGGGAAAGTCCTGGACCCGGGTGCCCTTGCCGGCCCGGTCTTGTGTCTGACTCTCCGGATCGCTGAGCACTACTCGATTGGCCGTGTAGTCGACGGCAGCGGTGGAACAGGGAGGGGAGGGATATTATTATCCCCTGGAGATTTCATGATACACGTTCTGGGTGCGCCAACAACGCCACCAACAGCATAGAGACCAGACAATCGCTTTCTGCGGTCTATCCCCTCTCTCCCCCTCTCCCCACTGACACTGACAGCTCACAGGTCGGGTTGACGCTCAGGAGATCACATCAGAAGTTTGGCTTTGACGCTTTTTCTATGACTTTCCCCCCTCTTGACATATTCGACCCACCTCAATATAACGACATTAGCAACAATGCGACCAGCAAACCCCCCATCTTCCCTCCCTCGGCCACCACGGCGGCGACCTCCCCTTTCCCTCCCCCCTGCCGTCCCCAAACGTCCGGGAGCACCCCCCGCCCGAGAACAGCTTCCATGACCGTCCCAGCCAGAGGTGGAGGTGGAGGTGGAGGAGGAATGGTAGCAGCCAAGAGATCAGACACGGCAACGGAGTTCTATATACCTGTCGAGCTTTATTTATCCCCCAAGGCCTCTGTCAGTCTCAGAAAGGTATGTTCCTCGCATTTGTCCCTTCCCCTCCTTCCCCTCCTCGCCTATTAGGCTTCCCTTCTGTCAAACATTTCATAATCGGACCTATCACTCACTCAAACCCCCATCTCTTCTCCCGCTCTCTGCGGGTCCCACCTCGCGCATACAGCCTGCTCGCAAGAGGAGTTTGGACGAGCGTCTCAAAGGTAAACGCGATCCGTTCCTTTCGCGCCCCCCCAGTGCCTGAAAACGTTTTGCAGACAAGAACAGCTGGCTATCCCTCAGCAAAGGCTCCGGCGGTGCTGCCCAGTGGAGACCGGCCACGTGCAGGCTAGTAGAGGAGGAGGGAGGCTGTCAGCTCAACGTTTACGTCGAGGTACGCCAGTTCAGCAAACCTTAGTCGACCTCAGATCTGAGGCTCCCCGTCCTCCTTCCGTTTCTGTCCAGGAGACCTTCCTACACCAAGCGGTGTATATATACCTATTAAAAGCGACGGATATCCGCCCCGCAGATCGCTCGTTATTCGACAGGAAAGACATACTGGTCATACATACCGTCCCGTGCGTCTCCGTCGTTGCTTCCAGTAATGCCCGAACTGACGCGCGATGGCCTGACGGATAGTGGCCAACGCTATGCGGCCGTGCCAACCAATGAACCTCTTTACCTCGCCTTCTCAAGTTCAGAAAGCATGTACACATGGCTCACCCTTCTGCGGTCATATGCAGTCCCAGAAGTCTACGGTACCACCCTAAATCCTTCCGAGGGTGGCCTATACCGCATGTGGCGCCAAGTTGAAGTCCACTGTATCTCCGCCCGGGACCTCGGCCAAACTAAGCGCCTCGTGGACTCCAGAGCCTCAGAAACGAAACTTTCCCCTCCCGTCGCATCGGACCTTTCGCTCTCTTCAAACGGCAGCGATTCCAATTTAAGCCGGGCATCGGGGACGTCGGACGGAAGTGGGGATTATGACGTATGGTGCGAAATTTGGGTGAACGCAGCATTGTGCGCACGGACTACGGTCAAGAGGGGTACTGCCAATCCCGAGTGGCGCGAGAGCTTCCTTATTGGCGATCTTCCACCCTTCGATAACCTCCAAATAACCCTGTATAAGGAAAAGAGGGGAGGTAACAGGAGCGTACCTATAGGCTCGGTTACCATCTCTCTGGGGACTTTTCGGAGGGGGGAGTATATGGAAGGCTGGAACCCCGTCGCGGGTACGAGCACCAATGCCTCGACGGGCTCGGGGTTTTATAGCCAAGTCGGGGAACTGCGATTAAAGTTGAAGGTCGACGAGTAAGTACCCCGCCCTCTCACGCACCGCCCGGTTGCTGGGCTGATTGATTTCCGCCCTGCAGAGAGATCGTTCTGCCTCACTACGTATACTCCGGGGTCCTTCAGGTGAGCTTCTCCTCCCTACCCTGGCGTTTGTTTTTCCGGTGGTCCCATGGGAACCGGAAGAAGCGGGATTCGGTCATCAGGTTCTAACTGCCCCCTCTACTCGCTGTGGCGTAGATGCTCAAATCGAGGAATTACCTCGACTGGATGAACGACCTGGGGGCGAGGTTGAACTTGAAAGACATCTCGACCCAGTTTATCTCCGTCGCTGTCGCCATGAACGCGTTGGTGGATAGTATTTGTGATATGGCGAATAAGGAGGTCTCCGAAACCCCCTTAAGTACGTCTTCGCTCCCCCTACCCCAGATATCGGAAGCTTTCTTTCTCATTCCGGTCTCGTAGTGCATAACACCCTATTTCGAGGCAATACTGTCCTGACCAAGGTATGTGTAACAAACCGGTGTTTCGTCTCGCCAGGTTCCTGATTGCGAATACAATCCAGACCGTTGAACTCTTCATGGCTTGGTACGGCAAATCCTTCCTCGAATCCTCCGTCGGTGACGTGATTCGTCGGATCTCCATCGAGCGTGTGTCGATCGAAGTGGACCCAACGAAAACCTCCCAGCCAACCTGGGACCTCGAGAAGAACGTCGACACGCTGGTGTATTGGTGTCGGGAGCTGTGGAATTCGATCTATAGGGTCAAGTCAGAGTGTCCGCCAGAGATGAGGAGGCTCTTCGAGCATATCCGGAGACTGGTCGAGAAGAGATCCCGTGCAACGAAGGCGCTCCCCGACGATGGGTGTCAGAGCGACTTCCCATGGCAGACGGTATCGGCTTTCGTTTTCCTGAGGTTCATCGTCCCCGCGATTCTACACCCCCATCTGTTTGGGTTAGTCCCCGGTAAGCCGTTCTCCCGCTCTTCGCCCCTGGCCAAGGCCTGAATAATCCCCGGTGACCTCAGCTCTTCCGGAGGCGCCAGTGCAACGAAGCCTCACCCTGATCGCCAAGGTCCTCCAAAGCTCCGCTAACCTCAATTCGGTACGTCAATACTCGCACGGGGATTCCCCCATCGGGCGGTGCAGACATTCTGACATCCACGCGTTCCCGTAACTCTCACCACGTAGCAAACGACGCACAAAGAACAATTCATGCGAGGCGTTCGGGACTTCTTGGTCGACAGTCGGCAGGCGATGGTCGACTACATTTTAGTCGTCTCAACCTCCATACCCGACAAATTCCATGGATCTGACTCCGGTCGGGAACAACGACAACAAGTGATCGAATCGCTTAGGCTCCGGGGCGCCAACATGCCGTTGTTGAACCGGGAGGCCATTCCGCTTTTGCCGCATCTTCTGGACGTGCCCAGGCACTTGGCCGTGATCTCATCCGCGATAGTTCGGAGGTCGAACGAGGTGTTGGCCAAGCACCAGGCCAACGGTACCCCTGTGGACCCAGACCTTCAAGAGTTCGTCAACAACTGCCTAGAGATTGAACAGCAGGCTTTGAAGCGCGTCAGCAAGCTCGCGGCTCATACGAGGGAACAAAGAAAACGGAGGGTGACTACAAGCGCGGGTGCGGTCAGCGCGACCCCACCTTTGCAAGCAGGTGGGATCATAAGGCCTTCGACGTCGGGCGATCCTTCCTCCACTCCGACCAGACAACGGCCGTCGACAGCGACGAGTGTAATGACCCAGAGGAGTGGGAGCAGTCTGAGGCATGAACTACGGCCGTCCACCACAACGACAACGACTCGTGCTGACTCGCGGTTGACCTTCGGGACTGTTGCTAATATAAGGCGACCATCAACGACCCAAGGGACCGTGACTACAATTGAGGACACCCCGCGACGACCGTGGTCAGCCGGCCGAACCCTTAGCTCCCCTCCGACACCGAATAGAGGGGCCTTAGAGAAAGAGACGATCACCCTTCGGGGAGTTACCCAGACGCTTGACCAGGGGGAGAGTGTCAAAAAATCCCCGAAGCCCATCCGCCCTATCCTCAAGCGTCCATTCACCGCGCCGTCCCCGTCCCTGACACCCATGCTCCCACCTGCACCAGAGGTTCCTAAAATGCCTGCTATGAACTCGCGTTCTATGTCGCAAGCTACGGGTTGGAGTGTGGTGACTTCCTTCATTAGTACGCCGAAGAAGGAGAAGGAGGCTAAGAGGCGATTGCCTAGGTTCTCCGCCGATGATACACCGCGGAGGTACCCTCCAGGTTCGGAGAAAACCGACAATCAGGGTGGGGAGAAACGAAAGGGCTTCTTCCGGGGACTGTTAACACGGAAGTGACGATTTTCGTCTCGTTCCGCCGCGTCGGGGATCACCTCTTTCTCCCGCCATACCTCGCGGTGGCCTTTCCCAGGTCGATACGTCTTTTCAAGGGTTCCTCTGACTCAGTTATCCTCATCCTGTAACCCCCCCTGTTTATTCACCCTCTCGCTTGCCGTCCACTCACTCTTTGCTTCGCTTTTTTTATTTCTTGTTCTTGAGGGTTTCATGTTTATTTGTTTCTCCGGCTGGCTTGTTTCCGGTTTCGTTCCTTTCCTCCCTGTCCTTCTTTCCGTGTCTACCCCATACTCGACTGCACCCACATTTTAGACCCCCCCCACGTACCACTCATCTCTCCACTCTTTTCCCTTTCAACCTCTCGGTTCCACCCTCGTGATACACTCGCTATCGATCCCATGACGATCGCGGCTCTAGCGGAGTACGTTTGTCATTCCTATAGGCTGTGTCCAGTTGTATAATATATATATATATATATATCCATGTAAAAGTGTTCAACAGTAGGTGGTATTCGAAGAGTCCTTTCATCTCCTCTCGCATCAGCGCACATACCTTCGTAGAAGGCCACGAACCCCGAACGCACGGGATGGTGCCACCCTCAAGGTCCTCAAACCAGCCCCGATTCTCGGTCCCAATGAAAAACTCGCCAACAAGGTGTGATCCCGAATATAGAATATAATTATCCTGGTGATCGCCCACTCCCCGGACTTGGACCGAGGGCACATCCAGGAATTGCCACAATCGATGGAAAGTGTGTTATGAAGGGGACCTTGTCAGTGTTTTGGAGATCAATGTTTGGACCTCAGCTGCGATATCTTCCGATGTGCTTCGCACGGTAACCCTGCATAACTGTTTCATTTTTAAGTTAACGTTCGAGTCCTTATACACATTCCCTCTTGAGAAGCAGAAGCGCCATACCTTTGCGTCCTGATTCGGCTCAAACCTTAGCAAACACCCAACTTTCCCATCAATAGATGTGTGCAGGATTCCAGCACCGACAAGGTTATTGGGGTTTGGATCGATTCCGTCAAGAAGGTTTAACCGGTGACCACCGATGACTTGGCGGTATTTCTGTAGGTCCAAGCCTCCCTCCTCAGTCAAGGTTATCGGGAAGATAACCTGTGACTCTCTAGGAGGCCCCCCAATGAGCTTCCACCGTTCGAAGAAGTCCGCTTGCCCAAGGCTAACGTGTTCGAAGAATTTGGTGATCAACACAGGTAATTGCAACACCACAGACTGTTGAGCACCCGCCAAGAAGGATATGCTGATGCTCGGCGGTGTGGAAAAGAATTTTTTGCACTCCACTTGGAGGAGGAGTTGTGTTTGTGTCCGAGGAGCGAGGGTACTTGGAGGCAGTTTGGCGAACGATGCCGACAGCGCGTCCGGATCCGAGACATGGACCGTGGCGGTGAACGATGTTAATGGCACGGATACTTTGTTGCCCATGTATATCGCGAGTTGGCCAAGGTGACCTTGATACCTCGACTTGATGCCGATTTGTACTTGAACATCCTCGTACAAAACACCATCCGCAGAATACGTGAGCTTCTCGAGCCAACGATCTATGTTCGGCCCTGTCGTGAGTCGAGGAGCAGCCGGGTTTAGAGTTTTCGACAACTGAGAAAATATCGAAGATGGGTCCGCCACCCCCGTTGCGTCGTTGGAAAGGGACGTTAGGTCTAACCCAGCGAGGGAGTCCATGATGTCGTTGTTTGGGTCGACCGTCCCAGTGGCGGCTCCGCGGGCTGGTTCTGCAGGAAGGACCTTCTTGTTTACCCGTTGGGTCAGCTCCCGTTCTAAGTTTGCCTCCTTGCCGCCGTGGACCCAAGTTCTCTTGTTTTCTGTATCCCCCAGTTTCCTGTTCAGTCTGTTGACCAACCCACTCTCTCGAGGAGGGAAGGGCGGGATTTCTTCGCAGACATTCTGTAGGAGCTCGTCCTCCTCTGGTCGAGAAGCGAGCGCGTAGAACTCGCAGGCACGTTGTTGAAGATCGACGTCCAGGACGTGTCTATACCGGTCGAATACGTTGAGGAGATGATTTCTTATCTCCGGGAAGACGTTGACCCATTTTATATACGTCGACAGCAGGAGAGCCCGGGTAGCGGCTAAGCAGAATTGGGATTTGGTGTGAAGAACCTGGAATTGTTCGATGGGGCTGGAACCCGGTTCATTTGCGATAAGATGGCCGTATTCCCCAAGCACGTAGCCTACGGGGCAGGGTCAGCGCAGCCCACGAGGAATTCACTGATCATCCCACCTCCGATTTTCACCAAACTCTCGTGTGCTGTTGGGGTTTTCAGATACTCCAGTGTGACCCTTGCAGCGTAGGCTTGTAAGTCTTCCGTGTTCGTCACAATCTGGATTACCCGATACCAAACCTCCTCTCCAACGTGATCCCCCGCAGCAGCGATCAACTCCAAGATGGTATCGACATACCACTTGTATGAAGATGCGTACTTCTCCGTCAGAATAGCTATCTTGAGTACCATTTCCTCTCGGAGTGCGTAGTCGGCGACCTTAAGATACCGTAGCAGTTCCCCAACTATAGATTCCGAATTGTCCACATCGCACATGCTGAACAGTAGGTCAAGAGCACGTCTTCGCACAGAGATGTCCTTATCGCGTAACGACATGATGATCGTGCTTTGGTGTTTCTTGATAGGTTCCAGTGAATCTGTTCGGCCCGCGAGGTGTGCCATCGTGTCCAATCCTAGGTACCGAACATTTGTTTCCTTGGAACTGATGAACCGAGCGAGAAGAACGGTAGCATTGGTGACGAGATTTGAATTCGTATCCAGGTGAATTGCGAGCGCTATCGCCTCAAACAGGACCGCATTCTGGGCATTGTTGTGTTGGACGTTTCGTGAGGTCTCCGCGCTGTTTTTCATCACAGTCTGGGCGACGTTTTGAAGAACGGAGCGGAGCGTGGGATCCTCTAGCCAGTAGTGTTGAGCCTACGGTCAGGGAACCGGGGGTATGAAGGCGTACCGGTCGGAGGATAGTACTGTAGCAGCCTGAAGAGTTTAACCTGTAACCACGGTGTTGGAACCTTGTAATACGCATATTGTGCGGAGTACTCGTGTTCTACTACTAGCTGGGTGATATTTAGTGAGGGTGTGAGAGAAGGTCAAGGGATATGGTCATACTCGGTGTAGCCGATCAACTGCTTTCTGGTAGCAGACCGCATACGCGTCTGGATGATCTTGTGCCAGCGCCATGATTAAACTTGTCACGCATACAACCACACCCTAAGACCCGTGTTAGCATATCAGGGTCAAGAGTTCCCCACCATTGAAGTATACCAGGTCAGGGTCGTCCATGATCGCCACTATTCGCAATGCCCACTCCGCAGCTGGAATGACATCCGGATGCTTCCGGTACATCCGAAGGAGGGTGAGAGCGGCCTTCTTCCGCACAAAATTCTGCGATGTCCTGAGGGTGGAGCTCAGCCTAAGTTACGGACAAATTTACCGATCGACCTACGGTGATATGAGCAGCCTATGCACATCTTCCGCCAGAGCCTCAGCCATCTCGTTGTTTCCGACATTTGCAATAGCGTGGAGGGCCAAACAGTTGTTGATTTCGTTGTTCTCATCCAGGTCTTTCCGAATCGAGTTCACCACCAGCCTGAGTAGATCGGAATCCTCGTGCATCAGCAACGTCACCGCCAGATACCCCTTGAATATACAGATTTACACGCGTCAGTCCAGCGCCTCGTGCAAGAGCGATTGGGATGGCGATTATGGGGGGTAATTGGGGGTAATCAATCGCGGGGGGGGGGGCGTACGTACGATCTGCTTTTCGCTGTATTTTGGGCTCGAAATGAGGTTTACGGCCTCCATGTGTCCAACGTCGACTTTGTATCCCAGGATGTACGTGAAGATGATCTTGGCTACGTATCTGTTTCATGAATCCTGAGCAATGTATCCCGATAGCGGTAGCATTCATATCGTACTTTTTCTTCTGATAGCCATCCAGATTTCCATCTATACAGCGACTCATAAACCACCTCCACCGACCACGGCATGGAGGACCGTGCTGACCTTTGAACTTCTTTCTGATGTTTGCCATCTCCTTATTAATCCTTTTCTCCTCCAGCTCCCTCACACGCGCACCACGAATATCCGCGATGAACTGTGCACGACACGCATTGCGAATGCCAAGGGAAGATCACCCAATAATCAGAGGCAGGTGGTGAGTCTCCGTCGCAAGGGAAGCGCGAAGAGCGGAAGACCAGCTCACCTGCGTGAGGCCACGCATGTTGGTCGCCATCTTTGTCGAGGTAGACCCGGTGGGGCGGGTGACTTCAGAGCGGGTATGAGTACCTTTGGGCCAACGGGGCCGGGTTAGTTGCAAGTTCGCGTATAACGCACAAAGTATTGATGCCGATCTCCCTTTTCTGCCGATCAGCCAGCCACGATCACAAAGCTAAGTTGAGAGAGGGGGTTTTCCCTGATCATTACTGAGCGTACTCTAGGTTGCAACATTACAACGCCAACGCCGGCGGCTGTTTTGTACTCTACCGGTGGTCGCGTCTACGATAAACGAGAAAACGAAAGCGGGGAAGACAGCATACACGAACCCAAAGGTGAAAGAGAATTTTGAAGAAACCGATGGAAAATCATTGATCATGGTCTAAGGCGACTAGGGGTCCCAGGTCTCGAACTAAATGCTGAACCGATATTATACGGTGTCGATGTCCCGCTCCTCATACTCGGAAGCCTCGACAGTCCGAAGTAAGGCGAATCCACCGGGGTGGCCGGTCTGGAGTTTGTCACCGATTGGGATGCGATCCTCTCGTCGCTGTACTGATTTAGGACATAAACCAGATTCCTCGTCAAGTCTTCGAACTCCCCGATCTCCGTACTCGACAAGGAGAGGTCTCGCGCACGGGCTTGTCCCGTTTCGTCATCCCCGTCGTCATCGGACTCTTCCTCCTTCTCCTCTGGGCGAGGGATGATGACTTGCCCGTGCCGGTTGCGCTTTGCCATGATGATGCCTTCGTAAATACGGAGGAAGCAGAGGTCCATAGCCTCCTTCAACCGCGAGATCTGGTCCAACGCTGCTTGGTTCCCAATAACTGGTAGCCACTCGTCGCACTCCAGTCCGCGTCCGGCCACCTGGATGTTATACGCTCCGAACAGCATATACGACATTGGGTCCAACCGCGTAGTAGTGACAATGAACTTCTGTGGGTTGTTCGTTACGACCGAGATGTTCTGTCTCTTCTCTGCAAAAGCAATGATCTGCTTCTCTCGTAGAGGGGCGTTATCAGGTGGGGGCATTTCCTTCTTCCGATGGTTTACGCTCGATGGGTGGATAAAGACTTGCTGTGGTTGTGTCAGCGGATCGGAAAATGAAGCGGAGGGGCCGTAATACCTTATCCTGAGAGGTTCTGTATGACTTTTCGCCTGTCCTGACCGCAAAGTTGGGCTGGCTCGCCACGGCGATGAGCGCAACGAGCAGTGAGGTCGACCTCCGGTTGACGTCCAGCTCGGGAGGGACAGTCATTTCCCTCCTCCTGCCCACCCACGGCTGCTCTGCCGTCCCCATCGAAACGTCGATCACACCCGCACGATACAAGCTCTGCAACAGGTGGACCTTGATCTTCTGTATCATCAACAACGTTGGTTTCGACAAGAAGTTGTTCGAGCAGAACCGGTTCGCAGCGACATAATCTCCCCGCCCCTGCATTTCCCACCAAGCGTTGTAAGCCTTGAGAGTTGCGAGGGCATCAGAGCGGAAATCAGAAGGAGTCCAAGAGTTCTTGACTGCAGTAGCTTCTTGTTTGAGGTGCATCGGCGACACGAACGGGTCCCGGTTGGTCAGGATTGCGGCAAGGGTGAGCGCATGATCGAGAGACTTGAAGAATGTTCCCAAAAGCACCAGTCGGCCAACTTGTACCTCCACCGGTAGCTGCAACAAGACCTTCCCGAGTGGGGTTAAGTTTCCTTGCGTATCCAGGGCTCCAACCATCGTAAGATCCTTCATCGCCGCTGTGACACGTTCTGTGGCTGGAGGCTCGATCGTCCCAGAGAGCACATCCTCGACGGACATCCCAGGGAAGTTCAACGCCTTTACGTGCATCACGATGTTCGACAAGTCCACCCGCTTCATCTCCACAGTCTGATAGGGATGTAACTCCGAGGCGCGCTTCTGGCTGATGATGCCGAAGTATTCTCCCGGCCTGTGCCTTCCCGCGCGTCCGGCCCTTTGGTTCAGGTTGGAAGAACCAACCCAGGCAGAGACAAGTGATGAGATGTGCCGTTCGGGATCGAACCGCTGCTCCTTAATCTTGGCGGTGTCGACAACATACACAACGTCTGGGATTGTGACGGATGTTTCGGCGATGTTGGTAGCAAGTATTATCCTTCGTACACCTTCGGGGGGAGGTTCGAAAATAACTTGTTGTTCCGCGACGGGAATAGCGGAATGCAGTAGGTGGATACTCCATCTCGTTTGGTCACCGAAGTTCATCCCGAGGTTCGACCCAGGGTTCGTGAGATACCGATGGACGGATTGAATCTCATCCCATCCGGGGAGGAACGTCAAGACGTGACCCTCTTCAGAGTTCCTCAGGACGTGAGCGATGGTGAGTGCGACGAGAGGGGCGGGTAGTTCCAATTCGTCTCCTCTGTCACGCCCATCCTGGGTGGGTGTCGAACGTCCGCTTCCGGAGCGACTTGTGCCGGGGGTTGTGATCGCCCGAGGGGGTAATGTCTGGTAGAGCTGTAAGGCGGCAGGACCGAGCTCGTTATGCACATACTTCGTGACAGATTCTTGAGCGAATGCTTCAGCGGCACCAGGGGTAGAGGTGAGCCCGGAAACAAACTCGTCCAAAAAATGTTTCTTGACGGGGAAAGCGCGACCGGGGACCTCGATGACCTTCGAAGGTAGACCCTGATGGTCCGGGAAATACTGTTGGAAGAGGGTGGGGTCTATAGTGGCGCTCATGAGGATGACCTTGATCGGGTTTCCCCTGGCCTTCCGATCTGCGAGGAGTCGTTTAAGAACCACGAGTAGTAGGTCCGAGTCGACATCCCGTTCGTGTACCTCATCGACCACGATATGCGTTACATCATCCAAGGAGCGTCCCTGCTCCGAAGTGCCAGAGGTGTCCAAGGCAGATTGCATCCTTTTGAGGAAGATACCTGTCGTGCAGAAAGTGACGGTCCCTCGTCCCTCTGGGAGTCGACTCTCGAACCGGACCTGGTATCCAATCGAGGAACCGAGTTGTTCCCCTCTCTCCTTGGCCACTCGTTGAGCGACAGTGATCGCGGCAAGTCGACGAGGTTGTGTACAGATGATATTGCACTTGGATCCTTCCCCCCGGTCGACACAGTCGTCCAAAACGAGTTGAGGGATTTGTGTGGTTTTCCCGGATCCAGTGGCGGCCATGCATATGGTTACATCGTTTTCCCGAATGTGGTCCAATAGCTCCTGGGTGCGGATAGTGATCGGGAGAGCGGCACGACTTTTACGCATAGACTCCATGGTCGGATCTGTTAAATACTTCTCTCGCCGTTCCTTTAGGACTTTATCCTTCTCTTCGAATGAGGGGAGCTCTCGTTGACGGTGGAAGGGCGGTTGTGTACCTGGAGCGCCATGTGAAGCGTTGGGATCAGGAAGAGAAGGCCGTAATTTGAGAGCGTTTTTGTATAATATGCTCCTCTTCACATCCATGCAAAGCTCATAGATTTCATCCTCCAAGGTCTCGCTCATCGTGCAGTAGACGGGAGGGGCCATACCAAGATCCCGTCCTGACTTTGCCGCCACCACGAACGCCTCCCAGAGAGTGGGGTCGTAAGCTTCGAGATAGACGGCGACGTCGACGTAACAGGCCTTCTGGGCCACTTTCTTCGAAGACCCGCGCCCGAAGCCAATTCGACTGCCACCAATGGTCATGACAGCCTCCCAAACGCCACCGTGTTGGTTGTTGACCGCGTTGAATTCGATGTCTTCCCTGCCAAAGTTGAACCTGCGGGTGTAGTAATCGATGAATTGACGAGCACGATCATAGTCGACCTTGGTTTCTTTGTCGGAGAGGATCCCTTCGATGTCCTGCGCGGTGGGTTTGGAGATGGATTTACTAATCTTTCCTTGGGGATCTAGCTGGGGTCCGAAGTGGGAAGATCAGTGATGCAAGCCGTGATGTATTGGGTGGTGTGCTCACCAGACCACGTTGGACGAGTTGGTAGATGGCTGAGAGGGCCGCCAGCCTCTCGGAATCCCTCTTCGCTGGAGCGTCTCCTTCTCCCACTATTGGCGGGTCTAACTCAAGCGTAATGGCGGATCTACCGAGGAAGTATCAGCCGCCAGATCATGACATCACGAGAAGGAAAACGAAAGAATGGGCGATAAAACCCAAAATACGGTGGATTACTGACCTCCAGAGCTTCTGCTTGTTTACCACACCCTCCCTATACTTGAAATCCAAGGGTGCACCAATGACTTGATTCACAAAGTTCGCGAGAGAGTTTTTGGGATTGTCTACGATCTGAGCGGAGACGTTGACATCCTGGTACGTCTGCTTGATGAGATTCTCGTCTCTGAGCGGGAGTTCGAGGGTGTCTCTGTCTTTCTCTCTGTCAGCGAAGCGAGATCTTGAGTTGTTGCGAGAATGGCTGTCTCTGCGCCCATGGAAGGAGGTGCCTCTGTGCGAGCCGCGGCCAGAGGGAGAACCGGTGCGCGGAGAACCTGGCGTGTTGTGACCAGAGTGGGACTTTGGTGAGGACATGGTTTGGTGGCCTTGGTGAGGAGACGTGGACCGCCGCCTGCGCTGGGACTTGGGGGTGGGAGGCTGGGACGAGGCAGAGGGAGAATCCGTGGCTTGACGAGGCGCTGACACGGTCTGTGCGAAGGGACGTTTGAGCGAGGACGAGATTGGGTTGTTTGTTTGCATCAATAGCCCACGCCTGAGGATAGTACGAAAGCAAAACAGCATTCCAACCAACCAAACAAGCCAGACCCCTTTCCGGCAACCCCGGAAGTTCCAAACGACCCCTTTTGTTCGAACCCTACGCTTGCGAGGCTGACTGAGGAACCTGGAGGGATGAGGGGCTCTTCTGTGAGGGACTCTGGACGCGACGCGGTCTTGCCTGGGCGTACAGCACACGGCGGATGCGCGTCGGAATTGGTGACGGAGCGGGCAGACGGAAGATGCCGACGCACCCATCGCGTATAAGTGACACCGACTCAAATTTCTACCATGTCTATTGCGAAGGAGCCCATGCCTTTGCGGCGTTTAAGATATTCTGCAGGTACCGTAGCCTAATGGTGGAGGTTTGTAGCTCTCCCCATCGACGTTTCTCACACTGTTCTTCCACCTCCTGCATGGTTTCGTTCATCGCATCTGCAAACACCCTCCGTCAGGTCTCAGCGCGCACGAACGCAAGTTAAACGGACCTTGAGTTTCTAAAACTATGACATCGACTTGCTCCTGCGAGGTGGCCTCATCTAACGCCTCTCGGCTCTCCATGATCTCCATCAACAGCCCTGGGTCTTCCAGCGTTTGTTCCGATTCAGCGAGATCGATCCCTTGCTCCCGGAGGATGTACTCTGCCCGCAGCACTGGATTCTGCAGGGTCTTGAATGCATGATTCACCAACGAAGACAGATCTGCTGCGGCAGATGTTTCCGCCTGTGCCGAACGCAAGGCCATTGGTTAGAATGGAACATTCAGAACTTGTTCCGACAAACACGCACCTTGCCCTTTGCAGACCACGCGTCGGGATGTATGGTCTGCTGCAGTTTCCGAAACCGGCGTGTCAGCTGCTTGTCGTCTACCTTGAACGGATTGTCAACAAATGGTAGATCAAACATCTCATGGTATTTGATGCTTGACGGCACTCTCGAAATGTATGAACATTTGGGGCACGCCGGGAGCGGTGTTGGGAGAGTGGAATGGCATTTAGGACATTTGCCGCGCCTTGTCACCGAAGCAGTCGACAATAGTCTCCGGTGAGTCGTGGCCTGGAGTGCAGCACGTCTGAGTAATGTGGGTAGTGGGTGGAAACCGGGCGACATCATCAACCGGTTGAAGGGTGGACTGGTGATCGACATCACCCCCTGGCCCATCCTAAATACCCCAATGTCCACTTGATCCCTCTCCACTCGTTTCTTATTCTCTTGCTCACCTGCTATGGCAGACATCTCTGCTTCGTCCTCTTCAAACCCTCTCTTACTTCAGTTTATGCAACCCGACGACGCGCCCACCGCTGCGGAACCAGCTCGCCGAAAGGCCAATGCCCAGAAGACACCGATCTTCCCCTTCCTCTCTCGTGCAAGGAAACAATCCGCAAAGAAGCTCAAACAAGATCCAAATACCGATTACACATGCAGCGTCGCCTCGACCTCGACCTCGTCGCTACCCTCGTCGACCAAAACTCCGCCAACAAACCCCCCAGTGGCCGAGTGCCCGACGGTGGCCAGCGTGGAACCCGACGACCCCGCTGTGCCCGAACCAAACACGCTAATCGAGCTCGAAGGGTTGCCGGCCCCCCTCGAAGGTGACTCGAAGGACGTCTATCGTTGGGCCGTGGTTTATGAGAACCAACGCGGGTGAGTTTCCCTCCCCCCGCCGACTTGGGCATCCTCCGCGCTTCTTCCCCTCCACCCACATCACGTCATGCTGATCTGCTCCCGTTCGATCCCACCTCGCCTCTTCCAGGGTAACCGTGTTTTCGATCCCCTACTACTCCCACCTTTCCCTCCTGCCCTGGGACCCTCCCCCATTCACCCTCCCTGACACCTCTGGATCACCGCACCGAAAGTTCTTCCTGACAAAATCTCATAAGCCAACCATCTTGCTCTCCTCCTACCCACTTCCGAACGGAGACTGGAAGTGGGTCAGTAAGAGCTGGATGATCGATATGCGAGGCGACGGCCAAGTCCAATACGATGGCTTCGAATATAATTGGCTTTTCCGGAAACACAAATGGAGTGCAACCAGCGCCGCCTGGGTCCGCAGGCGGCGGTGGATAAGGCTTATGATGCGTCCCGCTAAGCAACGGTTACATCCTAGTACAACCGGGTACTTCTCACCGGGCGCTTCCCCTAGCTCAAGCATTGGAATTCCAGCCGGCCACAGCCAGGGCGCCAAACCAAGCCCAAGCCCGAGCCACGGAGGACACTCACGGTACTCCTGGAGGAGTGGGGCGCAATCTCATTCTCCATCCGTCCTGTCTCCCCACTCAGCCACCAGCTCTATCGCTCCTGGGTTTATTTGGCAAGGCGATGGAGTGGATGACTGGGAAAGGTGCCACGACTATCTCCGAAGTCTGACGAGAGACGGAAAGAAGTTAGAGGCGTGGAAGCTATGGCTGGATTTGAGTGGCGTTATCGAGGGTGAAGACGTGGGGGAGAACGTCGACGGTGTAAATGTCAACAAGGAACAATGGGCGGAGGACGAAGGACTGTTGCCCTCTCAAGGACTCGCGAAAACTCCGAAGGCCGTTGATGTAGGCACTACTCCACCGAGGGAGTGGATCGTCGCTGCGATCCGCGAGCATGTGCGTATTTCTCTTTGAAGTAACTCGCCCTTTCCTGACCCCGGTTTTTCCTACAGATGGATGAAATACTGCAAACCTTCGTGTACCCCGACTCCCGGGCTCAATTCATCGGCATACTTCGCAAGATCCAAGACGACTTGGGCGGTGATGCTGAGAAGTTCCTCAGCTCGTATCAATCAGACTTCTGGAGCTACACGTTCCTGAACCCTGGCGCTTTGGCCTCGTCAGTTTCGATGTCCACCAGAGAGGGAAAGCGGAAAGAACGACCTCCCACAGTCGGAGATGCGGATGATTCGCCCTGAGGTATCGGTCTCTGGCTTCGAAGTTACTTTCACTCTTCATCACGTTCCGGTCAGGACAACTTTTTGCGGTTTCCTGTTTTTATTTCCCTGCCACAGTATTTGTTGCTTCTCGCATAGAGCATCATGATCAAATCCTTCAATCTGCTCGTAATTCACCCCGAGTTTTGGACCTCGTATTCTTCATTAATGTGAGATCAATGTACCTACGTATAGATCCCCCCGGTCGAAATGGAGCGCGACCGTGGTAAACAGGTGAAACGTAGCACTCACACAACACGAACTCCGTCTCAGAGGCCCCGCGCGTTTTCTGACAGCACCACGCTGGAGCCCGCCGCTGATACAGCAGACGCGCCTGACGATTGAATAACTTCTTACGGCACCCATAAGCGCTGATCGAATGGAATTATCGCCAAATCAACCTCGCCACCATTCCTCTCAACCACAAGGGTACACCGTGTGTGGCGGGCTGGGAAACGGAGTGGAGGTAAGCAGCTGCATGCTGACCCTGATGGGTGGGTGGGGGGAAAGTTGAATTGATAACGATATCGAACCTGATGTGGCGGCTTGAAATGCAAGTCAGATCCGAAACCGCTTCGATGACCGAACAGGCCGCGTGGAACACTCACTATGGGGGGGACAAGCTCGTTCCAAACAGGGTGAGAGGCCAAAGAACTGCCTTTCGAGACGACGGACCAAGCCACACGGCCCTGAGCGACATATCGATTGACGTTGCACCGGATGGGCTGGACGTTCCTGACGAATGCGTGGCACAACTGATGGGGTTCCGATGCCCGGGCGCCTGGTCCAACGACCTGATCGATGAAAGAGAAGTCGTCGCCAGCTTCGTCCGGAAAAAAGTACGGCTGTAAAACTTAAGTAGGCGGTGTTGTCTGGAAGATTTGCACATTAACTGCCCGTTCGTGACCAGTTGGGGAACCCCATCGACCGTCTCGAAAGCGGGGGAGGGCCAAGGCTGAGTCAGAAACTCCAAACACGATGGCGGAGCAGGCGTTGCGTGAGCCGCTACTTCCTGGCCAGTTGTTTAGTTCTGGAGGCTACGGTTTGGGGCTGGACGAATGTAGGGGTCCATGACGTTCTGCTATGGCGCGGCGGCTCAGTGGTTGATGCAATGGGTTGAGTTCCTTTTCGTCGATTGCCCAGTAGGCCAGGAGTGATGTGTGGGGGGGTTCAAGCCGGGGTTGGATCTTCTGGATGTAGAAAGTGGTTTGAAGATCGTCGTTGGGTCTGAGTATCTGTTGGGAGTCAATGCGACCGACGGGGGAGCGGATGTGCGGGGAATAAGAGACGAAGGAACCAATACCAGTAGAACCCATGCTCCTGGAGGAGCCTCCAGCAACACCTCTAGACCCTCTTCACGTATCCTCTAGAGGTCGTAAACTTGAAGAGAGCTTGAGCCACCAAGATCTTGAGGTGTTACACCGACTTAGGACCTTCGGGTGGATTTTGGGCGGGAGAGGGTGGTCGTGACCCAATTTTTCCAGGGGATCTTCGGGGCTCGTTTGGGTGGACGAGCACGTCGGCAGAGATGGTGGGAGGGCATGCGGGTGAAGGAGGTGAGGTGAAGCCGCGCGATTGGGCCAGGATCGGTTGCGCCAACCTGGGCAACAGAGTCACGCACACAAAAAATTACAGGGAACGGCCGAGATTTTTGCTGCACACTAGATGTTGTCTGTTGGATGTTATGGTCGTAACCTTCCGATCTTCAGCCAAGGGACCTTGCAACATATTTTGAGGAGTCGTGGTCAGGCGAAATCATTTGGGTGGGCGGCCCCCGCTTTCCGCGAAATTTGCCTGTTTCCACGGTTCGTTTCTTCTCGCCCTCCTCTGTCGACCGCATCTTACGGAGGCACCGACACACCCTCACCTTACCTCTGCCTCTGCATAGCGACATATTCTCGTGGGGGAAAACTCGGTCGCGCGGACCCCCCGGAACCGGCCAGAAAAGTCGACGATACTTTGGGGAGCAAGCGGATGCTACCACCACGGCCGCTGCGACACGACTCTTGATGATGGCCAGGACACCACACCGTCAAGCACTCAGCTCAGAAGAGGGCAGAAGACCCAGAGAATTGGACCCAGGAGGTACCACGGCAAGGTGTGTGGAGGTGCGCAGTTTTCTCTTGTAGAGTACCCTGCTTGGGGGCACTGAAACCCCACCTTCACAGGGCCTCCCGTGTATAGTCTACCTTCCTGGAGAGGTGGTGGGCCTGCTGTTTCACTCGGAAAGGTCGGCGTCCCACTCCGTCTGCACCACATAGGATCTCCCCGCTGGGAACAGGATAAACTGAGGTCTTCTGCGGAGTCTTCACCGCCCCTTGCTGCTCTGTGTTCTTCTCCATCCTTGTCGAGAATCTGACCAACTTTACCTCACGAGTTTCTGAGCCTTCATTCT
>Ga0307516_10002159_pt1 | contig 26676 bp, 34 predicted proteins | sample 19_EM_MG_FD_203310 | JGI IMG/M metagenome (GOLD analysis project Ga0307516, IMG submission 203310) | Populus trichocarpa ectomycorrhiza microbial communities from riparian zone in the Pacific Northwest, United States - 19_EM | ecosystem: Host-associated > Plants > Roots > Unclassified | place...
TTCCTAGCTTGTTCCCTTCTACGCTCGTACATTGTTGCATATGTGGTCGTTGTCATTCCTCTCGGTTGTGTATCTACCTCACGATTTTACCGTTCTCCTCTTGGCGCCGAGGTCGCCGTTTGTAGCCCACGCTTGGCCTGGTATCACGAGATTCAGATAGCCTGAAGCTGAATGGGGCTAGCGACCAGTGTCACCGCCTTTCATGATCAGCCACAGTCAAAAAGGCTCGCCCGGCGCTGCGGTTCGAGGAAACCAAGGACATCAGATAAGTGCCCGTGTGAGCCATCTCGGCGGACATCGATGGGATTGTGGCGAGCCGAGTGAGGATCTGTCCTGCTAGGTGAGTCGTGACGATCAGGGCGCAGCTTCTACAGGCCACGTGCATCGTGCTTGAAAACCCCCACCCTCAGACGCCTCTGCTCCCGTTCCCCTTCCTCTCCCCTCCACTCCTCTTCCCGTCTATCGCCTTTCACGCGAGCGCATTATGGTCGACTTTGGTCCCGGTTCCGTAGAGGTTGGCCCAGAGCCCAAGCAGGGCGAGGGCAAGGTCCGCAGGAACTTCCTCGTCGCCGACGGTGAACTCGCAGCACGCCCAATGGAAGGCATGGACACCGTCTACGACGTCCTCGCATACGTCGACCGTACGTACGGAGACAAGAACGCCATTGGCTACCGCGACATAGTCGACACCCACGTCGAGGAGAAGGAGGTTACCAAGGTCGTAGGGGGCAATGAGGTCAAGGAGATGAAGAAGTGGTCGTATTTCGAGCTCAGCGAGTTCAAATATCTGACATTCGCCGAACTTCGGAAGACCTCCGAGGCCCTTGGTCGAGGTTTGGCCGATTTCAACCTCAAGAAGGGCGACATTTTCAACATCTACTCCGCGACAAGGTATGTGTATTCTCTGCGCTGTGTTGTCTCCTGCGTCGCTCACCTTCCCTGGTGACTCAGCGTCAACTGGCAGTTGATATCCTTTGGCTGCACCTCCATCTCAGTGACTATCGCTACCGCATACGACACCCTCGGTGAATCCGGCCTCACCCACTCTCTAAACGAGCCAGAATGTGCGGGGGTTTTCACCAACGCCGATCTCTTCCCCGTCCTCGCGAATGTCCTCCCAAACGCTCCCACCATCAAGCTCGTGGTCTACGACGGCAACCCCAAGCAGGAACTCCTCGAGAAGATCAAGACCACCCGCGCGGACGTCACCGTCATCTCCATCGATGAACTCCGTAAGCGTGGAGAAGGTATCACCGTCTCGGAGGAAGAAGCAAAGTCGCGCCTGCCCAAGCCGGATGACGTGAACTGTATCATGTACACCAGTGGATCTACTGGAAACCCCAAGGGAGTCGTCATTACGCATGCCAACCTCATGGCCGTCCTTGGAGGAGTGTACAAACTCCTCAGGCACCAGATCAGACCCGATGACACCTTCCTCGCGTTCTTGCCCCTCGCACACATTATGGAATACGTCGTCGAGCTCATCCTTTTATCTGTCGGCATAACCTTTGGATATGGTAGGATCAAGACACTGACCGACGCGTCCGTCAGGAACTGCAAAGGTGATCTTCGCGAGTTCAGACCTTCGATCATGGTTGGCGTTCCTGCTATCTGGGAAACGATCAAGAAGGGTGTCCTGGTCCAGGTCAACCAAGGAGGGGTCGTCAAGAAGGCGATGTTCCACGGGTCCTTAAGGATCAAGAAGAACAAGATCCCTATCTTGAGTCAAGTCGTCGACAGCGTCGTCATGAGCAAGGTCAGGGCCGCCACCGGCGGTAGGCTTAGGATCGCGCTTAGTGGTGGAGCTCCCCTAAGTTCCGAGACCCACGAATTCTTGAACCTGACGATCCTCACCGTGCTCCAAGGTAAACACGTGCCGGACACCTGATTTACGCATCGCTAATAGGCACGTTTCTAGGTTATGGTCTTACCGAATCCTGTGGCATGTGTGCCATTCTTCCTCCCGAGATGTTGTCCTACGGAAATGTCGGAATCCCCGTTCCGTGTCTCGAGGTCAAGCTGATAGATGTCACTGAGGCCGGATATCTCTCCAATGGCACCCCACCACGGGGAGAGATCTGCCTCCGCGGTCCCTCGGTCATCAAGGGCTACTACAAACGCCCCGACCTCAACGAGGATCCTTCCATCTTCACTCCTGACGGGTGGTTCAGGACCGGCGACGTTGGTCAATGGAACCCCAACGGAACCCTCAGCGTGATCGACCGGTATGTACCATTCTATCCGTCTTTATCGACCGATTGGATTAAACGGGGTTGTCGCCTTTATCTCATAGTATCAAGAACCTGGTGAAACTCTCGAGTGGCGAGTACATTGCCCTTGAACGCCTCGAGGCCATCTACAAGTCTTGTAACCTCGTCACGAACCTGTGTGTGTATGGACATCCCGATGCTAAGCAGCCTATGGCTGTGGTTATCCTCCACGAGGCCCACCTGAGGCACGCGTTGAAAGAAGGCGCTGTGAACGGTGTGGATGCTGACGCTTCGCTGCATGTGTTGTGTGAGCAGCCGGGTGTGAGGAAGTTGGTGCTGGAGAACTGTAATGCTCTCGGGAAGAAGAACGGGTTCAAGCCACTCGAAATTCTAGAGGCGGTGGTTTTGACGGCTGATGAGTGGACTCCAGAGAGCGGGTTGGTTACCGCTGCTCAGAAGCTGCAAAGGAAGAAGATCCACGAGAAATTCCAGGATGACATCAAGGTCAGTGTTCAGTGTTTTTCACTCTTGGGCGCACGGGGCTGACCGCATCTTCCCACGTTTACAGAAAGTGTATCCCTACTGAGCTGGGGAAATCGCTTTCTTGGACTTTCCATGCATTCTTGTCTCCCAGTTATCTGCCATTGACATGTACATGACCGTGTAATACTCTTCATCGAATCGTGGCTGCCATCCAATGTTTTTGCTACTAAAGCTTCTCTGAGGATACGCGTCGGACAACGCCGGAGCAAGAGGTGCCTAGCGGAAGTGAGATCTCAAGCGCCCACCAACGAGAACCCTCCGATTTCCTTCCCCATCCCATACCCTCCGTCCATCCTCCCCTCGCCCACCAATGCTGCGAGCGTCGACCACCGTCCGCAACTCCACGCGTCTCGCACGCTCTTTTGCTACCGTCGTTGACTCCGCCAGCGGTGCTAAGGTCGCCGCCGTTGACAATGGTCAACCCGTCTCTGCCGTCACTTTCTTGGTCAAGGCCGGAAGCAGGTTCGAGAACAAGCCCGGTGTTGCCCACGCTTTGAAGAACTTTGCCTTCAAGGTCTGGGAACATCCACGTTTGCCACATTTTAACACCTTCCTAATTGCTCTATCATTCCATAGAGCACCAACACGCGCTCTGCTTTGGGAACTGTGAGGGAGTCCGAGCTTTACGGTGGCGTTTTAACTTCCAGCCTGTCAAGAGAGCATTTGGCGTTGACTGCCGAGTTCTTGCGTGGTGACGAGTGCGTGTTCTTTTTTTTCTCCCGCGCGTATATGCGGTTTCGGAACGGGGTGGGATTTCTGATGGGTCGTTCGGAATTGCAGGGAATACTTCGTTGACGTCCTTGCATCCTTCATAACTGGTGCCCGGTTCGCCTCACACGAGCTCAATGAGTTGGTTCTTCCCGTCGTGGAAGCTGATACGATTGCTGCCTCGAGTGACCCCGCCACCAAGGCTTTGGAGGCCGCTCACACCATCGCCTTCCGACATGGTCTCGGGGCTTCCCTCTTCGCGACCCAGCACCCCAGCTTTACCATTGAAGACATCAAGACCTTTGCCGCCTCCGCTTTCTCCAGTGGCAACATTGCAGTCCTCGGAACCGGGATTGACCAAGCCAAGCTGAGCAAGCTCGTTGAGAAGTCCCTCGGAAAGATCCCCACTTCCTCTTCCACCGCCACCTCGTCGACGAAATATTACGGTGGCGAGACTAGGGTGGAGTCGACCAATCCCCTCCAGACAGTATTCGTCGGGTTCGGAAAGACCGGTGCTCCTTCAAATGACCTCGCCGCCCTCGCCTCGCATATCGCGCCCGAGCCCCATGTGAAGTGGTCCAAGGGGATTTCACCGATTTCCGAAGCTACCCCCGCCGGAACGACCGTCCAGACCGTGTACCTCCCCTACTCCGACGCCACTCTCCTTGGTGTCCTCATCCAGGGCGAGAACGCTGCCGATGTCAAGACCGCTGCTCAGGCCGCCGTCAAGGCTCTGAAATCTAAAGTGAGCGAGACGGACGCGAAGAAGGCTGTCGCCAAGGCCAAATTCAGGGCCGCGTCCGAGGCTGACTCCAGGGATGGTGTCGTCTCGCTTTTGGGTGACAAGGTTTTCTCGGGGGCAGACGCGTCGGTCGAGACTGCGCTGTCGTCTTTTGGCGCTGTCTCTTCGTCCTCCATCTCTTCGGTGAGTGCATTGCATGAACGCACGCGAGTGGATAACTGATTCAGTTACCTCGACTTCCCTAGGCCGCCTCGACATTGTTGAAGGCCAAACCGACATACGTCGTTGTTGGTGATATCACCGCCCTCCCTTATGCGGATGAACTCGGGCTCTAGATTTGACTTGGCTCATTGCTCACCAAAACCGTCGTTATCTTAGATAAAATGAATATCACTCGTGGCAACTCGTAAGAGTTTCGGACAACTTGGAAGGGGTAAAAGAATAACATTCGCTCGACGAGGGAGGTAATCAAGAAGAAATGACGACATGGTGGAGGAAGATGGAGGCAATGCCTCGACGGGGGTATATAAAAAAAGGGTGAACAAACAACATCTGTAAAAGGGGGAACACGTTCCAGTACAACAACACACATAGATCACACCGACCCCAGCAACGTAACTATTTCGAACCTCGCAGAGCCGATTGGATCGGTTTAGGCGACACGGTGAGCAGTGACGACGCGATAGGCGATCTGCAGTCCTGCGACGTTGGAAATCTCGTCCATGAAACCATCCACCAACCTGTTGACCTCATCCTCGTCGTATCCGGCCCTCTTGATGACCATGACAGCACTTTCAGTCCAAATTTCCAAGGTCTGTCTGAACCTGACGCCTAGGTCCGTGACACGCGAAGAAGACCAGGCCAAGTCCCCGATGGGCATCTGGTAGTCACGAGATTGGATGTTGTAGAAGCCACCCAACCGAGAGATGGACTCGGTCAGGTACGGGGGGATCTTTGGGATCGAGTAGACCGACAGAAGACTACTATCGAGTGCTTGGCAAAATGCCGTCACCCCAGGAGGGGAGTAACCGGTGGAGGAGTCAACCGGGGGATGTATCCATTCGCCAAGCAGGATTAGTCCGCCAGGGCGAAGGACTCGTGATGCTTCGGAGAGCATGGCTTCGTAGTCGATTCCCTATTACGTGAAATTTAGCGCGGGACTCAGAGTGAGAACCTGGGGGAGAATAGTGAACGCGGGGAAGGGTGACATACAGGGAGAAGACTGCAGTGCCGAGCGTGAACGAAGTCGAAGGACGAGTCGAGAAACCTAGTCTTGGTGGTGACGTCGTGAACCTCGAAAATCACGTTCTCTGGTGGGGTCCTTGTGGAAATTGGGGCTGCATTGGGTTTCTCAGCACACTGCGATGACGCCGTACGCCACACCCCACACACCTATATCAAGTCCATAGATTTTGACGTGGGGGAATTCTTCCGCCATTTCGACCACCCTGCGGAGATGGCATCTGCGATTAGCCCGCAGAATGAAGATATAGGGCGTCACATACCACTTGCCCGTTCCGGTGCACAGATCAAGAACCTTGATCTGGCGCTGCAATGGACGCCGAGCCAAATGGTCCCTGATGGGACCAACGTAGTTGCCATCCAGAAGCCCTTTAAGCAACTCGTGCTGGGTATTCATTCGCTATACGTCCCATTCGATTTATGGTGGCGTGATACACAAAGATTGGGTGAGTACGTGGGCCAAGGAGAAAAGCTGGAGCGGGGGTGGAAATGGGGGACTGGGGTTTAACCGGAAAAAACATACGTTTTGTTCGTGCCCGTCAACAGGAAATGGGTAGGATGGGCCTCCATGAGAGGGGAAGAGACGATGGTCGCGCTCGACGAAGTATCCGGGGAACTCTTGCGAACCGATTTCGGTCAGATTTGAGGAAGTATCTGACGAGCGGTCGTCGTCGTCGGGGGCCGGCATACCGCCCGACACCGGCTCGTGGTGCGCATCGGGATTGGTATTCGTGAGGGCCATGGACGAGGGGAATCGGTTCGCTTTGCTTGCCTGATCTTTGCAGGCGGCCGTATGGATCGCGACAGGGGAGATAAGTGATTGACCGGAGTCTAGGTCAACGGGCGGTAGAGAAAAATTCGGGGGGAAGGAAGAGAGACGAATGGCGCAAGAAGATGATGTAAGAGGACAAGGAGGGTCGCCATCTTTTTTGCGGGAATAAAATCGAAATATAGCTGATTGGGACCGGACTGACGGAGTTGTCGGAGAATGCAGCTGAGCTTGAGCGAGATCAGCCAACCGGAACCGAATCTTCTTCGCGCCGCCTCAAAATATTCACGTTTTCTCCTCATTTTTGGGATGGGGTCGAAACCCGATGCCACGCCAAAACGGCTCTCCCAGTCACCGTAAGTGTACAGTGTATGCGCACTGGATGCGGCCAGCGACGGCCGACACCTCACCGGCACCTCCCACAGATGGCCCGTGGCCTCCCTGGCTGGTCTCTGTTCGTCCGTCTCCCGTCTCCTACCGTCCAGACGCTAAATCGCCGTGGCAAACAGTTTTAGCCTCAGCGTTTATCCCACCGAATCCGCATAAAGGGTTTCCACCCTTTGTGCATCGATTCGGCTTCGCGGGCATATTTGCTGGCGCGGGCTACGTGCTCTCCATGGGCGACTCGCGCAACGGGAGCGGCATATCCACAGGTCAGCCCACTCTTGCGCCGTCCAGGCCACCTTGGAGACCCTGACCTACGTCGACCCTAGCCTGGTCTCTCATCTACCTGTTTTTAAACGCTCGCAAATCGTTCGCCGCACCCCGGCATCCGGTGGCGGTCGGCTTGGCTCTCACCACCATCGGCTCTGCTGGTTTGTATGGCTCTGAATACTTCTTCCTCGGTGGTGACGGCGAGGGCAGTTCCTCCGCCGATGATTGAGAGGGATATATTGGGCGGACGACCTGGCGGGAGGATTGCGCGCTTCCCCCGCTTTGATATTTGAATAGTCATGTTATTTTACACTTGTTGTCAGCATGTGCCGTACTGGAGCGCCCTCGTCCAATGCACCCCCTTGGCTTACGCAATCAATTGGCATCAATGTTGAACTTTCCTTATCCAGCGGAACAATACGTTTCCCAACCAAGCGAGTAACGTGACCGGTTCTTCCCATGGCCCCTTAATGTGAACCACTCCGACGCGTCTCCTCTCCCCTCGTACATACACCACCATCTCTCCCCTTTGTGTATATTGTACATAGCGATGGAGGCTGATTTCGAGGATTTTTTCGCTCAGCAGGACAAACTCTTGGCTCTCCCTGAGGAAGACGTCGAGTCCTATCTCGCCCGCAGAGCGAAACCCGACGAATCGTAGGTCTCTTGGACTCTCACACCCCCGTATCGCATCCTAACAGCTCTTGTAGGCCATTCCAGTTGGGAAACCTCCCATCACTACTTTCTGATAGTAAAGTACCAACACCTGCACCACGGGACTCCCCTCCTGTGGATGGACCCTCTCGTAACCCCCCTGTGGAGTCCCGGCCAGACACCCTCACCGAGTCTGACGCCACAGACCCTGTCGTGGCTGCGTTGCCACGGACGCCTGTCAAGGGTCTCGCGATAAGCGCATCTGATACAATCGTGTCTGTTGCGTCTCGCACTCGAGGGGACCCATCTCCTCGAAGAGCCGTGTTGACCAGGCCTAAGCGTGCCATCCCCACACTCAAGGCTGTCCAATCCTCGCCCATCGACGCGTTCAGTCCGGTCGCGTCGTCCACCCCTGCCAAACCACCTGCAGGCAAGGTCGTGGAGGAATCTCCTCTTCTTGGGAAACGACGACGCGAAAAGACGGATGCAAGTCCTTCCAAACACAACTCGAAAGGCAAGGACAAGGCGGTGGATCCAGGTCCCGCGCATACTTCCCCTATCGAATCGGATCGATTCGAGACTCCCGCCCCGACTCGGACAAGCAAGCGTCCTCGAGAAAGCGGCGGAAGTCCGAGTCCTCAGCCGAAGAGCAAAACCCTCCGTTCCTACGCCATCCCTACATCCCCAATCAACTCGGCTGTATTCCCGCCCAGGACCGAACTACCGCCTATTTTGAGCCGACAGGGCAGCTTGACTGTTTCTTCCGACCAACTATTTAAGAAGCCTCGGGACGACAGAGTACTCAAAATCAACCCTAGGCCACGTTCTCCTGCGGAAGTCTCTCTTGCCGATACCAGCGTAATAGAATCCTATCATACCTCTCCTACCAAACCACCGACTACTACAGAACAGGCAGGATCTGCGGGTAATGAAAGAAAACCTCAAGCGTCTGTGAAGAACGCAGCCGCGGAAACTAGCTTCCTTACGTCTCCAGGGACCTCCCCTGAGAAGCCTTCCCTACCCAAGGGCGCCCAGCGCCAACAGGTTAAAGGCACTATCGTTGATTCTGCGGTCACCAACCTTACTTCTCCGGAGAATTCGCGAGACGGGCCTGCGTCAAACCCTAGGGACCTCACCGAGCAGAAGCCCCTTTTGCCTGGACAAACCGTGAAGACCATCGGTATTACGACGCTCAGGCCAGCGGCAACCACTACCCCACACACGGAGGCGGGTCCCTCGAAAACCTCCTCCGTTACCATGCCCCTTCGTAGCCGATCCACCCTTGGTCGGGTCCAGACGAAGAAGAAGAACCCGACATTGCCAGCGAAGAAGGGGAAAGATAAACCCGCCAAGATGACTCCGGTGGAGTACGCCGAGATGTTGATCGAGAAATATAGTAAGCCCAATCGAAAAATCCCGAATGTCAGTCAGCACCTGCGCGGGAGGAAGATTTTTTATGTTGGTGTGGATATGCGGTATGCTGGGGACGCGACGAAGGGGAAGATGGAATATGTAAGGACATTCACAACCCCAAATTTGGCCCTCGCAGCTCACCCTCCCACCCTAGATTCTCAAGCATGGCGGCACGCTAGTGCCCAGATACGATACAGAAGTAGTAACTGTGGTCGTAACCGATGGGAGTAGATTCGCAACCACAGAGGCGTGTGGTATCAAGGCAGTCACGGACATCCCGATGACTATCCCGACCGTTCGGTGGGAGTGGGTCCTTACCGGCGACAGGCAAGTCAAGAAACGGCCCACCGTACCAGGGGCCCCACTCCCAAAACCCGCACAACCCGCCGAGGACAAGCCCCTCCCAAAGATGGGCTACTATTTTTATAATGCCGCCTTTAGTGAACGCATCGAAGCTGGGGACGATATACCGAAGCGACAATCGAAGCCGGCTGTACAGAAGGAACCCACTGTCGAAGATTTGGATAAGTGGGACATGGGTATCAGGCATGTGCTGAAAAGAGTCTTTTGGATCGCGGGACTGATTTGTGTTTAGTGACAACGAGGTCACCACAGGTGGTGAATCTTCCGATGAGGATGACGAGCCGGACGCCAAACGACGAAAGACCGGTGGGAACTACGATGCGATCATCGCTCGATATGCGGCTGTTGGAATGGAATATGGGAGACCAGCGACGAAAATGCCGACCGAGGGGATCGTATTCAAACCCGAAGATTTCAAGACTAAGCCGGCGGTGCAGCACAGATCGAAGGCAGGGGTTCAAGAACGGTCGATTGTCACGTCAAGCTCCTCTGGTTCGACTTTGAAGACGACCAAAGGGAAGGGCAAGTTGAAGTCCGGAGCAGGAGACCCACTGGAGGCATTTTACGCCGAAGCGAAAGCTCAGACCGAACACAAAGGCAGAACCGGAGTTCGTCCTTAATTCCTAGTCCTTGTATCTTGTTTTCTGATCTGTGGAATTCTGATCTACTTTTCTCAATCGATCCACCGACAACATCATCGTTATCACCTGACTCTTTCTTGCTCGGCGCGATTTCCAGTGGTGTTCGGAGGAGGTTTCTGAAGATTCCGATGCAGAATCTGCTTTAACCAACCCCGGGACCTTACGCAAAGGCAAGATCAAAGCTACAAGCGTGAGTGCCGGATCCTCGACTTCATTGAGCATTTTTCGTTACATTCGCTGCCTATGGTCCTCTCTTGCCGCTCGCTCCAACCCTGTGCCCTGGTTTACGTCGCCATTCAACAATCAATCCCTTTCCCATTACATTCTCTTTACGCCTCCCATCCATGCTCGTTATCTTTGGGTGATGACCTCGCTCCACTCCCTGCAACCTACGTGGCCATTCAATGCATTCAGTGACTGAGCTCAAAAGGTTTATATTGTAGGGGTGGACATGCGACAACAAGCAGGGCGCGGATGGTGGCAACACGGCTGGCCCGTGCCCGAATCAAGATGTCATGGACAAGGTTTGTGATTCACCTATCACGTGAGGTCGCACCCCAGGAGTCCGAAATACGGGGGTGACCTTCACGAACCTCACATGACGACGTTCGCTAATACACTTTATTGACGACAGTTGCGGGAGTTGCAAGGGCTCTACCGAGCCAAGCCTGGAGCAGAGAACAACTGGAGAGTGTTCAGTTATAACAAATGTGAGTGATCGAGTTCGTCATGCCCCTTGCCCACTCCATTTCCGGGTGAAGTAACCATTAGTTGTGGCGCGGGATCCCGGACTCCCGTTTCTTCGCGTCATTCTATCGTTTCACCATTTCACGTTCCGGGTGATGACATACTCTTGAGCCTGCCGGGGGGTACAGATCTCCTTCCCAAATCTCGATCGAGGGAGATTGATCATATGATTCTCACAACCCGGCTCCCCGGGTCCACCTCCCGTTTCCCGGGACCAATTATGCCTCCGAGCCGAAGCTCCGGACTCCACGCCCCCTGCGATGGATCTCATCCCGGGATGACGGATCGCTTGGTCCACCAGGGGGAGACCACGCACCTTCCGTTTTGAACCTTAGCTCTCTGATAATGTGATAAACGTGCTGATATATTGATTCTCGCGCGCTTTGCTGTTGTGGGCTCCGACGACTTAGCTATCCGAGCGTTGCTAAATTACCCGACGAGGATCAAGTCGTATGCGGAAGCTCGGACCATTAGAGGAGTGGGTGAGAAAACAGCGTTGAAGGTAAAGCCTCGTTTCCTTTCTAATCCCACTCCTTCCCACCCACTCCAGGCTGCCGTAACGGCCTCGTGTGAGCCGCGCAGTCCTCCCCCCCGGGTGGAGCACCCCGCCCATCCCCGCTGATTATCCTTGCGATAAAACCTGCGCTCGTGTGATCACAATGCTGATAACATTCGTTCTTTTTCCTCTTCTATAATGTGGATTAGATTATGGAAATCATCAACACCGGGAACCTGAAGCGGATCGGACATGAAAACACGGAGGATGTAAAGGTTAATAAGTTGTTCCAAGGAGTCTTTGGTGTCGGTGGGTTTTACGTCTACTTCTTACTCTCCCTCTTCACCTTCATTAACGACACATCATGTGGTATGCCAACCATATCCCGTATGGTTTGAGCAGGGATGAAGACGGCATATATGTGGTACAACGCCGGAGCACGTACTCTCGAGGACGTGGTTTCTGGAAAGGGTGGGATCAAATTGACTTCCCAGCAAGAGATCGGGATCCGATATTACGATGGTAAATCCGCTTGCCCCCTCTAGACGAGGCACGAGCTCAGTCGGATCTTGTTCGCCTCGTTCACTTGTCGTTTCGCTTCGGCTGATATGTGGTTGTTATCACCACAGATATTAACGAACGCATGCCGAGGAGCGAGGCGACAGCGATATTTGAGCGGATAAAGCGAATCGGTAGGCGTTTTCTCGCTCATATCGATTTCATCAGTAGGCACAATCGTAACGTCAGCGTGCCCGCCGAGCGCCGACGAACGTTCCCGTGCACGTATACCTTTCGTCACGGTATCCGACCGTAAAGCACTTCAAGGAGCAGAGACTAACCATCATCCGGAAACTAGCTATCAAGATTGATCCCAAGTTATTTGTAGAATGTATGGGAAGTTATCGGAGGTGAGTTGTTGAAGCTGAATTGCGAGAGTTTTGAATCCCTCTCGTCATCCTACCCGTCCGCTGACCTTATCCATTTGCATTGCCCCAACGATGCTGGCACTGTCCCCCTAGAGGTTCGGAGACTTGCGGAGATATAGATGTCATCATCACTAGATCCGTCGAGGATGGGAAAACACATGCTGGTGTGTATCTTTACGTTGACGGAGCGGCCCTGGTGCTGTTTATGGGTCCTTGGTTTGTGACTTATTGAGTATGGATCCGGATGTGTTGAACAGGTGCTGCAAAGAGATTATGGCAAGTATGCCACGCGCGGGGAATCATCACTGACGATCTCGTCATGCCGGACGATTGGAACGACTTGGAGCTGATTTATCGCGGGCTGTGCCGGAAGGATACGCAGAGCAAACGTCGAAGGATAGGTACGCGCATACTGTCGTTTTACCTCGACTTTCTTCTTTCCTGTGCTTGATTGACTTTGGTTCCTGACGTGACCGTTCAGATTTTCTGTCAGTGTCATGGGAGGCGAGGGGCGCCGCGCAATTGTATTACACGGTGAGCGTCGATGACGAGATTCTCGGAAGATGGTCGGGATGAACGAATGCTGATTCGCGTTACCGTTTAGGGTGATGACATTGTACGTGCACCGGGAAATTGGGGAGGATCGAAGGAAAGCACGCTAAGCCGCTCTCTGACAGTTCAATCGATCGTTGAGGCTGAAGGCGAGGAAGAACGGGATGACTTTGAATCAGCGTGGTAGGTGGGAGACTGCCCTGGGTCCGATTGTCGGACTGGAAAAACAAAGCTGACGGTATGTTTGGGACAGGGTTGTACGGAGGCATTGTGCGGGACCTAAAAGATCCCAGTAAGAAGACCGTCTCGGGTAAGTCACTGAATTCGATCAAACCACTCCTCTGTGCGCCTTCCGATTCTTATTGTGTGCTACTGGTGGCGGTTGCTGGTCGCTGTCCTTATTGTTTTCTAGGCCATCTGCTTGCGTCTGAGACGGAGAGGGAGATTCTGGAGATCTTGGGAGTGCCGTGGCAGGAGCCTCACGAGCGCGTGCGGGCGAATTTTGTATGAGAGAAATGTAGCGTTAACATTCTGCTGTCGCGTCCTGCTCGGGTTTGGACCTCATGGGATGAGCGAGCCCTTCATTATTTCCTGTCTTTTGTCTTTTAATGCGTGAGTGATGGGCTGTGACGGATCGGACCGAGGCCGGCCAATGACGGTCGGCGCCATTTCGCTGGTCCGCCCTCGCCTCTTTCTGCTTTTTACTCTTTCCCCATAAAACTCCCACACGAGCCAACCCAGTCTACGGGGTTGCCTCTCCATTTCCTCGTCGTCGGCTTCGTTGCTACGCCATTTTCTGCCGCCAATTCCAGCCCAAGATCGCTTCATCCCTTCAACCGCAACCTATCCCCGCCAGAAATGGACGACAACGTTCAGCAATACGAGCCACACGCGTTACCGGCCTGCAACCGAGATCGACTGTGCGTGAGCCTCCGTTTATTGTCCCCCTTGAACCTTCCAACCACCCGGGAGGCACATCTCTGCGTGGGGCAGCGGACGTCAGCGGTCCAAGCGAAGATTCCCTGGTCGAGGTCACCTGGTTTCGGCTCACGGCTTCGTGACGCTTTCCTGGGTTCTCGGTCCCAGGATTTGGGCTCCTGGTCTGATTTCATTTTCCCCAGCCAGTGGATCCTTCGTCCGCCTTGCATTCCACCTTTGAGGCCGACCTCAGACTCCCCGTTTCCTCGCTGATAAACCCATCTTCCCTCGATACCGGATGCTGACTCCCTCCCCCGTTTCCAGTGACTATGAGTTGATCGTTAGGCAGGAACCAAAGCAGGCCCGTATGTGTGGGGTTGGAAGTGAGTGTTGTGATTGTGGATGCGTTTGTGTGGTTGAACCCGTTGCCCGTGTCATAGATGACCGCCGTCCGATTGACCCCCCGCCAATCGTTCAACTCCGTGTGATTGACCGTGGTGCGACCGACCCTGCGTCCCCCAGGTCAAGCAGTCCGGATGCTGGAGGTGGGCAAATTTTCGTCCGCTGAAAATTTCGTTGCTGCTTACGGCACGTCTTTGACACCGCCTCCTAGGCAATCAATACATCTCCTCCTTTCTCCAGAATCCGTATTACTTCATGTATGCTTCCCTCGCTCAGCCGGATGAAGACGTAGAGATTCATTGGTTCAACGTGAGGGTGACCTTTTTCGGCTCAGAGTTTACCAGAGTCTCACATTGCGTCATCAGGGCGGCAAGACACGATGTACCGCCGGATCTGTGGTTTCATCCCTTTATCACCTGAAGGACTCAGAGAATCGCGGGGAAGATGCTGCCTTTTTCGTATTCCCCGATCTCAGTGTGAGAATGGAAGGAAGCTACCGTCTCAAACTTTCCTTGTTTGAGGTTGTTGGGTACAGATTTTATTGGCTACTGTCACGCGTCGTTTGTTGAGGTCTTTCCAGGACGTCGGTTCGGCATTGCAAATCAATCTACTCTGCCCCCTTCTACGTCTACACGGCCAAGAAGTTCCCAGGCATGGAAGGTACGTTCCCGGCGTTTGACCCACCGTCTTCATTTTCTCACCCCACCTCCAGAGTCCACACAGCTCTCTTGTACTATGGCTGACCAGGGCATCAAGATCCGTATTCGCAAGGACATTCGCACGCGGAGACGTCCTTTGGTCCCCGCACCTCCCCAACCGATCGGTCCGATCGAAGCATCACCTACGATCGGTCGCGCATCCCAGAAACCTGAGGACGAACCAAAGGAGAAGAAAGGTCGTGGTATACGTCTCGTTCGGGAAATCAAGAGGCAGAAGATTGAAAAGATTGGCGAGATTATTCCCGATGCTCGTGACGGCGCCCCCGAGTCTGGAATCTCTCATCTTGTCCCCCCATGGCCTGGTACTACCCCCACTCCAGCACCTGCGTCCGTTTCTCAACCTTCACCTCCTGAACCGAGCACACCGGTACAGGCACAACAACCTCAGCAACCTCAGCCACAGCAACAGGTTACCCCGACCTCCCCGACCCAACCACCCTCTGATCATACACAGTATGACCATCGTGGCAGTTACTCGTACGAGCAAACTGCGCCGCCACCGCCGCCACCCCCTTCACACCACTATCACACCCCCCAACCTGGTCCGCCTGCCACGTATGGACCTCCCCCCCCTCACTACCAATATGGAAACTATGGCCCTCCTCCATCCGGCTGGGGTCAACCCGGTGGGTATGACCATTACCAGCCTCCACCGCCTGTACACTACCCTCCACCACAACACCAACCAACTCATCACCAACATCCCCCTGCGCCAGCTCCGGCTCCCGCACCAGCACCGGCTCCGGGTTCATTGCCTCCTCCCGCCCACCATCCATCCCATGCTCATCCCCCTCCACCCACCCCGTATAGGCCACCTCCGGCGGATTACTCGTACCCTCCCCCATCTAATGCTCAGACGTACGGCTCGTATGAGCACCATTATACTTACCCTCCCCCTCCGATGCCTTCTCAGCACTCTTACCCTCAACAGACCGGGTACAGTGGACCTGGCCTTCCGCCTCCTCAATCAACTCCTGCCCAGACTCACCCCCAGAATCACCCGAGTCAGGACGTGAGAACCCCACAACCAGTCCAAACCCAGACAAGGACACACTATCCCCAGCCTGGTCCTGGATACGGTCACTCGCCCCCACCCGCCCCTCATCCTTATGAGTTGCCACCGCCCCCTCAACACCACCAGTCACAGGCTCAACATCACTCTCAACCCCACCACCAACCACAGCCTCCTCAGCAGCCGCAACCACAGCCACAACACCATCAGCCCCAACAACAATACAGGCATTACCCGCCTCCACCTCCTACTGGGTATGCGTCGTACAACCCCGGTGATGCGTGGGGCGTGCCGAGTTCGAGTGGTTACGGCGGTCACGGACAAGGTGGTTCTACAGCCCTCCCCTTACCTCCGCCGAGCTCCGGGTACCAACAGCACCCGCATCAGACCCATCAATCCCACGATGGCTCAATGGGTGGACCAGGCATGAGAGGTGGCGATCGAATTCAATTGGCACCACTGAGGGCGACTCAAGGTAGCCCCCCGCCCTCCGGCCCATTGAGCGCAATTTCCGTCCATTCAACCGGCTCCGGGGGTGATGGCAGCGCAGGTGGAAGAGGTTCACATGTAGAGGGTAGAAGGAACCCCTTGAGCATCGGCAGCATTATCGACGGCAGCCACTGAATTTTCTCGCGTACCATCCCTTTTTGATCCGTCGTCGCTCTTCTCGAAATCTTGTCCGCTCACTCGCTCGTCCCAACGGACACGGTCAAAAGTCTACTGGCTCCTTTTTCTCACCCGTCCCTTTTCTTCATCTCTGCGCTCTCGACCCGCCTTCCGCTTCGCCATGTTGTGTTTATTCTACTTGCAGCTCTCCGTGTTTATTCCGTCATCAAGTTTATGTGTTTGTTACTACCTCTTTGCACCACAGGTTCTTTTTCTTGTCTCTTACATATTCACTCCATCTTCCTCGCTTCCCCCTCCCTCATTATCGTGTCTCTGTGCTGCCCTGACCGCCCCATCATCCTCTCCCGCTTGGATCGGCTTTTTCTCTGTATTCTGTGGTATTCTGTGGTATTCTTTTCACTCTCCTTCGACCCACCATCCCCGCCCCCTAGCCTCATACGGCTTTGTCAGCAGGGAGGTTTCAGGATTATATTTCCGAAATCTTGGAGCGCATAGTGCGCTTCGCCTAGTACGTAGTTTGGGAAGTAGCGTAGTTGCCTGAAAGTAGTTCAGGGTAGTATCCTCGTTGGCAATGAGAGCTTGGGCGATGTCGCCCTCGTTAACGTCGACCCACTCAAATTTTCGGTCTGGTGACCGCCCCATGTTTCACGGGCCAATGCCGGCTGTTGCGTACACTAATGACTATTTCTCGTCAGTCGTTTATGATCGTGTATACCATCCCAAGTAGACTTTCGACGCGTGTTCGGGATCCTGTTAGACGTCGTGGAGAGAGGACGATGATGAAGAGGCGCTTTGAGAACGAACACCCCTCCGCTTCGGTGTGGCTCTTCATCGAAACCGTACCCAGCCCGCCAAACGATGCTGTACCGCATCGCCTTGATCAGATACTCGTGGATCCCAGGGGTGTCTAGGAGGTGACCAAACATCACGAGATATTCTGGCCACTCGTGCTCCCACTGCTCGCTTTCCTCCACGTGCGCGACAACCGATTTCTCGGGTAGGCCGGGCGGGGAACAGGGATAGCTAGACGGCGGGAAAGTCAGATCGACATCTGGAGGAAATCGTGTCTTAAAGTATTCGAGGGGAGATTCGTAGAACACGTCCGTTTGGTCTTTGTATTTTTCAATGTCTTGGCCTTGGAGCGGAGGTTCACATCCGATCGCCCAAAGCTTCCCAGGATGGTTTAGTTGGGGATTATGCAGGTGGGATTGCCAGGGGGTCGAATGACATGGCATCAGGAAGCCGATGGAGTGAACCTCACCACCATTTCTTGAGAGGGACCGTAGATAGCTCATCACGGAAACCTGAGGGCTGGAACGGTACGAGACACAATAGAGGATAACGGGGAGTTGGGGAAGGAGCAGCACTAGGTGGAGTTTTGACGTTGTCCGAATGAATCTCGAAAAGTCTCCTCGAACCCTGGGCTGTTTCTCTGGAACGTTTGATTTGGAAGATTCCACGAGAGCTTTTGCAGCGAAAATGTGGAGAATGGGAAGTATCGGATGGATGAACCTCCACTCTTTGTGGCCAGACAAGGAATAAACGACGGTCGTCCATAACACCGTTCCGGCCAAGATCTTGAGGTTCTCGGATGCTGACTTTGATGGCCTGGGATTCTTGGAACGGGGAGAGTGAGGAGGGGTTTGGAGCCCCACATACAACCCCTTTGCGACGAACGGGAGGCTCGACGCGCATAAAATCGGCATGGCTTGCGTGAAGTAGTAGTGCCACACGTTTCTGCCGTATACCAGGGATATTGATGACAGATTTGTGCGCATGAAGTTGAGGGGCGTGAACACCGGTCGTCCGTAGAAAGCGGAATCTGCATAATAAAGCAGGGCGGTTACGCCGAGGCTGTTGTCAGGCTGTTAGTGCGGGCGGTATGTTGTGTGCAGGATCGACTACGAACCCAATGTAGGATACTTGGATAAGGACCCGCCCAACGGCGCGTAGGTCGTGACGTAGCTGCCAGACTAGCGCACCGTAGAGAAAAACCCAGGTTATGGCTGCTGTCGGCCTTATAGTACAAGTCAAGGCGGCGAAGAAGAGGGACTTGCGAGACCACTGCCTGAGTTGCGTCAACTCCCCACGTAACAAGGAGAGGCCTCTCGGCTCACCCATCAAAGAGCCGACCGACAGACCATGGGTAGTAGCTCAAGGCGATGATCGTGAGAGACGTCTCCAACGAGTTCGACATCGATCGCGTCAAGGACATCCCATGGAAGAAAGACGTTAAGGATAAAAACGCCTTATGCCCCCGTTCAGTTTTACACTTCTTCTTTGGAATAAAAACAAGCTTACGGTGCCCATTACGTATCGTTCTCCCAAAATTTGTCGTGCCAGTTCACATACCCAAATGTCTGTCAGCGCTGCGATGGCGCCACTGAGCACCCTGGGAGCATATACCTAACGGCGCTCTCAGATATGACGCTAGTGGGGTTCTGGGATGATCGGGGACTCACGTACCAGTAGACCAGTAGTATCCAAACCGGTGACGCGCAGGATCCAATACACGGGAGCATATAACATTGGGTATACAACAGACCTTATAGCAACACCGGGATGCCATTCCCACGTGAGTTTGCCGTAACCGAAAACGACATTGTGCGCGACCTCCAGAGACTGGAAGAACTCGTCTGATTGAAAGATCGAACGGGTGAGAAGCGCGAGGGCGATCCGATAGCCAAATATTCCAGTAACGTATTTTCGGTTCATTGTGGCGCGTTCGTGGACCGAGAATGCGCCCGTCCCTCGATACGGGGATTGAAGGTGACGTGGGCGAGCGGGAGCAACCAAGACTTTGGTGACAGGTACAGCCACGTGGGCGGTGATGGGATGATTTTCGATAACCGGAACGGAATGGAAGTTGCAACGAAAAAATGTCAAAAAATGTGTCAACCCTACATATCTGAATACCGGCGATATGGGTTTTAGGCCATAGACTAGGGTGTTGGGAGAGTTGGAGTGAGGGTACCAGGGGAGGCGTTCTGTTGAAACTGTCGCCCCCGTTTCGACTCCGATCACTTCCAAAGGCGGTCCATGCTGGGCTGTGGACGACTGGACGACGACAGTACCAACGGATTGTGGCCGAGGTTGTCGACGGGGCTGTGGAGACAAAATATGATGCACGAGAAATTTCGAGTGGGTTTCACACAAGATCTCGTCATCGCGAGATCGCACCCCGCGAAAGAGTGTATCGCGTTCATTCTGTGGCCCCGCCGTTTCCGAATCTGCCTATGGGTTGCACGTAGACGGCTCTGCTTGTCCATGGGGGTCGGCAAATTGTGCCTACCCCACATGATGCACGCAGGCGGGGGAGCGACCGCATAAAACGCAGGCGTGGGTGAGAGTCCCCTGTAACGTGATCCCTCTATGTTGCCGATGGGCTGCTCCCCTGATGGTCATTCAAGTTACCTCTGAAAACGCAAGGCGGGCAGTGTCCAGTGTTGCCCGCCTTACCACGTCACTTGGATGTAATTGACAGTGTGGGACATATTTTCCTATCTCTAACTTTCTTAATGGATCGAAAATTAGGCACACCTGGCCAAGGCTTGGTGTGACAAAAGGTTGAACGTGATTCGACTCCGAACGAGGACATAAGTCAAAGCAAGAGGTAATGTCGCTGATCATTGCATTTCCGGTAGACAACAACCCTATTTCTTATAACCCCAAGGGGCGCCTACGTGTACTCCTGCGGAGTCCTCCCGAGGTTCGTACAGGTGGATTTTCCCCCCTCCACCGGAGCGGAGCTTCTGGACGGACGACTGAGAAGGCCTAGGACTCGCGCCGGTAGCTCGCCTTTCCTCCCCGAACTTCTTCAGGACGCACTCCTCGTGCTGTCGCAACTCAAGTTATTTCAAACCGGTGGGTCACCTCCAGCAAGAGGGAGGACGCCACGCAGGTTGGGGATTGATACGACACCTGGTCTACTTCGAGCTGACATCACACGAGTTATTGGCCCCCATACACAGTTTTTTTTGTGAACGGGGTCCAGGACTGGCGGTTTGCCACCAGAGGACCACGCTGCCAGAACCGGGAGAGGTATTGTCACGAAGACGCCGATCAAGGGCAGCAGGGTGCTAATGATTGATCAAGTTTCAATATCAATTCTGATGAATCCCAGCCAGCCACCAACCGAATCTCTCTTCTGGAACCCGACACCAAAACCAGGTATTAAAGGACATGAAACACGATTACGTCCGATGGTATCGGTACACTGAATTTATTATAAAAGGAGGGTGAGTTTACTCTTTCAGGACACTGCGGTGAGGGCGAAAGACGTGGAAAACGCCCCAGGAGAGCGCATACCATGTGTCCGACTATGGAAGGTGGAGACCGGCTTAGCGGCGTCCGGAGCCTGTTACGTCACGGAGGGCGAGGGTTTGGCGTTGGGCAACTTCAGTGACAGGATCCGGCCCAGTATGAAGACCTTAACCGGTCCCGTATTCCTCTGCTATGTGTTCACCTGGCCCTGTGAGGGGCAAAAATATCCAGACATGGGTAAATCTAAAATAACTCCTGACCAAGATACATAACGAGCCCATACAGTATAAATCCACGGTGGTAAACGCCGGGAGCCACGTAACACAGCAACGGGCCACAGGCGGAACGGTACCCTAATACGGCAAAAAATGGAACCCCAAAAATCATATCCCATAACCGTTCGAAATCGAGAAAATGCAGACGGGGGTTTGGGCCATCTCAACTGCGTTGCCTTTTTCCCGTGCAAAAAATCCCAAACCTCTGCCGGGATGGCGATCGATAGACATATTTCAACCCTTCATCGTCACTCTCCCCGTCTTCCAAGTCAGCCGCATTCCCTGCGGATGCAGAGTACATCAGTGGCTGAGCCACTGATCGGACTGAGAGGCATGACAAGTGGTCTGAGCGGCCTCTCGGGCGGTCCTTGGTACGGGCGATGCTCGGGAACGCGTCCGGCGCTGTCGTTCGGGGAGGCAAAGGGTCAGTGAAAACCTACGACTGTGACTCCAGGAGCAATCTTACGGGGCATCAGGGAAGACGCATTCTGAGTCAGATTGGCGGACGCCGAGCGCCGAAGTACGCGGAGACCAGGAGGGAGGGCAGAGGAATTGTGGCCAGCACAAGATACGCCAGGGCATTGGCATGAACTGCCCCCTCGATGAATTACAAACCAAGAGTGAAGAGGAAGCAGTAATTGGCCGATGCGATCTGTGATCAATTGGAGTGAAGTGTTGGTTCAAGGGAACCCACGCCGTGAAGTTTGATACTTACGCCGAAGGTTCGGATCGTCCAGCTCATGGCGGGCTGCCTTTAGGGCTCGCAACAGATCAAAGTAGGCGTCCTTGTGTGCAGATACACTTGGAGGGCACGAGGTGAACGTGTGTAATTTTATACCAGCACGAGTCAACGTTCCGCGGGCAATCTAGTTGGAACGATTTGTAAGGAGGCTCGTGAATCGCCTTTCTCATGCTTACCTCTATCAGTGCGATTATCTACCCACGATAGGCGTTACTCCTCCGTCTGAAACTGAGCGAAGGAACGACCCTACCTTTCTCGCATATATCTGGAGTTGTGAAGGGGAAGAATTCCTTACTGTTGCGCGCAGCTCGTGAGCTGAGGCGACAAACGACTGGATCGACTGCAAGCGCACGGCCACATTGGCGGCGTCTGTGCGCAGGTCCAGCTGCGGAGAGTAAGACTGCAGCATGAGGAGCAGGAAGGGCGGAAGTGAGTGGGAGGACGGGGGAAACAGAGGGGGGACGGGGTTTGGGGTGGAAAATGGAATGGGTGGTGGTGGGAGTTATGGACAGCACGGGTGGATTGAATTTGGGTGGCCCAACATTTTAACAATCGGTGGGCGGCGGGTGTTTCCGAAGCTACGAAAGCCCAGAACGGGAACGAGGAGGATCATCGCACACTCCGATCACTCAAAACAGATGATCACATCGGTCCCGGCACCATCTCGCTCGCCACACCCCCTCACCCGTTCGGCGAGTCTGTGGCGACCGATAAGTTACAACAAATTTTGAGACAAGGAATTCGTTTTGTCCCGTCGCCAAGGCGTTGGGAAAGCTCACGACGCGTTGGAATTTCAAATCGTGGCGTCTGGCCCAAGGTTCACACGTAATAATGATTGTGGTCACGTGACGTCAAATTCATTGTTCACGAACCACGTGGTATCATCTGATTCCGTCCTTCGCGTCACCGCAAAGGCGTCTTTGGCCACCCAGACCACACACGCGATATGGAGTCTCACACTACCAGGAGGGCAGAAGAGCAGCGTAGACAAGCGGAAATCCGCCAACAGATAGCCCTGCTACAGACACAGCTTGCTGACCCATCTGATTCCATCGTAATCCCACAGCCACCGCGTTCACCTAAGAGGAAGGCCCCCGAATCGACGACGCTCGCTCCTGCAACACCTTCTCCGAGTAAGTGAGCAGTCACTCGGCCCCGCCTGCGTCATTTTATTCATTTGTTGTAGAGAAGAAGAGGAAGACAACGGGCGACGGTCCCACTCTTGTTGCCGTTTCCTCGAGCAAATCGGCGCCCACCAAGCCGAAAAACCATACGGCTAAACCCGTCGCTAAGCCGATAGGACGGTCAAATGGGCCGGCGCGATCCACGGTCATTGAGAGGCTTGGATTCAATGAGCCTGTCGCAGGATCCACCGAGCCTCAGGTCGCTGGCGATTACGGGCATAGGCGTGATGAGCGGCTCGTTCTAGTGGAAAATCTAAGACCCGGCCCATATCAGTACAAGAGCCTTCCAGACGATCCGAACTTTGATAAGTTCGAACCGCACTCCTCAATCCGACTATCGTATGTATCTCCGGTTTCACGTAATCCCCTTCACCCTAATATCAGGAGCGCCTTTCCCACAGATCGCGGAATATCCCACACGACCAATTTGTTGACTTCCTGCGGGGGAGGTACTATATTTCCCCCTCCCAGCTCTACTCTGCAATACGCCCACTCCCAGATAAGCAAGGATACGAGGTTCCAGTGGATGGGGAGTGGGTCACTATAGCTGTGGTAGCTGAACGGGGGTCGATTAACCAGACCCGAGCCCCTGTCGGCCTTGAGCGCGAGGAAGATGATACCACGGGTCGCAATAACAAGCCCTTCCCCGGGAAATCGAACGCGGGAAAGGCAAGAACCACTGGCTCTGCCCCTCCGAAGCCACTTGGGAAAAAGTACGTGAACCTGAAGCTCATCGATTTTGGATGCCGGTCGGACTCTGGCGCCAACGGTGGAAAACTTGTTATCCGTGGCGATGCTTTCCTTTCCTTGTTGCTCTTCGAGTCGGATAGCTTCGACACCTTGGACACCAATAGCGGTGGTCTACCCAAGAAGATCTACAAGGGCGGAAGCAAGGGCGCCTTCGAACACATGTCCAAGCTACGGGAGGGAGCAGTGATCGCACTCCTCACCCCTAAGATTTTGAAACCTTTTCAGGTCAGCCGGTTCCCAGGTGTGCCATTCAACGCTACTGACGCTGAAAACGCGACGACAGCGTTCGGGCAGCACGCCTCACCCCACGACGAACATCCTTGCGGTGACGCCCGAGTCGGAGGCGTCTATTTCCGTCATCGGATATGCAAAGGACCTTGGGACCTGCCCGGCGATCAAGAAGGACGGAAAACCTTGCGCCAGTTGGGTGGATAAGCGCGTCTCTCAAGTTTGTGAGTGGCACGTCCAAAACGCTGTGGAACGGCGAAGGGCTGGCCGCGCCGAGTTTTCTTCTGCGTGAGTGTGGTTTTCTGTTTCTTCCGAATTAATTGACAGATCTATCGCTACCTCCAGGACTTCGGGGCTCGGAAACAACTCAAAGAAGAAGTCGGCTTACGACCCAGCTCGACAATGGGGTCTGAAGCCAGAAGACTCTTCGTCAGGTTCAACCTACGTCTTCTCCGGACATGTCATCTCCGGCTCAGTGAGTGGCTCACGGTCAATGTATGTCAGCGAAACCATTGGGCGGGAGGCTCAGGCCAAAGCATCCCGCATCGCCGCAAAGGATGCCGATCGCACCTTGAAGGCGCTGTTAGAGAAGGATAAGGAAGGGACTCGCGCGCTTATCAAAGCAAGACGAGCATCTGGGCTGAAGGATGCCTCCAAGGATACGGACTCGTCGTCTTCGAAACAGAAGTCAGACTCCCTTCCCAGCGACAGTGAAAAGGAAGGTTCATCACAACCGCACCCCCAGAGGATGAATGCCTACTCCGCAGACGTGATCAGGAAGCTCGGCTTTGACCCAACCTCTAAAGCTGGGAAAAAGAATAAACGTGAAGTGGCCGAGTTGCAACGAAAGGTGATTGATCAGTTCTACTTTTTCCTCCCTTTGCCCCCATCCTGGTGTTGCGGTTTCGTATGGCGCGCTGATTATTCGTCTCACAGTTGGATCTATTGACGGCTTCCCATGCCTCGAGACCCATCGAACTCGGTCCCAGACCAGGGAAGAGCCGCTCTTGCATTGTTGTCCCAGACCGAAAACCCGATGGAAAGGACGTGCCGGTTTTTAACCCGGGACCATTGCTCAGTGGAGAAGCCGCATTACCCCCCAAGGGTGACGGCATGGTGGACCTAGAGAGTAGCGACGTCGAATACTAATCCCTCCGCATTTGCATCAGATCACTGTCGTTAGAATTCTGCATTACTGATGGGCGCTCTCTATTCGGGTCTTGGTTAACCCCACGCGCCTGAGAAGTAATATACGCGTTCTGCGATGCAGACGAACTGCGAAGGAGCCGGGGGGGGAGACATCCCGGGTTAGCTTCCGCCAGAGAGGTGGGCGGGTAACGGAGAAGTAAGTGCTCCCACGCCTTCGACTCGGTATCAATAGCAACTCGACCACGATCCACGATGATGTCTGGCCTCAGGTTTATACTTCTACTTTCCATGAATCGTGATATGGGGAGCGCGAAATCTTCACGTCGGGTGTTCAACGTTCAACCTTCTCCTTGGTTGGCGCCTCCCCCGAGCGGGATTTCCGTTGCTTTTTTCCTCCTTGGTCTCCTGCCCGATTTACCACTTGCTTGAACTCCGGATTGACTGAGCACGGACTAACCGTAGCTTTGCGTCTCGGGACTCGGGACTTTCCAGCTTAGAGTTATCCTGGTATAAAAATCGGTGCTGGATACTGTGGTTGACTTTCCTCGTCTATCGCTTGTTCCATCATCTTCGTCGCCCCGAGTACACTCCGCCTCTATTCTCTGCCCCTGAATCTCTGCCTCACCATCGACAGTTGCCATGATTCTCAACCATCTCAAAGTCCCTCCCATCACCACCTGTAACCTTACCCCTTCCGACATTAGCGAGCTGGTCTTGTTGCTCTCGAAAGTCGCCAACTTCACTATCGACTCTGAGAGGGGATTGGGAAAGAACATGACAACATTCACTCCTACGTTATCTTCCCCGCAACCCCAAGCTGGTGCAATAACAGGGAGCTTGACAAAGGCATTGTTAAGCGTCTTCGTTGCCGGACCGCAAGTGACTACCTGTAACTTGAACACTCTCCCCACAAGCCCCTCTGCCCCCACTGTTGCGAGCCAATGTTCGTTTTACTCCTCTCCGCTACACTCCGAACAGAAGGCTCATCGAGCGACAGGTCTACTCAACATTACTATACCCTCACCCAACTTCTCAGGATTGTTCAAATTCGTTACCATTTCCAACTTTGAGACTTTGTTCGACCTCTTGGTCATCCTCTGTCTATTATACCTGTTCTTTATCCCACCGGTAAGCGGACTGCCTTCAAGCTCGAGTTCGTTTCTCACGAGCTCGCGACAATCGTTTAGGTTGGGGATGATACCACCGCGGACGAATCATTCGGCACCATAGACACCCCTCCCGCTCACGGCGCTGAGTTGGACGTTCCGAAGGCGCACCCTCTCTGCCCTGGCCGTAACTCTGCGATGAGCGTGGCCAAACCAAGTCGGCCCCGAAAGGCCCGGTCCAGCAATAGCACGACGCAACAAGTGGCCCCGGTCCCCTCTGACAAATCTCTTCACATTTCGCGTATCGAGAGGTCTCTGGTTCTTTACACGCCTCCTCCGACCACCCCAGAAGGGAACTCTGAACGACCCGTCCAACTTGCAAGTTCCATCGAACCCACAGCACAGGTCAAACCTAAGTCTCACACGAAGGCTGCTGAGGATATCACGCAACCCAGCCGTATCGACTCCACAGGACTCCAACGGTGGTTCGACATAGACACTCCAATCAGCGATAGTTGTGAGTTATCGCTTCCGCTTCCGCTGACACCGTCCTTATATGATCAATCGGTCAAAGCTCGTCGCGAGTTCTTCCCTTCAGACTCTGTCCAAAAGTCCGCCCCCTTTTCGTCTGTCACCGCCAC